>Ga0364910_1133_pt2 | contig 16912 bp, 16 predicted proteins | sample SorcelJu500001C4_3_FD_206970 | JGI IMG/M metagenome (GOLD analysis project Ga0364910, IMG submission 206970) | Enriched cells from Trout Bog Lake Hypolimnion, Wisconsin, USA - BchlTB.June25.5000.01.C4 | ecosystem: Environmental > Aquatic > Freshwater > Lake > Hypolimnion/Profundal zone | place...
AAGATTGTCGGCCAGGCGATCTTTAAACTGCCATAATTGGGTAAATCCCAAAATCTCACGCGCCAAATTGTCGATTTCAGAAGAAGTTTTACCGTACAGCGCCCCCATTAGACGGATATTCTCTATAACGGTAAGTTCACCATAAAGGCTGAATTTCTGCGGAACATAACCCAATTTCCCTTTTACTGTCTCCGGATTGGCGGCACCAAGCACGCTCAAGCTGCCAGAGGTAGGACTAGCAACCCCGGTGAGCATCCGGATAACAGTTGTTTTGCCAGCACCATCCGGTCCGACAAGACCAAATATTTCGCCGGCGTTCACGTTGAGCGAAACATCTTTCACTGCCACGACTTTGCCGAAAGTTTTGCTGATGTTATTGAGAGTGATCATTTAAGCACCACATCCGCTGGCATACCTGGCTTCAATATTCCTTGGGAATTATCGATTTTAACTTTTACATAAAACACCAGGTTATCCCTTTCACGTTGAGTAATACTCTGACGGGGCGTAAATTCGGCGTTTTGACTGATCTCTTTGATCTTTCCGGCAAATGCCCGCTGGGGGTAAGCATCAATCCTGACAGCCACTGCTTGGCCTAACCGGATAAGTCCCAGTTGCTCAGAAGAAACGTATATTTTCACCCAGCAATCATTCAAATCGCCGATAGTGGCTATCGCCGAGCCGGGATTAACATATTCCCCGTTTTGATAGTTCTTGGTCAAAACCACACCGTTCAGCGGGTTGACAACGACCCTGTCGCCCGCGGCATCTTTGGCTGTGGCGAGAACTGCCACCGACCGCTGAACTTCCAATCGCTGGGCTGTGATAACGTCGGGGCGATTACCTGCGAGGATAAGGCTCTGCTGGGCCTGTGCCGCAACGAGCGTATTGTAGGCGACATCATAACTTGACTGGGCAGCATCAAGCTGCTGGGTGGCAATAGCGCCATCCTGATAGAGGCGACGGTAACGGTCCAGATCGTTCTTAGCTTTTACATAACTGCCCTGAGCAGCTGCCAAACTGGCCTCTGCCTGCTCTATTTCCTGAGGCCTTGCCCCTTTTTCAAGGTCGGACAACTGAATTTTGGCTTTAGCGAGCGATGCATCCGCCACTGCCATCTGGTCTTCAAGATCAGGGCGACTGATGACGGCGATAACTTGGCCGGCTTTGACCGTGTCCCCAACATCAATCTTCAGCTCGGTCATATACCCACTAATTTTGGGCACGACATCAGCCAACGTCACTTCAATAGTTCCTGTCGCGGTTATGCCGGTTTCCTGGGAGAAATATAGCTTATAACCAGCGGCGCCAGCAACTAAGATAAATACAATCAAGCCCGCTATCAGTTTCTTATTCATGATTTTCTCTCCTCACACCATCCAGGAATATCGTAAAAGCTTGCCGGGTATAGCTTTGTGCAGATGAGTCTGCCAGAGGCAAAACTTCTTTGACAACTTGCCGGCCGATAAAATAAAAATTCATGATTCCCACAAGCGACAGCACCGCCAAGCCGAGATCCAGATCCGCCCTGAATCGCCCTGTGCCCACGCCTTCCTGGAGAGCTTGATAAAGGAACTGGTACATCGGCTCAATATATTTCTTCACAACAGTTTTTAGGCAACTGGTGGGACTAGTCATTTCTCGGTGCATAAACTGCACGAAATAGGGCCGCTTTTGATGAATGCCGGCAATATTCTCGGCATAGCCGCCCAAGCGTTCTTCTGGCGGCAGCGCCAGGAATTTTTCACTTTGCCGCAAAAGCTGTCCCAGTGGCTCGAATTGTTCATCCAGCACTGCCTGATAAAGCGCCTCCTTGCCGCCGAAGTGATAGGAAATCGCCGCAACATTCACCCCGGCTTCCCTGGCCAACTCCCGGATAGACACAGCTGCAAAGCCCTTGTCGGCAAAGAGGGGGGTTGCGGCGGCAATAAGTCTGGTCCGCGTATCTTTTTCCACTACCAACACCTCCCAATAAAATCAATCGTTCGTTTTAATCAACTGATTAATATATAACATGGTTTTATTTTTTTGTCTATAATATTTATGCCTGATAACCCACCTTATGAAATGGGAACGGCGGGTACCTGGCGCCTCAGGGTGATACTGAGGCTTTGCTTGCGCTGGAGCGGCATTCCTTACAGGGCTGATTGTCACGCCCGAATAAATTCGTAGCCCATAGCAAAGTGTCCAAATAGGCTTCAGGAAGCTTAAACATGGCCGCATACTCAGCAAAAGTATCCCAGTTTCCTTTTTCATAAGCAAGTATTAATAAATGCAAATCCCGCAACTTAGTTTGTTCTCCCCGCAAGGCGTCTTTTACATCTTCAGCAATCGGCAAATCAGCCAATATTTCCGCTAGCGGGCTATCCAGCAGCGAATCGAATAATGAAAACATCCCCATAAGGAAGATATCGGAAGCTCGATCCTTTAAACCAACTTTGGAGGCAAGCAGCTCACCAATTTTTGCTCTAATTATCGACAGGCGGACAAGCTCTTGGGCTTATCCTCGCCGATTTCCCGCAAAGTCAACCACGAAGTCCATTGCGCCACTTCGCGTTTCCCCAGTAACATCAACGCTTGTTTGATAGACTGGATAGTATTGCGAAAGCTCAATAGCTTGCAGAAAATCCGCCTTAGTCTCAACTTTCTCCGCTAAGAATTTCACGCCAGGCGCGCCAACCTTCTCCATTATCGCCCGTCGTTCTTCCCCCAAAGTAACCAGGAAATCGACTTTAATAATATCGACTAGCGCCAGCAAAGGTATATACTCTGACCCAAATACAAAATCATCTAAGGCCAGCGTATACCCCGCACTTTGCAACTTCCTGCAGGTAGCAATAATTTCGTCATTCGGTTCAATGGTTTCCATGATTTCGATCACAGCCAATTGCTTCGGTAGCTGCAGTACAAATTCTTCTTTTAGCAAATTGGCAGTAAAATTGATAAAGGCCCGTTTGCGATCAGTTAATTTATCCAGCCCAATCGACAGAAAAGCGCCATTAATCACATTGACTGTCGCCTCATCGCCATTTAGAGCTTCATAGGCTACCGTATTTCCCGAGAGAAACAGCAGTTCATAGGCCACAACATGCTGCGCGATATTAAATATCGGCTGCCTTGCGACAAATATCTTCACCCCACACCTCCAACTAGCATCTTGACTCATTACCGGCAGGAATACCAGGTCCCATAATCAGCAGCGTGTTTGCAAAGATAAATATTCCTGGCAACTCTCTATTAGTTCTGTTTTCTTATCAGGCTGTTAGTTAAAATTTCGTTGTTCGTCAGATAACCCTCTGTATAAAACAACCTGTCTGCGTCAATAATTTTTCATTATTATATATGAATTGTTCTTATTGTTAATAGTAATTATCTTAGTCATCAGCACTCTTACCGTCGCTGTCTAGCACGGTATGGCAGCAGGGTTTTTCTGGTGACTGAGCGAAGCTTTATTGCTAAAGAAATTTTTTCAGTGACTGACTCTTGGAAATATAAAAGGTTGCTGTCAATCAGCCGGGCCCGGGTGTAAAATTATTACTGCTGAGGAGATGGGTGCGAATGCTGGAAAAAGTAGACCTAACCAAAAAGCTTGACAAAGAAGCATACAAGGAAATGATCGGGCCACTGGTGGAAAAGCTGGGAACACTGCAACGACTGGCAAAAGATTTAAAGATTCCGATAATTGCAGTATTTGAAGGCTGGGACGCTGCGGGGAAAGGAACCATTGTCAACGAAATGATTCAGGCGCTGGACCCCCGGGGCTTTGTTGTCTTCACCACCAATGAGCCAAGTGTAGAAGAGTCCCTCCGCCCATATTTATGGAACTTCTGGATCAGAATTGCCCGTCGTGGAAGGATTGTTATCTTTGATCGCAGCTACTACAACAGGATGCTGTCCAGCGCCGCAGCAAAGCATCCCGGCGGAGACGAATTTCAGGAGACTTGCGCCGACATTTCTTCTTTCGAGCGGCAACTGACAGATAACGGCACCTTGATTATTAAACTTTTTCTCCATATCAGTAAAGCCGAGCAAAAAAACCGACTGGAAAAACTGGAAGCAGACAAGGCCACCTCCTGGAGAGTTACAAAACAGGATTGGAAGAACCATCAAAAATACGACAAGAGTCAGGCCGCGATAGAAGAAATGTTGCAACAAACTGATACTAATTACGCTCCCTGGACAATTGTCGAAGCACACGACCGGAAATTCGCTGTAGCTAAAGTATTGACCACGGTAATCCAGGCTATGGAAAAACAGATCGACGAAAAGCAACTTTCTCTGCCGTCCGTCGAACAAAAGCCGTTGCCAATAGCAACAGCCGAGCCTCCGGTGGTGGGGCAGGACCTTCTAAAAATCTTTACTTCTTCGGTGTTGACTGATCTTGATCTGTCAAAAAACCTGGGGGAGGAAGAGTACCATATAAAGCTGAAAGATTACCAGCAACAAATACGAGAACTGGGTTATCTTTGCTATAGCCAAAGACTGCCGGTGATTGTAGTCTTTGAAGGTTGGGATGCCGCCGGAAAAGGCGGCTGCATCAGGCGGCTGAGTGAAAACCTCGACCATCGGGGCTATACTGTTATTCCGGTAGGCGCTCCCAGCGACGAAGAAAAAGAATATCATTATCTGTGGCGCTTTTGGAAAAACGTCCCCAAGGCCGGACACATTGCCATTTTTGATCGCAGTTGGTATGGAAGAGTCCTGGTGGAAAGAGTAGAGGGTTTCTGCCGGGAGGATGAATGGCGGCGGGCTTATAAAGAAATCAACGAAATGGAAGAACAATGGCACAGATTCGGGGCCGTGGTGGTAAAATTCTGGCTGCAAATTGATAAAGAAGAACAACAGTGCCGGTTCGAAGCGCGGCTGGCCAACCCGGAGAAGCAGTGGAAGATAACCGGTGAAGACTGGCGAAATCGCGAAAAATGGGATCAATATGAAACCGCCGTGGACGAAATGTTTTTCCGTACCAGCACCAGGCATGCACCATGGACGATTGTCGAAGCCAATTCCAAAAACTATGCCCGGATAAAAGTATTAGAGACGGTAATAAACGCGATCAACCAAAAAATTAAATAGAGCCAGCGGCTGGCGAGAAAGGCCTATCTGCGTCGTTGAAAGCGACCACATCAATGCTGAAGCATTGTGTGTCTGCTTTTTAGAGCGTTTGCTAGCGTACACCGGTACGCTAGCAAACGCTCTTCCGGTGCGCCTTGCATCTGGACCTTTCTCACCAGCCTCGGTCGTGTTGCTTATTTATAGAAAAAGAACCGCGATATTAATCGCGATTCTTTGTGTTTGAAAGTTTCGATACATTTCCAGGCCTTTCAGAAGCCTCCAGATGCTAACGCAGGGGTATCAACGGCTGTCCAGCGCAGCCACAGCGGGCGACCCCTTGGGGGCCTCGGGTCTGGACGCCAAATATACTCCCGCAATGATCAGGCCAGTACAGGCCAGTTTAAGACCAGTGAATATTTCTCCCAAGAAAATGACGGATTGGATAATGGTAAACACCGGAACAAGGTTAACGAACATTACTGTTTTCGGGGCGCCGATTTTTTGCATCGCCATAAGCTGGAACAGATACCCCAGCACTGAAGCAAAGACGGCCATGTAGATTACCGCCAGCCAGCCACCAATAGTAACAGCCGGCAGATAACTCTCTGGTTGTTCCCATATGGCACACGGCAGAGCCACCAGGGTACAGACCAAAAAGGTGTAAGCTGTCACAGCGGTCGGTGATATTTTATATTTTTGCATAAATATCCGGCTAAGGAGCGAATAGCTGGCGAAGCACCACACTGCGGCAAACATCAAAACATCTCCGGGATTAAACTCTAGATTCTTTACGGCAGCCCACTGGCCGTTAGTCACAACCAGAAATATGCCGCCAAAGGCCAACAGCATCCCACAGCCGCGAGGCAAGGTGATTTTTTCGCCGACGAACAGCACCGCCAGTAAAGTAGTGATCATCGGCAAGGTTGAACCAATCAAAGACGAGTTGATTGCTGTTGTATATTTTAAACAGGAAAAAAACAGTACATGATATGCAAATGTCCCAATGACGCCGAGCAAAATAAGCGGCAGCCACTGTTCCTTTGTCGGCCAGAACCGTTCAGGCTGTCTTTTAAACAATATTAAAAATATCAGCGGCAAGGCAAACAAAAACCGGAAGAAGGTCAGTGAAAATGGCGGAATCTGATGAATTGCCAACTTTCCGGTGATGAACGCCCCTGACCAAAATAGCGCTGCTACAACCATTAGTAAATAAATCCGCTTATTTCCCATTTCTACCCCCGCCGTTACAAGTCTTCTGCTGTATAATAGGCCATTGATACGGTTTATTGTATCACAGGCCTGGTGGTTATAAAAGCCTTGAGCGGGCACAGGCCTGCAAGGGACTAGGCTGTAGCCTGGCCAACCGTGTCTACGGCCACGAGTTCACCTCCGCTGTAGCTTTCTAGATTCCTTATAACCTTGGCGGCAATATCCGGATGAGCATGGCGAAACTTTTGAAAACTCAGCCGAGACAACACCAGAATTTCCGCTTCGCTGGCGGCAAAAATATCTTCATTATAATCAGGCTGTTCAATAAGCCCTACTGGTCCGAAGCATTGTCCTGGGTTAATGGTATCCGGATTATAAGTGAAAAATGGGGCTGCTGCCAGTTTCCCGGATAGCAATATTTTAAGCGTATGACAGGCATGCCCACAGCTGGTGATCTGTTCCCCGGGCCGGCAGGAGATAAAAATACCGCAGGCATGTAAAAATTTTTGTGCTTCCGCGGGCGATAATCCCTCCAAAACGGAAATGCCTAGGTGCGGTTGCTGACCAAGATAATTCTCCAATATCGGCCATAATTCTTCCTCACCAACCAATTGGCTGTTTACTATTTCCTGTGCTCTAGGAAATTCGTCTTGAAACCATTCAGATACCTGCTCGTCCAACTGCCCCCGTTTGCGGGCAAAACGGTAGTAAGGTGAACGCACCGCCCTTATGTGCTGTACATCATCAACCAGCAATACGAATGGCATTAATACGCCATCGTATCCCGGGGCTGTAAAACTTTCCCGATACCGGCGATGGCCAAACTGCTCATATAGTGGCAATAAATGAAAGTTGCAGACGCCGAAGTTAAATTGAGACTGATGCTCGCAATATATTTCGTATCCTTTTGCCGTAAGCAGGTGTAATACTGTTGAATTCCGGTAATATGGACTCACCATTAACTTACTTGTATAACTAAATTTTTGTATGTCATTTTTGCCATAAAATCTCTTGAACCGGTCTAACTCAAGAAATTTCGCTAAATCCTCGGGAAACTCCTCAGCTTTGCCGATATTGATTCGCATTGTACCGACAATTTCCGAACCATACTTGGCGTATAACAATACACCCCATTTGTCCATTTCATCATACAGAAGCTTGTGGTGATGGTCCACAGAGGTAAATTGCATCGCCATTTCTTCCACATAAATCTGATAGCGGAGACGATAGATATCACGCTTCTCTTTGAAAGTGGTAGCCACTCCAACGCTGATAGTCGATTGGGAGATTTCTGCTGAGCAGGGTAGAGTCATGATTAATCACTCCTTTTGTACTTTTTTTGCTTGGGGCCAAAGCAGTTTAAGGAACTCCGTCCAGACCCTCTTAACTCACAGCCACTTTATTGTTTATATTTGTAATATTAGGTAAATTTTGTAAATATCCTGTTGTTTGGAAAGCACTTATTAAGTAATACATTTTATAATAAGACAAACATAAAAAAAGCCCGTTCCCGCACGGTATTCGTGCTGGAACGGGCTTTCTAGTTTTTTAGGCCGCGGGTTCGGCAAGGACGAACTTGACGCAGAAGGTTGTCCCTTGGCTGCTGGTTTCCACTTCAATAGCGGCGTGGTGTCTGTTGGCAATTCGGTAGCAGATTGGCAACCCCAGTCCGGTGCCGAAGTCTTTATTTGTTAAAAACGGCGTGCCCAGATTGTCGAGAATATGTTTATCAATACCGGAACCTTGGTCGCTTACCGCCAGAACAACTTTGTCGCAAGCCACAAATGTTTGGATGCGAAGCTCGCCGCCAGCCGTCATGGCTTCCAGACCGTTGTTGACCAGGTTGAACAGCAGTTGGCGGATCTCGTTCTCATCAAGATAAAGATCAGGGATTTCCTCCAGGGCCAGCGTCAACGATACCCGCGCAGCGGTGGCGGCGATCTGCATCAGAGGATACAAAGTGGTAATAATTTTATTTAAACAACCAACTTTCAGATTCGACACTTTATCTTTGGCCAGCAACAGATACTCACTGACTATCTGGCCAGTCCGGTCTAGTTCTTCAATCATCAGGTCATAACGGTCCCGGTAATCGTTATTCGGAGCCTTAAGACGCATCAATTGCAGGTAACCTCGGACCGAAGTCAAAGGATTGCGCAATTCGTGGGCGACGCTGACCGCCATCTGCCCGACCAGGTTCATCTGTTCGGCCCGCGCCACAATCTGTTCCATGTTTTTGCGGGCGGTAATGTCGCGGAGGATGCCCTCTAGTGCTAGCAGTTGACCCTCTTGGTCATAGATGGGAACACTTTTTTGTTCCAGCCAGATGATGTTTTGATCTTTGCGGATCAGCCGGAAAGTCAGCAGCAAGTCGTATGCGGAAGAGGGAGCCTGGACGAAGTTTTCAAACAACCGCAAATCCTCCGGATGGATTAAATTAAATAGTAGCCTTGCGTCGCTGTAATATTCCTCCGAGGTATAGCCTGTTGCCACAAAGACCGAAGGACTTATGTACTCAAAACCGGCATCTGGAATAAGCCTGTAACGATAAATTACGTCAACTGCGTTTTCAGCTAGCAAGCGGTATTGTGACTCTTTAAGCGCCAGATCTGATCTTGTTTTCTCAAAATACACTAGCAAAATGCCTAAAGCGATGATTAGGCGAAGGTAGCCTGCTGCCAGGTAACACCAGGGACTCAACCAGGCAATGGTGATGGTATAAGGCATCAAAATAGTAAGCAGGCCCCAGCCGATGAAAGCGTAGCCAGTCAGCTGATTGCCTATACCCTTGATTGGTAGCTTGCGTATAAAGATTAGGCCGGTTTTTATCAGGATAGCGCCTCCATAAAGAAGTGGCGGCAGCAGTTTATAAAGCATCGGCATGCTCATTACGGTAAAAGTAAAACTTACCAGAAAGACTCCAATGCCACCATACAGCCAATATCTTTTATAAGGCTTATTTATAAAGATGTATGTACCCCATACAAACATTAGGCCATTAAGTGAAATTAGGGCCTGATATATAGTAAAACCTAAAACCGACACTTTCCAGTTGAAAAAGCCATAATCGAAAAATAGGATTCGTGTAAAAAAAATGCCCCAGCTTATAATCCAAATGCCCATATAGCGTTCGCGATATAGAACGTAAAAATATATATAGGCCAGGAGGAAAAAAATTGTTCCAAGCATTACAGAAAAATAGGTATGATCCATATTTCGGCCTCCGCGGGATTAATATATCAATTGATAGTTTTTTCATTATTCTAGTATAAATATCCATATTCCTCCTTTTTAGATATTATTTTACACCTCCCACATAATCTGATTCTTGTAATATTTTTGTTTTTTTCTGCATCCAATAGGATACACGCCACAAGTAGCGAATCTGATTAAATATATATCAGCGCGCCATAGCTAAACATATTGACGCGCCGGGCAAAAAAAGTATACAAGGAGTTGACATGGTAAATGTTTAAAGAATTGCGGCGCCAGGATCGGATACTGACCCCGGAAGAAACAAATGAAATACTCGCCAACGGCCTCTACGGCGTATTGTCGCTGAACGGCGACGAAAGTAACGACTATGCCTACGGTGTTCCCCTAAGCTATGTGTACGACGGCAACTGCATTTATCTGCACTGTGCGGTGGAAGGCCAAAAACTGACTCAACTGCGTAATAACAATAAAGTTTCTTTCTGTGTGGTGGGAAGTGCTGTTCCCATGCCAGAGAAATTCGGCATGAGCTATGCAAGCGCCATGGTTTTTGGTACAGCCAACGAAGTAACCGCCGAAGAAAAATTACAATTCTTACTGGCCTTTGTTGAAAAATACTCCAGCGAGTATCGGGAAAAGGGCAAGGAATACGCGGTCAATAGTCAGCATAAAACTGTAGGAATTCGCATAGATATTGATCATATTAGCGGAAAGGCCCGAAAATTTTAGTCTTAACTTTACACGTGGCCATTCTGACACTATTCTGACTTTATGCGCAAAAATGAAGGACACCATTAATGGTATCCTTCATTTTTGCATCAGCGAATGCAGCTTATTCTTGGCGTCTGTCGTTTTCTTTTTCCAAAGGTTTCAACGCTGACTGAGCAACCATTATTGGATATTCACTGGTTGCATATTCCAGATTATTTTTTTTCCAATGCCAGGATTCCTAGTCATACACCCCGGGACAGTGCGGCAATTATGCAGATCAACAAAAAACTGTAAATAAGATTCCATCGGTATAGCTTCAAATAATGCAATGCTATTAATAATGGAAAAAAACGAAAGATATTGTCCCCGCTGCTACCGATGACCAACTAATAAATCTTTTCCAGGTTGGACAATACTGATAAACAACCATCAGGGCCAATGGGGTAAGGGTAAAATCGTGGAGAAAAGGGCTAGGAACAAAGGGAGTCTCCCGGATGTCGTTAGCTCCATAGAACAGCATTACTGGCGATGATATCCATCACTATCATGCCAGTGGCGACAAATGATCCAAATAGCAATATTTGCGACAAGCGGCGCTTGTCAACGATCTTCCACCAAAGTGCATAGACAATGGCGATCAGTCCTATCAAGGCCCACCACTTCACGGAAAACAGGGTTTCTGTTTTCCATTGGCTATAAGCCAAACTCCACAATGCTAATTTGAGTTGATGTATCTGGCCTGCCGTATCCATAGTGTCCTCCTGATTCAAGTGTTTAACATTGCTATTTTTCTCTTATAGCTGGCAGATTATGCATATACTGCACCAATGTCGCTTGAAACTGAACTCATACCGTTAATAACGGCCAGGGAGAAGCTAACACCACTGCCGTCAGCTAATAATTTATTATATTCAGAATTTTATCTATATAAAAATAACCTATGTTTCTAACAAAAAAGATAGAGGCCTTAAGACTTATGGCCTCTATCCGGACAAACTTATGAGATTTATTTAAATATCAAGATTTCTGACATCTTTGGCATGTTCCTCAATAAAACGCCGGCGTGGTTCGACTTTGTCTCCCATCAAAGTGGAAAAAATGATCTCCGCTGAATCGTCAGAGAGAGCCTCAGATTCAGTCTCATCCAGGGTAACCTGCAAAATAGTGCGGCCTTCTGGGTTCATGGTAGTTTCCCACAGTTGCTCAGGATTCATTTCTCCAAGGCCTTTGTAACGCTGCACAGTGATGCCGTCCCGACCGATACGGGTGAGCAGGCGGTCCATTTCATCATCGTTGTATAAATACCATTGTTCGCGGCCTTTTTTTATCAAGTACAGCGGCGGTTGAGCGATGAACACCTTGCCAGAAGTTATCAGCGGTTTCATGTAGCGGAAGAAGAAGGTCAAAAGTAAGGTCCGGATATGAGATCCATCGACGTCAGCATCAGTCATAATGATGATTTTGCCGTAACGGGCCTTCTCGATATCAAAATCCTCGCCTATCCCACTGCCAAAGGCGGTAATCATTGTCCTGATTTCTTCGTTATTAAGGATTTTATCCAAACGGGCTTTTTCCACGTTCAGTATTTTTCCACGTAACGGTAGGATGGCCTGAAACCTTCGGTCACGGCCTTGTTTTGCAGAACCGCCGGCTGAGTCGCCTTCAACCAGATAAATTTCGGCTTGTTCAGGGTCCTTCACCGTGCAGTCAGCCAGTTTTCCCGGTAAGGCACTTATTTCCAAGGCATTTTTCCGCCGGGTCAATTCTCTGGCTTTGCGGGCGGCATCTCTAGCTCTGCTGGCAAGTAATGTTTTTTCTAAAATCTTCTTGGTAATTGACGGATTTTCTCCGAAAAATTCATTAAGCCCTTCAAATAAAATGGTATCGACAATCCCTCTAATCTCACTGTTGCCAAGCTTTGTCTTAGTCTGACCTTCAAACTGTGGTTCACGGACCTTAAGGCTTATCACCCCGGTCAGACCTTCCCTCACATCTTCGCCGCTCAGGTTTTCTTCACTCTCTTTGAGAGTGTTATATTTCCGGGCAAAATCGTTGATTGCCCGCGTCAGCGCTGTTTTAAAGCCGCTGATGTGAGTTCCGCCTTCTTGGGTATTGATGTTGTTCACATATGAAAAAATATTTTCGGTGTAGCTATCATTATACTGCAGAGCAATCTCAACCACCGTGGTGTCTTTTGTTCCTTGCAGAAATATTGGCTCCGGATGTAAAACATCTTTGCTTTTGTTTAAGTGTTTAACGAATGAAACTATACCGCCTTCATAATGAAATGTTTTTTGGGTGTCAGTTCGTTCATCATTTAGATTGATATTGAGGTTGCGATTTAGAAAAGCCAATTCCCGTAGCCGGTGCTCAAGCGTTTCGAAGCTAAATATTGTTTCCTCAAATATCTCGTCATCTGGCATAAAAGTTACTTTCGTGCCTGTTCCTTCGGTAGTGCCAGTCACGGACAGTGGTCTGACAGTAATCCCACGTTCAAAACGCATATAATAGACTTTACCATCACGGCATACTTCTACATCGACCCATTCACTTAAGGCATTAACAACAGAAATACCCACTCCATGGAGCCCACCGGACACTTTATAGCCTTCACCACCGAATTTGCCGCCGGCATGTAGAAGTGTCATAACAACCTCAAGCGCCGGTTTGCCGGTCTCATGCATATCAACCGGTATTCCTCGTCCGTTATCAATAACAGTTACACTGTTGTTCTGATGAATAATGACATCAACTTTATCGCAAAATCCCGCTAAAGCCTCATCTATGCTGTTATCGACAACCTCATACACAAGATGATGTAATCCTCGTGCAGACGTGCTGCCAATATACATACCCGGTCGACGACGAACCGCTTCCAGTCCTTCCAATACTTGAATCTGTTCTGCCCCATAGTTTCCATTGACGGCAGTATCGTTGTTGATACTCATCAAATTCCTCCTACTAAAAATTACTATAATTTAGAAAATTGCCAATCGCAATCAGTTTTCATCGCTATCATTAAGAAATTGGGCCCGTTTTTTTAAAGTAGTAGCTGAAATGGCCGATAAATATACAATTCTGTCTGTAACCACAAAGCTTTTCGCATTGCCCTCCGAGACATCTGTTATCAAGTTTTCCTCCGTCATTGTTTTAATAAATTCTTCATTAATCCCAGATCGGACAGCTTTCATATCGGTTATGGATATTATTTGTTTTAAAGGAATTACCGTATCAGCTCCCAGATGTAAAAACATTTCTTTTCCCCCTGATCTTTTCAAGTGTATTGGTGATTATTTCATCGGTAATCAGATGCGGGCTTATCATATTTATAAGCATTACCAGAGTGGTAATTCTCAATTTATCAGCCGTTCCGTTCAAAATTTCCCGTCCAATTCTATCAATTATTTCATTTTTTACGGTGTTGAATTCTGTCGAATGACACTTCACATATTTAACAGCTGTCAGATAATCTAACCAAGGAGCCTGCATCAGTAATTCACGTAGACTGTCTTTATTTTTACTTCGCCATTCAATATTGCAAACCGTGCATAGCTCAGCTTCCGGCAGGCACAAAACGCCACAACTTTTACAATTATGCCATGCTGAGTTTTTTTTAACTTTTTGAAGTGCCAAATCCTTTGACATTAATTTCCTGGCCTTTTGCCTTAGCCGTTCATCACTTAAAGGCTGAATGGTCTTGTCCAATTCGACAAAATCGTCTCCATCTAAAACAGCTTGTTTCCAGTTAATCACTGGTAAATCTATATCTGTATTTTCTTCATTCTGGCACTTTACTAAATATCCTGCCTGAAATTTGATGTCATTAATCACTTTCTCAGAACAAAAAACATTAATTTTATTAATTATATCTTCTTTTGAGGTCATTAAATGGTGGGCCCATACAGCGTTATTGGTCACTACCGTCAATACTCCACGCTGTAATTTAGAAGGGCTGGTATGATCAGCAATCTTTTCTCCCACAATCTCCCGCCAGTGCAGGAGGACATTTTCACTCTTGTAGCGTTGTTGTAAGCCAAGAACAGTAAGCGCTTGTGGTAAAATTTTTCCTAAACATTCCATATTCTTCTTCACTCCGCAATTCTACCGTCCTTTACCCGGTAATATTGCCCCTGTTTAACAGAGGGAAAAAGTGTAGCCTCCGTGGCAGTGACGAATGTCTGAATCTTATCGCGAATAAAAGTCATTAAATGCTCTCTCCGTTGTCCGTCCAACTCACTCATAACATCATCCAATAATAAAACTGGATATTCACCGGTTTCAGCTTTTAAAAATTCCAGTTCTGCTAGTTTTAATGCTAATATTCCTGTACGCTGTTGTCCCTGGGATCCAAAATTACGTAAATCCCTACCGTTAGTATATAGTATAATATCATCCCGATGCGGACCTATACCAGTGCTGCCTCTGTCGATATCCTGCTGACGATCATTTTTAAGGCTTTTAATAAACCACTCACCTAAATCTTCCGGAAAATTTTCTCCAGCCCCAGCCTGAAAGTAGGATAGTTGTAAATTCTCTTTATTGTTAGTAATTCTGCGGTTCATAAGATTAGCAAGCATCGACAATTTTTTAAGAGACTCCATTCTCTTATTAATAATCAACACTGCGGTTTTTGTCAATTGTTCATCCCATGTTTCCAATAGATCGACATTTGCTTTTCTTTCCCTAATTTTTTTTAATAAGTTATTTCTCTGATGTAAAATCCGGCCATACTGCAACAAATGCCGGTAATATGCCGGCACTGCTTGAGAAATTTCTATGTCCAAAAATCTCCTTCTTAATGCCGGAACCCCTTTAATCAACCAAAGATCTTCAGGTGAAAATAATACAACGTTTAGTGATCCAATAATATCACGGGTTTTAACAGTAAAGTCATTTAGTAAATTTTCTTTATTTTTATCTCTTAAAAAACGAAAGCCAAGTTTATTAGGTACTCCTTGACGGCTAAATGATATATCTACAACGGCATTTTGCTGGTTCCAGGCAATAAGGTCGTCCTCATTTGATGTCCGATGTGATCTTCCAAATGCCCCTAGATAAATAGCTTCCAGAATATTAGTCTTTCCTTGAGCATTATCACCAATAAAAATATTCACATTGGCGACAAAATCAGCTTCTAAATAATCATAATTACGAAAATTTTTCAATACAAGCTTATTTACTCTCATACTGTCACCCTTGAGGCCCAATTACTTTCCAAGTTCCAGACCCTCTTAGTTCGATAATATCGCCAGGTATTATTTTTTTTCGCCTTTCGATGACTATTCTATTATTTACCATAATAGCTTTGGCGTCAACCAATGATTTAACCTGTCCGCCGCTTTCCACTATACCAGCCCATTTTAAAAATTGATCGAGCTGAATAACACTTGAATTAATAGCTATCTCTTCCATAAATTAATCTCCTAGCTAGTTCTTACTGGGGTAATTATGTATATATAGTTTTCGTCATCTGCTGGTTTTATATTAGCTGGACTTAGTGAAGTATTTAAAGAAAAAATCAATTCCCCAGACATAATATTTTTTAATATATCGATAACATATTTGGCGTTAAATGCTATTTCTACATCATTGCCGGAATTTTCCGCCGGAACAGTCTCAAAAGCTTTACCAATATCTGGGTTATTAGAAGATATTACAACTGTATCTTTAGTAAAACTAAATTTTACCACATTATATTCCCCTTCTCGGGCCAGGAGAGATACACGCTCAACAGCATCCAAAAACTGCTCTGTATTTATTTTTATTTTTGTACTGTATGTTTCAGGAATAACCTTATTATAATCAGGAAATTGTCCTTCTATTAGTCTGGAATTAATATAAACATTATCAAAAGATATTCCTACCTGGTTTTTCTGCCAGGATAAACCAACTTCGCGTTGTTCATCAGACGCTAATATTCTGGCGAGTTCATGCAGAATTTTAGCTGGAATAATCATCTTGATATTGACACCGGTTGATGGTAAGTGTTCCCTTTTTAGAGCTAGACGATGTGTGTTTGTCGCAACCATACTAATATTTTCGTTATCTACTTCTAGTAATCCACCGGTAAAAATAGGACGAGCCTCATCATTAGCGCAGGCGAAAATGGTTTTCTTTATTAACTCTTTTAAAATAGTATCTTGAATTTTTAAAACATTCTCGCTGTTAATTGGTTTTAAAACAGGAAATTCTTCTGCTGGAAAACTCAGTAGGTTAAATTGAGCATTATTCGACGTTATCTTTATTGTCCGGTCTTCTTTACTGGAGGATATTTCCACTATTTCGCCTGGCAGTTTACGGACCATCTCTTGAAAGTAGCGACCAGATAATACAGTAGTTCCAGGTTCATCAACTGTGGCATCAATAATACAACTAATACCAATCTCATAATCTGTTGCTTGTAGCTCTAATCTCCCGTTGCTGGCGTTGATATATATACCGGTGAGAATCGGTAGCGGCGTCTTGCTGGCCACTGCTTTCTGGACTGTTTGTACGGCGTACTGCAACTGATCTCTTCTGCAAGATATTTTCATTTTTTTTCCTCCCGTAGGTATATTACAATTATAAAAAGCATAGAATGATAAATAGCCGTAATAGTAATAGGCCCTGTAGATATGTGGATATGTGGCTTCGGATTATGTCAAAATATACATGCGCGCTGTTAATAATCTGTAGATAAAGTTAATAGAAATATGAGTGATATTAACAATAAAATTAACAGTTA
>Ga0364910_1174_pt1 | contig 16890 bp, 19 predicted proteins | sample SorcelJu500001C4_3_FD_206970 | JGI IMG/M metagenome (GOLD analysis project Ga0364910, IMG submission 206970) | Enriched cells from Trout Bog Lake Hypolimnion, Wisconsin, USA - BchlTB.June25.5000.01.C4 | ecosystem: Environmental > Aquatic > Freshwater > Lake > Hypolimnion/Profundal zone | place...
GTAAGAGAGTCATATTTGGTGCGGGCATCAAAGAGCGCTGTCACAGTAAACACAACAGTACAGTCCCTGTTCATGTCTGTCGTAACCCGGTATGGAGTAGACGTTCTCGGTATCTTTTTCGCGTGTTACGCTGTGATGTTAAATAATCAATTTTTGGAAGTGCCCAACAAACAATCGACCAGACCTTCACCAGATGGACATAGGATCCTTGCGCGATAATAATGGCCTGCGCATTTGCAGCGAGATGTGGCCTGGCAATGCCACTGATGTAAAGACACTCTTGCCCATGGTATCAAGACTTCAAAGTCGATTTACGATCAAGAGGTTTTGAATTGTGCCAGACCGAAATATTATCAGTGCTGAGACCATTACAAAGCTCTACCTGATATACTTTCGCCCGGAATCACTGGTACACTTTCCCCGGGTGCGACGTGAAGTCGCGTAATTGAACCGTTCATTATTATTGAACCAGTTGTGCCGTCAACTGCTTCCACCAGTACGTGCAGGTAGGGTAACCAACCTGTACGAAGCTATTGGAAACGTACCCGCAGGAAACTGTAGGCCGATCCGTGAGGAAAAGCCGAATCTGCCAGTAGCAGGCGGAGAGGGGCAAGGAAGAGAGTGACATGGCTAACACATGTGAACCATCATAACTACCGTCAAGTGTGACAAGTGAAAGCTACTGGAACACTTGAACCAAAAAGGTACGTAGGAAGGTAAAGGTATTCTGGCGTTGCCTTTACACGGCCAGACATTCTCGCCGGTGGATAGATGGAGCCTAACTCACTCGTATGTTCATTACGCGGAACACGGTAAGCCCGTAGTATCGCCCGGCTATCCGGGCAATCGAACCGTAAGGAACGACCATGATGCTGCGGGTAAAGGATCGAGGCGGCAGAACAATGTTTCATCTGCCTCGCCAAGCGCGATTCCGCACAATGGGTACTTGAGGCCGATATTGCAGGATGCTTTGATGCTATCAGCCATCAGTGGCTGATCGACAACATACCAGTTGATACCTCAATCCTCCGCAAATGGCTCAAAGCAGGATTTGTGTTTAATAACAAGCTCTTTCCTACAGAATCAGGCACGCCACAAGGCGGTATTATCAGCCCGGTTCTGGCAAACATGACGCTTGATGGTCTTGAAAAGGCGCTCGCAACAGCCTTCCCGCGAGCTAAACAACAAGGCCTGAAAATGCACATGGTGCGGTACGCCGATGACTTTGTCATCACAGGCAACTCGAAAGAGTGGCTGCAGCAAGAGGTCATGCCGGTACTGATCAAGTTTCTCGGAAAACGGGGACTCATGCTCTCACCGGAGAAAACCAAAGTAACGCATATCACGGAAGGATTTAATTTCCTTGGCTGGAATGTCAGCAAGTACAACGGAAAGCTACTCGTCAAACCGGCAAAAGCGAACATTACAGCACACCTAAGCAAGGTGCGGGAAATCATCAAGACAAACAAAACAACACCGCAGGTGAGCCTCATACGTCTCCTCAACCCCATTCTTCGTGGTTGGGCGAACTATCACCGGCATGCTGTTGCAAAAGAAGTCTTTGCTTGGGCAGACTCACAGATCTGGTCAATGCTCTGGACATGGGCAAAACGACGACATCCAAAGAAAAGCTCTCAATGGGTAATGAACAACTATTTCAAAACCCGTGGAAATCGAAAATGGATATTTGCTGCCAAAAAGGAAAACGGTGAGGAAAAACTCATCATTGAAGCTGACACACCAATCCGGCGGCACGTCAAAATCAGAGAAAGTGCTAATCCACGCGATCCAGTGTGGAGAGAGTATTTTGCTGCTCGTAAGAAACAGATGAAGCAATCAATACCGTGGTGGAGCTGGGTGCCTGAAGGCGCCTTTGTCGAGGCTTGAGCCGTGTGCGGTGAAAGTCGCAAGCACGGTTCTTAAGGAACGGTGGCGCAGCAATGCGCTGCCGTTACCTGACAATACTCAAACATCTCCTATATTAGCGGTTATACCCGCTACCTCAAAATCAATACTGGCGACATGTATCAATCAAGACAAGATTGAAAAAGAGCATAGCTTCGATGGCAAATGGGTATTGATTACCTATTCTGAAAGAACTGTCAACCGAAGAGGGTGCGCTCAAGGACAACAAGTTGTGGCAGGTGGAGCAGGTCTTTCGGGATCTCAAATCAGTGTTTGACACACGACCGTTTTCCACAAACAGTATGAGACGATACGATAGGGCATGTTTGCTGTAGTGTTCTTGCCTTAGTACTGTGCAAGGAGCTTAATCAACGCTGGGAAAAAGCTGGGTTACAATTTGAAAAAGAATGCCACCAAGCATTCGTAACGTATAGTGTTAGGTTGCTGGAAGACATGAAAATCATTATCAGGTGGTGCCAATACTTTTAAGACGATAACTCATTATTATGAGATTATTTGTTTTTTCTAACTGTATGAGGATGAGGATATTTATCTAAAAGCTTACTTCAGCGGAGTAGAATTACAGTGCGGATTAAAGGAATATTTCATATTTTTGAATACAGGATGACTGCATCAGTAGTTGTGCTACTGTACAACAGATAAAGTTTACCGGACAGCCAGTGGATGCGGTGCAAGAACAAGTAGATAAGTATACGAATCTAAACAAGCAGACAGAAGAGTTAAAGGTTAAACAGGGGCATCGCCTATCTGCTACCTGAACAGGCAATGTTACATACTTAAACTCAGCCATTTGTTGTCAACCGGTTGTGGGCCACTTCAATTCACTCAAGAATTAATATTTAAATTTAATGGACGTTTACTCTAGTAATGCAATTGTACTTACAGATTTTTTTTCGGTACAATCATCGAAACCTCTACCACAGGATGATTCACTGAAATTGCTAACGTTAGGTGTTACAAAAGCTATCGCAGTTAAATCAGGGATTTCTTCAGAAATTGAAGTTCACAAAATTTTTAAAAAAGTTAATTCTGCGTTTAAGCTATTTGGCGCCACAAGTAAAACGATTAAACATAGGTGTATGGTTTTCGGACCAGGTGACTATAGTGATATTTTGGCTGCTAAACTTGTTGAAAATGATCACTTTGTTAATTTTGACTTAAGTTTTCCATTGTATGATGATTTGATTCACAGACATTCTAATCCTGATGGTGCCGATCTGAATAAGCGAATACTAATGATTTATAAAAAAACTATTGAATTAGTTGAGTCCCTTTATAAAGGGATAACAATACAACCTGATGATATTATTCATGTCACATCAACTGGCTATATCGATCCAAATCCCATAGACGCTCTTGCAAATAATCGCAAATGGTATGATACGATAATTTCAAACTGTTATCACCGTGGTTGTAACGCATCTTTGCAGGCAATCAGAATGGGACATGATTTCTTGAAATCGTCGATGTATAATAAATTTGAGAAAAATAAATCAAGAATTGATATTGTTCATACGGAAGTAAATAGCGCACATATGAATATTTGCAAATACAACCCAATGAATATAATATTTCTTTCTGAATTTAGTGATGGATTTATTCGTTACTCCTTGCTTCCTCAAAGTTCAATTATAAATAATGGTCCGAGCGGCTTAAAGATATTATCTTTAAGTCAGCAATTAATTCCCGATACAATTAATTGCTCTAAAGTTAGTACAGCTTCCCCTAGTTTTTTATTAGAGGTTGATACACTTGCCTATATTTATTCTATAAAGAAATATTTCAAGAAATTTGTTGTTAATCTATGCCACAAGGTTGGTATTGATTATGATAAAGAGAAAGGTAAGCTTGTCTTTGCAATTCAGCCATCTGGTGCTGAGTATATAAATAAAATAGGTAAACTGTTACATTTGGCAGATGAACAATTATATTTCAGCAAAAATGTTATGTATGAGTATGGTGATATGACATCTGCCGGCTTGCCATACATTTACAGAGATATACTTGCCTCTGATGACGTTCCAACAGGAACTAAGGTTTTGGGGTTGGGATATGCACAAGGTATAATTCTTGGGGGTATTGTTTTTGAGAAAGTATAATTTCAATAACTATGGGTTGTTTAATTTACTGAAACTTGCATCGAAACTGACTGAACCTTTATTGAAAAGATACTTAGCTACTTGCGGCAAGAAAATTCATTCTAGAAATAAGAATCTATAATGACAGTAGAAAAGCAAACATCTTTGATTAATCTTACTCCACTCAATTGGTTTAATATTTTGACTGCATGGAGGGTAGCTAAAAATATTTTCAAAAAAGAAGCAAGGGATATTCTGATTTGTTATTCAGGATCTCTTTTGCCTCGTTGGATTTGGCCTAAAACAAATCGAGATACAATCAGCAAACTTAGTTATTTCATCGCTATTAAGGATAAACAACCAATTGGTATTACGGGCTTATACACGATACATAATCAGTCTGAAGAAGTTTGGGTCGATTGGTTTGGTCTAGATACAAAATTACGCAGCCGCGGTTTAGGTAAAGAAATTATGGTAGCAACAATAAATATGGCTCGAAAAAACGGATATAAATATTTGAGATTATGGACGACCACGAATGACCATCAATCTATTGCTGCTAATTATTTATATCAAAAACTTGGTTTTATAGCTCAAGAAACCGCTCTAAAATCTTACGGATTTCCGGTTCTAATATATAGTTTAGGTCTAATTGGAATAACTCCATTACCCTATGAAGCTGATATCACCACTACAATTGCAGGAGCTTATAGTAATTTGAAATCACGTAACTCTATTTTCCGAATACTATTTCGCTTGTATTTCAAACAATAACTTGTATATATTATTTTAAAATGAATAATATTAAACGCTCCACAGAAGTCCACTTCATCCCATAGATATTTAAGTAACGGAAACATATTTAAGCTCGTCCGATATCAAGCTAAAACCTTCTTGATTGATAAGTCCTATCTTTGCGTCTTACTATATTTTCAAGATAGACTTATTGGCTTATAATTTAACCTTTTCCACGGAAACAACGTATATAAAGTGTAAGAAACTTTCCCACCATACTACGCACTTCCCTGTCGCCAAAAAGAGGAAATAGCTGATCCGCCAGCCTCACAGGATTATTACTGAAAAGCTCAACCCGACAAAGTAAATGCATCAGGGTATCCATCGACACTGAACAGACAGCAGCAACCAATTCGTCCAGCCGTATGATCGGACCGATAGATGGTTTTCCATCAAACCGCGTGACCATGGAGAGTGTTCGCCTGTCACCCTTCTGTTCGATGACGCAATCTATCGCCCGTGATGGTGAATGTTGAAGACGAACAACAATCGCCTGTTGAGGTTTCGTTCCAGAGTCCGCAATTGTGCAATCTATTACAGGATTTGTGCCAAGGTAACTGAGATAAGCATCAAAAACCGCTTCACTGATTTCTTTTTCACCAAGACTCATATTAACCCGCATGAGAAATACGGTCTGAAAAAGCTCATAAAGAAAAGAAAAAAGTACCCCCCGCTTATTTTCTTTTTTCAGCATTGACTGGTAGCTGCAAAAAGCCACATTGCAGTAAGCCATCATCTTGACGAGCGCTGCAGGATCCATATACTCGGTTTTAATGACAGGAGAAAAATTATTGTACAGATCCCAGTTGAAAGAGGTGACGTTTCCATCATGACGGTACTCATCGAAAATTTTTGTGCCTGGATAAGGCGTTATTACCATGAAAAGAGCCAGGGACAGACCTAATGCTTTTGCAAATTCAGGATATGCCATTGTCTCTTTCATAGTTTCTGAATGATGCCCAATGATAAAATATCCTTCGGGATCAATTTCATGCTGACCCATCAGGCTAATTGCACGGGAAACATCGCCCATGGCATTTCCTTTGTTCATCAGCTCAAGTGTCCGGGGATTCGGGCTTTCAATACCAAGACCTACTGTTTTCAGGCCGATTTTTCTGAGTTTTCCAAGGATTCGCTCTGCCCTGACGACATCTTTAACCCTTGTTTCCATCATAATTTTGAAATTCGTCAGCCCCCGTTCGATCATCAGATCACAAATAGTTTCAACCCGTTTGATATTGGTCAAAAAATTGGCATCCCAGATTTTGAGAAGTTTTTTCTTTTTGAAATTGTGAAGAAGAGCGATTTCCTCTACCACGTTTTCAGGGCTTCTGCTCCTCCAGTGTTGATGCATACGGCTGTTTGCGCAAAACGAACAGGCCCAGGGACACCCGCGTGATGTATAAATAGTGTCAATGGAGTAATCACTCCCTTTTTCCCCATATCGTAAGGGCCTCAGACCTCTTAAAGGAAAGGCAATGGAATCGATATCTTCTATGAGAGGCCTCTCTCCGGTAAAAACAATAGTGCCATTTTCTTTCCAAGCAATTCCAAGGACTTCACGAGATGGACCCTTCTGCACAAGTTCCCGAAAGGTTGCTTCACCCTCACCAAGCACAACAAGATCAACACATTCAAGCTTGAGCACTTCATCGGGAAGAGCAGTCGGATGAAATCCGCCAAGCACAACAAATGAACCATGACTTTTAGCAATTTCAGCAAGTCTTTTTGCATTGTTGAATCCGCCTGTCATGCAAGAAATCGCCACAAGATCACATCTACGTTTTTTCAGAAGCATGCGAAAGCTTTCAAACAAACGATCATTGTAATAGTTATCTGGAATAACAAGGCCTTCAGCAATATCCTGTACTGCTGCTGCAAGGTACAGAATACCAATACAGTCTGTAACATACCTGGGAAAAGGAGTGATAATAGCTTGCGGAGCCTCGACAAAGCAAATATGCTTGAAGTACGCCATAAAAAGGAAACATTAAGCCTGAAAAATTCATCAAACAATCAAAAAATGGCCGAAAAATATTCTGTAATTTATTATATTATTTACAGTTAATCTCGACTAATAAACAGAGATATTCATACAATCCTCTTCGCAGAATATAACCAGATCAGAGTGAAGGACATTAAAGTCACCCTTGTTTTCCAAGGTGGCAGTATCGCCGGCGATGCAGGAGTTGTGCTCTTGAGTGAAATCGAATCAAAAACGGGAATTGATCAGCATGCTGATCAATTGTATCAATGATAGCCGGTGGGAGGTTCCATCATCAGTGACACATTCAACCGATCCAGAAGACTGTTCGACAGAGATATCAGTTTTTTTTGCTCAGTCATGAATAAACACAGCATATCTATATTCATTTATTAAGAAACTACCCCGTAACAGAACTAAGGAGAATGGGTTTATTCTTTGTCTTCCTATGCCGATCCTTTGACCACCTTCCGTCATAATAAGCACCTCTGCCACAACAAATACTGGGTACCTCCGTCAACATTTTAATTGTTGCCCCAGTTGGATTAAATATAATTTCAAACTTATCCTCATCATAATCAAAATATGCGTCAACACTTTTTTTGCTTTCTCTAACTCTGCTTCCTGTCGCCTGTAGATCACAAACATTAGGTATGTTATTTGCAGTATTTATGTCAACAGTAATTTTTGAACCGACTTCTTTAACAATCATCTTCCCAACCATCCCTTTTGCTTTAAACGAATAACGGCCTGAAACATCAAATGCTAAAACATTTTTATGTATTATTAATGTTACGGCAAAAACAACCATTATTCTTAGATTTTTCACAACTCCCTTTTCCATATTTTGAATAATTGAGTATCCTGCTTTATCAAGACAGATTCATCAGTACCGCATTATTTCGCAATAACCTTTAATCAATCCTGTGAAAGAACAATGGCACAGTAGGGGGCAGTATTGATATTTCCGCTGTATGGCATTCCATACCAAGGCATATCATTGGTAAGGTATCATAACTATTCCAATTCTGAAAATCCGGGCTGTATCCACTCCAGTCGAATAAAGACCTGAGATGCAAAGGGCGCCCAAACACTAAAAGTCGGGCCGCCTTCGTAAAAAGATGCACCCATATTAGGTTTGAGCGAAGAAGGCATTGTTGAATTCTCCCGTATATACGTTCAGTATGTATTAAAATTGAAGCTCGGTTGATTCGATAATTCTTTCGCATACGATACAGAAACAAAGAGTCCAATTATCAGTTAAGTCCCCCGATCTCAATCAGGTTGGGACTCGTCGCCAAATCTCTTGGTGTAACAAACCCGTGACAGCTTGAAATAGTCAAGGGGATACATAGTTTTTTTATATTTACTCGTTTTTAGCTATTTTTGACATGTGTGTGTTAACGCTATGCTTTCAAGTTTTTTTTCAGCCACCAATTAATCATATTGAACAATGAAAAAGCTTCTTCTTCTGTTGTGTGCTGTTCTCTCCTTTGTTGTGTTTACAGCGCCTGCCTATGCATACGATTCTTATGTAAGTGGCAATGTTGGATGGACATTATCAAATGATCTTAACATCAAAGACACAAATGACCATATCGTGATACAACTACCTCTCAAGAGAGGCGTGAGTGTACTTGGTGCTATTGGTTCCAGAGCTGAAAATGTCAGGCTTGAAGGTGAATTAGGTTATCAAACGAGAGATTTAAACTTAGCCGGCGTGAATGGAAAGTGGGAAATTGTTTCAGTGTTGGCAAACGGCTATTATGATTTTTATACAGAGGGCATTCAACCATACGTTACTGCAGGGATAGGGGCTGGCAGGATAACTCTCACTGATTTTTTCGCTGGAGGATATCAGTATAACTGGGATGGTACTACAAAATTAGCTTATCAATTAGGTGCCGGCTTCGCAATTCCGCTAAACAATAAAATTTCGCTTGATGCGCGATATCGGTATTTTGGTTTGAGCGATGTTACTAATGGAAATATAATAAAATATACCCCGGCAATCAGCTCAGTTCTGATTGGTTTGAGGTTCGGATTGTAGCTTTAACGTCAACAAGGGCTGCCTTTTCAGGCAGCCCTTGTTGTTCAACTGGAGGTAAAATTGACTGTTATCGATCCAGTTTTTCATGAACACAATTCCTTGGTAAAAGCTGACGGGTTTGACCTCAGCATGCTGGTTAAGACCATCCTGATTCATCACAGCCTGAAGCTGAGGTAAAACGGTTTTTTTCTCTTAAATACAGAATTCTGATAGTTCTTTAATTTTTAATTATATATTTATTTTATATACTGTTATGATAGTAACAGAAAATGATGTCATGTCATTGACACTTTTTAAACGGGATCCTTTGACGCTCGTTGACGAAGATAAAAATAAAGCATTTTAACCAGTAAAACGATCAGCAGCTATGCCAGCAATTCAGGATATAGGATTGGATATAGTTGACGTTGATCGTCTCAGGGTATCGTATGATCTTTATGGTGATAAATTTCTGCAGAAAATCCTCACGGAAAACGAAATTGGAAGCTGTAGAAAAAAAGGTGATATGATGCAAAGTGTTGCAGCAAGGTTTGCGGCCAAGGAGGCTCTTTCAAAAGCCCTAGGGTGCGGAATAAGTAAAAAATTCAACTGGCATAGTGTGGAAATTCTTAACACCTTGAATGGGAAACCATTTGTCAGAGTAATCGATAATTCATGCACACTGAAAAACGCATCGATCAAAATTTCGCTCTCTCATGATAAGCGGTATGCTGCTTCGGTTGTTATGATTTCGTTTCCGTAGAACTTGATGCGTACAGGTTTTAAGTTTCTAAACCTATTTGTCAATATTTCTAACTTGAAATAAATGCGGTGGTTATTGATTGATAAAATTCTTGAAATGGAGCCGGGCAAAAAAGCAGTTGCTGTCAAGTGCTTCTCGCGTTCGGAGCTGTTTTTTATGGATCACTTTCCTGAATATCCTATCGTTCCAGGTGTATTGCATATTGAAATGATCGCTCAACTCGCTGGTAGATGCATTATGGCGAATGCCCCCCTTTTTCTTCCAGTACTGACTTCGGTCAAGAGCGCAAAGTTCAGAAAAGCGATTGAGCCGGGTGACAAAGCTTATATTTATACTGAGGTTGCAAAACGTACATCTTTTGCCACGGCAATCGGTCGGGTTGAAGTTGATGGCATTCATATATCTTCGGCAGAGGTCATGTTTGGGTATATACCTATTCCTGAGAAAATGCGTTTCAAAGCTGCAGATAATTCTGTTACAGGAAACACAACAACTGAAGGAATATGAGCAAAATTCTCTGGAGTTCCACCCTTGTTCCAAGCGCTGATGTCACAGCGAAACCTTATACCTCTGAGTATTACGGGGAATCACTGAGGATTCCAATGACAAAATCTCTTGCTTTAGAAGAGAGTAAAGCACCACTTCCTGACCGAAAGGTTTACCGCTCTATGAGCAGGGCAGGCGTTCTCCTTTCGGTTGTATGTCTTCATGGTCAACAGGTCATGCAGCCTTTCCTTGATAAATCTCCCTTCTGCGTCGGCATATACGCAGCTCTTGAAAATGGGCCTGTAGATCTTAAATCAACTCGTGAAATGATTGATGTTGTGCGGGATGACTTTGCGGAACTATACAAAAAGCATCGTAATCCTAAAATGTTTCTGATGCAGTTACCAAATCTGGCTGCAGCTCAGATGGGAATATTTCTTGGCATTCTCGGGCCGCTCAATGTTTACAACAGTTCTTCTTACGGGAGCATTCATGCGCTTGAGCAGGCTGAAATGGATCTTCATGAGAGCAGAGTTGATGCTGCCCTCGTTTGCAGCGCATTCAGTTTTGAAAATCCAATTATTCTTGAGCGAATAAGGCGGCAGACTTTACAAAACCGAATCCTTTGCGAGGGTGCTGCTGCGCTTTTTTTGACTGCTGACGGCAAACACTCTGACTGGAAAGATTTAGACTATAATGCTACCGAGTCATATTACGGCATAAGTCACCAGATCATCACTCAAATTCAAAAAAAGGGGGAATAAATGTTATCGGAAAAAGAACTGTTCGACAAGATCGAGGAAGCAATTCGCGTTGTTCTGAATGCACCAGAAGGCGAAATCAAGAAGGAAAGTATGTTTAAGGCTGACCTTGATGCAGAGAGCATTGATTTTCTTGATATCAGTTATGAAATAGAACAGCGAACTGGAGTTGCACTTGACTTTAACGAGGCGCTGCACTACATCACCGAAAAGAAAGGGGCCGATATTACCGATATTTCCGTAGGTGATGTTTTCGATTATATTATTAAAGTTCTCCAGCAAAAAAAGGAGAATAAATAACAATGCCTGATGTCGTTGTTACCGGTTACGGTATCGTTTCTCCGATCGGATCTTCAATACCTGAATTCGAAAAACGCATGTTTGCCGGAGATTCAGGGATTGTCGATGTAAGGGGATCGCTTGTGGGAAAAAACTTTCCCGTGCCGTTCGGAGGAGTTGTGGACAAGACAACGATTGCTTCAGCGGAGGAATTAGGAGTACATCCCGGTGCTCACACCCAAGGTGGAAGATATGTAATACATTCTTTACAACAGATTCTTGAACATTTTCCGGCAAATTTGCCAATTGACGGCATTGTCCAGGCAACCCCTGCAGGTATTTATTTTGATATTGTAATCGATTCGCTTAAAAATTATGATCCTGATACCTTTCTATGGAATGAGCTCAGGGCTGAATGGATTATTGAAATTATTGCTGATAAGCTTAAAAACAGAGGTCATGGGATTATCCCGCCCGAAAACCAGATCTGTGTTAATTCCGCATGTGCAGCTGGCAGTCAGGCAATCGGTCTGGGCTACCAATTGCTGAAATCCGGACGGATGAAAAGATGTCTTGCAAGCGCTGTTGACGCAGGAGGATGGGAAAGCCAGTTAATGAATTTTCATCTGCTTCATACACTTACGACAGATGATGTTCCTGCCCATACAGCAAGCAGGCCATTTTCTAAAAGCAGATCCGGTTTTGTAAAAGGTGAAGCTGCCGCACTACTGCTCCTTGAAACAAAAGAGGCAGCAGAAGAACACAATGCAACCATATTTGCAGAAGTCTGCGGTTATGCCTTCAACTCTGACTCATATCGCTTGACTGATGGCAGGGACGATAATCTCTGTGTTGTCAAAGCTATGGAGGATGCTATTCTCGATGCGGGTATTGAGAAAAAAGCGATCAGGTATATAAACGCTCATGGCACATCGACTCTGCTCAATGACCGACTTGAGACACAAGCCATAAAAAAAGTATTTGGTGAAAATGCTTACCAAATTCCCGTAAGTTCATTGAAATCTCAGATTGGCCACTCGACAGTTGCTGCAGGTGCGGTTGAAGCTATAGCCTGCATTCTTATGCTTCAGCGTCAAAAAATTGCCCCTACAATTAATTTGACTGACCCCGATCCTGAATGTGACCTCGATTATGTACCGGAAGGAAGCAGAAATATAACGTTAGATTATCTGCTCAGCAACAGTTTTGGTTTTGGAGGTCAAAACGCATGTCTTGTGCTTAAAAAAGGAACTGGCTGATTGATGGAAAAACGTCTTGTCTTGATTACTGGCGGAACATCAGGTATTGGATTTGGCGCGGCAAAAGCACTGGCAGGAACCTGTGATCTGGCGCTTGGCTATGCTTCCAATCATGAACGGGCTCAGATAGCAAAAGAAGCATTGCTTGAGCAGGGATGCAAGGTTAACATATTCTCACAACATCTTGCTGGCTATAAAGATGCTAAAATGCTCTTTGACACTGTTGTCAACTCTTTCGGAAAACCACCTGAAATACTGATTAATTCATCAGGACAAATAAAGGACGGTTTTTTTTTACAGACTGATTTTTCGATTCATGAAAAGCTTATTCATGAACATCTTATCGTGACGATGGCTATGTGCCAGCTGGCTTTGAAATCGATGTATGGAAAACGGTACGGAAGAATTGTCAACCTCAGCTCAATAAGCGGATTCTATGCAAAACGCGGGCAGGTAAACTATGCTGCCGCTAAAGCAGGGATCATCGGTTTTACCAAAACATTAGCCCTTGAGGTTGCCCACCGCGGCATTACCGTCAATACAGTTGCCCCCGGGCTGATAAAAACTCCTATGACATCGCATATTGTACAATATCTTGAAAATAGTTCGGGCAAGGAAATCGGCAGGCACATCCCTGCCGGTTTTATCGGCGAACCAGGTGATATAGGGCCACTTATTGCTTTTCTGTGTTCTGATGACGCTCGTTACATAACTGGTACTCTTTTAACCGTTGACGGAGGATGTTCTTTAGGAGACAGCGGAATATGAAACATTTGCAGAACAAAACAGCTGTGGTGACAGGAGGAACAAGAGGTATCGGCAGAGCTGTATCGCTTACCCTTGCTGAATGCGGGGCTAATGTTTATGCTCTTTATGCGAGAAGTCGTAAAAATGCCGATTCACTGGAAAAGGAAGCTGATTCAAGAGGGCTGCATATTACCTCTATAAGAGGAGACCTCTCTCATGAAGAGAGTTATACCTATACGGTAGAACAACTGAATAAAGCCTGTGATCGCATTGATATTCTGGTACACTGTGCAGCAAGCGGAGTACACAGGAAAGCAATGGAACTTTCTGAAAAACATTTGAAATGGACATTTGAGATCAACTTCTTTGCTGTGCACAAGTTGACCAGAGAGCTTGTCGGAAAAATGGGTAGAGGGGGCAGGATCATCGGTATCACTTCTCCAGGGGGCACCCATGTTATTCCCAATTATGCAGCAGTCGGTTCTACTAAAGGTGCAATGGAGGCTTTGTTCCGTCACTATGCCCGTGAGCTTGCTCCCGAAGGAATTACAGTGAACCTTGTCTGCCCGGGTCTGGTCATGACTGACGTTGTAATTGATGTACCGGAACTTGAAAAGCTTTTGAACATAACCCTTGAATATACTCCTTCAGGAGTACTGACAACCCCTGAGCAGGTTGCTGAAGTTGTGAAATTCCTTACAACTGATGCCGCTGCCCAGATAGTGGGACAGACCATCGTTATTGATGGAGGCAAAGGATTATTGGCATAACTGCCAGCAACGGTAAGTTTAAGAATGGACTGTAAATGAATAACACAGTTATAGCAAGGCTGGTTGATGTATCAAAGTATTATGGCAATGGAGCCGCCCGTGTAAAAGCTCTGGACAGAGTCAATCTTTCTCTCTGTCGAGGTGATATCGTTGTGCTGGTTGGTCTTTCGGGAAGCGGCAAATCTACCCTGCTTCATCTTCTTGGCTGTATTGATAAACAAGATGAGGGAAACATCATTATCGATGGAATTGATACATCATCGATGAGTCTTGAGAAACTGACTCCTCTAAGACTTCATAAAATCGGGTTTGTTTTCCAATCGTTTAATTTAATTCCAGTTCTTACGGCTTACGAGAATATTGAGCTTCCGCTTCTGTTCAAAGGTTTAGAAAAAAAGGCAATCAGTGAACGAATAGATGAAGTGCTGGAAGAAGTTGGTCTTCAGGACAGGAAAAATCACTATCCGAGAGAGATGTCGGGGGGGCAGCAACAGAGAGTTGCTATTGCAAGAGCGTTAGCAGGCAAGCCATCGATTGTCCTGGCCGATGAACCAACAGCAAATCTTGACAGTAAAACAGGTGATGGAATTCTCGATATTCTCTTGAATCTGAACCAACAGAAAAAAAGCACACTGGTTATCTCTTCACATGATTCAGTCGTACTCGATCGGATTAAAAATGTCGTTCATATTCATGATGGAAAGGTATCAGTAGACACTGAACATTCACCCTGTCAGACATTATGATTATTATCAAGAAATACAAGGATAAAGTCTATCTATCTTCAGGGCTTATTCCATACATGTGCAAACAGGTCATAGAATCGGATAACAGCCCTGTAGGACATAAAGTCTTGTGTCTTGGTAATGGTCAACTGATTACCATACTCGAAAAGCTGCTAAAAAAAATGTTGTCGTTCACTTCAAGCCATAGGAAGGCTTTTGTGTTACAAGTAAACTGAGAAAAAGAGAAAACAAATCAGATCCTGATTTATTATACGGTATGACCATTATAAAACTTATTAATATTGCACTAAGAAACCTTTTTCGCAATAGCCGAAGGACCCTTATTACTGTTCTGGTGTCTGCCTCTGGGTTTGCGGCATTAGCGATTATTGCCGGGTATATGGACTTTACATTTTTTGGGCTCAGAGAAATGACCATTTGCGAAGGTTTTACTGCAAGTGGTGGTACTGGTCACCTCCAGATTTTCAAGCAAGATGCTTTACAAAAAGAGGAACGTTACCCTCTCGAATATGGTATTGAAGCCAACGATAAACTCCAGTCCACTATTGAATCGGCAGGAAATATATCCTTTACAATACCAAGGGTAGAGTTTAACGGACTTATTTCCAATGGAGAGAAGTCAATTTCATTTTTGGGAATGGGTGTTGACCCTGTAAAAGAATCAAAACTCATACAGTACTGGAATTCGCTTGACAACATGTCTGTTAAGGTTATTTTAAGCGATTCATCATACGTACAACTAAAAAAAACAGCACCCAACGGCGTTCTGCTTGGGGAAGAAATGGCAAAAGCCCTGAATGTTAAATCCGGGTCTGGTCTTATGCTGATGTCCACAACAGTTGATGGCGCTGTCAATGTCGTTGATGTTACAGTTGCAGGTATTGTCAGAAACACCATAAAATCGATAAGCCGTTACTATCTCCTAACCACTATTAAAACAGCCCAAAACCTGATGCAGACAGACAAAGTCTCTAAAATCGTTGTCGTACTTAACAAAACAGAGAACACTGATCCTGTCAGGCCTCTATTGTCAAAAAGGCTCAACGGTTCAAGCGCAAAACCACTTTTTTCAGTTATACCATGGCATGATCTTGCTGAATACTACAATTCCGTTATGGATGCTTACCGTATCATCTTCAGTTTTTCCGGTATTATCATTGTTGTAATTGTTTTTTTAAGCTGCACCAATACTATGCTGATGGCAACCATGGAAAGGGTAAAAGAAATTGGAACGCTCAAGGCAATCGGAATTTCAAACATCTGGATCATTCTTATGTTTCTTTTTGAAGGCTTTTTTATAGGACTTATAAGCGTTGTGGTTGGTATTGCTCTTAAATATATTTTTTCATGGATAATCAATAATTCAGGGTTTATGATGCCGCCACCTCCTGGTATGTCATTCCCATACCGACTCAATATATTTTCAGCGGTTGAATTCCTGCCCTGGATATCGCTCCTTGTCATTGTATCAACCACATTTTCAGGATTGCTGACGTTTGTTAAAATCAGAAAAATCTCAATTGTAAATTCATTAACCCATGTTTAAATATTTATTGCGGATTATTATTTCTGTTTTCCTGATGATGTTACTTGTCGTAAGACAGGAATCTCGAGCAGCAGATACGTCATCCAATACCATAACAGATAAGTCAGACACAATAAAAGCCTCTGAAATCCTGAAAAAAGCTGATGAGTTCAGATCGCCCTGGCCAAATTTCATCATGATTGCTCATCTTTCCTTTGAGAAATTGAATGAAGAAAAACAGGAGGTGTTCAGAGTATTTACCAGAGATTATTTCAAGAGTCTGGTAAGTTATATAGACCCGGCCAAAGAAAGGGGAAACATTCTCCTGATGGTTGACGATAATCTTTGGTATTATGTAAACAAAACACAGTATCCTATAAGGATCACTCCTATCCAGAAGCTTTCAGGCGGAGCTTCATACGGAGATGTTACAAGACTTAGCTGGTCAAGGGATTATAACGCGAATATGGTTGGAGAACAGACTGTGACAGTAAAGGAACAGAGCTATGAAACCTGGCTGCTGAAGCTTTTAGCCCGTTCAAATAGTGCAACATACCATGCTATTGATCTTTATATAGAGAAAGGCACTGGTTACCCAAGAAAAGCAGAGCTCTATCTGCAGTCGGGAAAGAAAATGAAAACTTTATATTTTACTGCATACCAAACAATGGCTGGCAGGATGATGAACACGAAGATCGAGTTTATTGATCATCTTAGTTCAGACAATGTGACCACCCTCACA
>Ga0364910_1175_pt1 | contig 16818 bp, 38 predicted proteins | sample SorcelJu500001C4_3_FD_206970 | JGI IMG/M metagenome (GOLD analysis project Ga0364910, IMG submission 206970) | Enriched cells from Trout Bog Lake Hypolimnion, Wisconsin, USA - BchlTB.June25.5000.01.C4 | ecosystem: Environmental > Aquatic > Freshwater > Lake > Hypolimnion/Profundal zone | place...
TGTTGCGGCTCGTGATTGCATTATGTATTTCTTAGTGAGCCCAGGACCATGTACGGCATGAGGCGAACGCGAGGTTTTCATTTAGAAGGCCCGAAGAGAATATTTCTATAAAGAGTGTTATCACCAAGTTTTCTGGCGGAATACTGATTGATACATTTTAGAGATTTTCTTTAAAGGCCATTATATATTAATGCAAATTTCGTGCCAGCGCCAACAACCAAAGGTCACAGACAGACGGATAGCGGCTTTTCGGCATTTATTACTAAATTTACATTAATCACGGCAGAAAATAATAAACCATTCTTGGTTCGAAAGTCAATTTTGGTTTAATTAAATTCGCGGCCGTCTGTTAACTTTGATCGCATATCTATTGCCGCTTATGGGGCATTCTATCGGTGGCCAGCTTTGGCAACGCAGTTAATTTCCGCGTGCCTGCTTATAATTATTGAGCCAGGGCAAGTTTATTTGTCTGTGAATGACTGGCGGCAGTTTATTCGAAAGATCCAAGATGCTGAGGAGAAAATGGTTAATATTGAATTATGAACAACAAAAACCCCCTCGCCGATAGTGGCAGGGGGATTCGTCTATTCTATTATCTTAATAAAACCATTTCCTTTAGCGCAGAACAAATAAACTCTTCTAAATTCGCCGGTCAAAATCACCTATCGCCCTTATAATAAGGTCCTTCTATCCTGCTTTATTTATTAGCAACTGACTAATATGAATTCCTTTATTCTCGTTCCGGGGCTCTTCTTTTGCCTTTTCTGCAGGCTTTAGAGATTCTAAAACATTTGCTTCACAACTCTTACACATTCGCCCCGAACTTATAACCGCATCGCAAGTTTCACAAGAATAAGCCAATGTTCCTTCGATAATTCGACCTTCTCGAATCATCTTTAAAATTATATGTTTTTTTACCTTTGTTGCCTCGTGGACTTCATCTATTGTCGAATGTTCCTGAATGCGAAGATATTCAGCTACATCTATCTCAGCATCCAGGTACTCCTGTTGACAACGAGCGCATAGTTTATTGAGGTTTTCCATGCATAATGTTCCACATTCCTTGCAATTAATTATACTCATATTCTTTACCTCCAGTGGTATTTGGGGGACTCATATAAATTTTTTTGCGGTTTTATAGGTACATCGCTTCGCTGTTATTAGAACTAATTATACTCCGCTTACATGACAAAGAAACAGCAAAAATATTAAGATTGCGTAAAAAATATAAAGCAACGAAGAGACAAAATCCCCCGGAGAAATCCGGCAGGGTCTTCGCCTTCTCAATTAATTCATAACCATCGAATACATATGAAGGAAGCATCCAATGGATATAGCAGCCATAATTCCTATACCAACAATTATATATTGCATATTACACCTCTAATCTATATCGTCGGGCGTCATAGCAACATTCTTCCCGCAGGAAGAGGTATCCATACGACCGCTAATCTTATAAATAAATTATATTATGCTCATGTGACAGAACATTGCGCAAAAAACAAAAAGTCCCCAGCAACTACCCTGCGGGTGAAAAATGAGGTATCCGTCCATTTTTCGGGAAGTCGCTTGTAGGATCGCATTATTACGTGCCGTTTTCAATAATATCGTCCGTTAATCGCATCACGTATTTACTCCCTAAGAAAAGACCAAATATTCTCCATTGCCATGCCGATAATGACTGCCGGGTAAACACAAGTTTTTATTAATTGAATGATCCAGTAATAGATTAATTTCATTCTTACCCCTCTTTATTCTCCTACGTCCAACTTAGCAAATATGTAAAACGAATGGAAGTTTATCATAAACCTCGCATCTTAGTGTCTTTTAAAAAATTGTATAGTTAATTCATTACAGTACCATTAAATCCAAATTATAATTGAATTAAAAGTTAGAAATAAAGCGTTGAAAATTAGGCAAGAGGCTGTCTCAAAAGCAAAATTAAAACCATGAACATGATATAAGAAGCAAGCACGTCATGCAGCTTGCCCGCGTGAAAAAATGAAAAGTCTGCAGAAATGTGCCTACTACTTTTTCCTGATACGGTTATAAAGGGTTGACAACATTCCTAACGTTAATATTATGTCTACATATACCCAGGGTACATCAGGGTCAAGGTTAGGTCGAATCCAAGCGTAAATTATTATTACCAATATAACTAAACAATCAGATTTTTTCCACATTGTATTTGACCTTTCACTTCATTGCTTATTGACCTGGGTGTCTTCATGTAATACATAGTCAAAAAGAACACTATTGATATAGCAGCCATCCTCCTAGGCAAACCATCATCCGTCGACATAGCACAGAAATAAAAGTAACCTTGCACTATCTCGACCGTTGTTTTTATGATTAAATTATATCGCGCGATTATGACAAAACTGTGAAAAAATAAAAATAAGTTATGACAAAAACAAGAACCCCTGTCTGGAGCAAAATCCAGTCAGGGGCTTCGTCTATTCCAGCAACAGTGAGGAGTAATAAAAAGCCCTAGCTGATCCGGAGATTGTAACACTCAATCCGCATGCATATCCGCAAGAAAGCTGGGGTGGCGATCCCCAGCTTTTTGAATATGTTGATTTAATATCTATGTGTATACCAGAAGGGCGGGCTATGTTCTTTGTCAGATCCCAGATTCTTCTTCACCCATAAAGAAGAACAGTAGAAGGATAATGATGATAAAGATTACGAAGAACCCGTTACCGCCTCCACAACCGCAGCGACCAAAACCCATTTTGAAACCCTCCTCACAGAATGAAATATTACTATGCTTTATGATATGCCGGAATTCCGATTTTGCCATTTGGCACACAAAAATGGCCCCCGGTTTCCCGAGGGCCATTCCTATTGCCTATGAACAAGGTTGCCGGCGATAGCCCACCGATCTTGTCTGCTGTCCATCCAAGTAAACAACTGCGACCGCCCGTGTGCCGTAGGGCTGGCGATAGGGTCCGGCACAGGGGGTGGACTGGGGCAGTCAGCACGCTGACTTGCGCAGGCGCAGGCTTGTACACCCCCGGCGCAGGCCCCGGCAGTGGGGCCGTGATCATTGATGTGTCCGGATCTGGGGAAGAGTCCTGAAAAAATATATCTTGATAAGCATAGGCCAGCAACCCTACACCGATTAATATAACAATAATGATAATCAACCAACGTTTAATTGACTTTTTCAATCAATTCCACCTCCTAACGCTAAAAATAAATACTTGGCGCGTAATACAATATGCGGTAAAGCCGGCCAATATACTGGCTCCAGTGGCCCTGGGTCCTAATCGGCTATTTAACGCAGGGCCCGGTCTAATTCTCACCACGACGTTACATGACACCCGAAATAAAAAACTCCGCACAGGGCCAATATGGCGGTTTGACGCCATTTCATAAGGGCAAAGCAAAGGCCGGGTTCGCGGCCGGCCCATTTTTTACAGCATTTCGTTTTCCACGGCTTCGGCCTTAACTTGCTCGACGATGTCCTGGTTGGCGACGGATAATTAGCATATATCCTCCTCGTTCTGCATATCCGGTCTCACGGCATTTTCTTTTAACCACTCAATCAATATTTCTGTCACGAATCGCTTGCGTTGCCCGACAAAGCTAAATGGGATTTCATTAAAGCGCATCAGTTTGTAAATCTGCCAGCGAGAAATTCGCAAAAAGTCTGCAGCTTCATCAACCGTCATAATGGGCGGTATAATAATAAACACTAAAAAAACACTACTGTTAACATAAACAAAAAACCACAAAGGCTGAAAGCCCTTGTGGTTACAATGTTCTTATGGCGACCCCGGCAGGATTCGAACCTGCGGCCTTTTGATTCGTAGATATACGGTTTACATAAATCGGTCTATCTGGGGACTAAACTATTCAGCAATAATCACCCTCGATCGACCTGTAATTCATTAATTACATAAATGGAATACTCGTCGCACAAAAGATCTACTTGGGTAGCTACTTGGGCATACCAACTTACCACGACACCGTGAAAACTCTATGTCCCCTCCACTTCTCCAAGAATGCGACAATACCCTCTTTTTCCCCCATTACATAACCAGTTGTATTCTCACTCTCCATCGCAGCCGTAACCTTCGAAATAAGCGCATCATCGATAATGGGTAAATCTTCACCGATCAGATCATCGACCAGAACCACAGGCCCGGGAAGAAACGATCCCGCATCCTCATCATCCTCAGAGAGTACAGCCGCGAGCCAAGATACCTCACCGACCCTGACTTTCGGAGTGCCGCAAACCCGACCCTGAGCCGCCTCCCGAGCCGCTGCTGGAGGATTGCTCCGCGCAAAATACTTAGAGCCCAGCGCATTGCAAAAGAACAAAGCTAAATCTTTCTCATCAACATCCTTCATAACATGAATATATAAATCTGCCGGCATTATACCGCCCCTTCCTTATAATCATTGCGGCTGATTATCTCAGCTATAAAATCATACTTTGCATGGGGTATAGGCTCAATTTGCAAAACAACCTTTCCGCTTCCTTCATTTAAAAGTTTTTCCGCAAGCCCAGATGAATGATGGAATTGTACTATTTCGCTTTTTGGATGCAACTTTATCATACAGCACCGCCCTTGCTCTCGCTGTAAGCGGCAAGCGCATCAAGTAGTGCATCAATCCTTGTCTTCTCGATCATAATGAAACTTGCACCACATAGCCGACTATCAGCATTGCCTTGTAAATCAGCCTTGATTGTACCAGCCGCCTCCGCGACAGCTTCCGCAGCCTTATATTTGGCGCGAAGTTTATCGTAGGCTTCCGGAATATCATTGCCAATAGCGGCCAATATGGATTCTTTATCCCAAAACTCTCGATCATTGGCAATGTCCTGGATAAGTGTAACGTAAAGTACAATAGCCTTGGATTTATCCGCCGCCTCTGCCTGCAGTTGCCGATTTTTGTCCTGTAGGTGTTTACATATTTCAATGCAATTCTTCTCAGATTCCAACCGCCGTTGATGTTCATTTTTCCATTCAATTTGCGCTCGTCTTTCATCAGCGAGTAAATCCAGCCGCGATTGTTCACTTGCCGCTATTTCATCCTCTAGCCTTCGCACTTTATCCCGCTCTTTGTTGTATTCAGCCTGCAGCCTCAGAATTAAAGTATCCCTTTCCTCCAGCGCTGATTGACCATCTAACGCATCTTTGCGCCGCTCGCCCTGCAGCTCTTTATGTCTGCGCTTCAAGCTGAAAAATTCAATATAATCGCCGCCGAATATTGCCACTTGCCTATTCACATCCTTTTTTGCTCGTAGAATAGGACACGCTAAAATCAGCACTCCACACAAATGTTTCGCCGCAACGACCGCATTCCGCTTCGCCATCTGTCGAATGCTCGCGCAGATACTCTTGGCTGTCGGAATTTTCGTGTCCACAATAAGGACAAACCATTTCATCCGTATAATCGGTATCATAATTGTCCAAGATCAATCCTCCTCCTTTATCAATTCCGGGTTTGTGCGAGCATTGCCGATCTTCACGATGCTATCGAACTTGATCACATCATCCAATAAATACAGCACAGGAGCCTTTGAGTCGGTAGTTTCGACAGAATAGCAAAATTCATCCCACACGATCACGCCACGATACCCCACGAAATCGAAAGTGCAAAATTCAATCACATCCTGCTCCCATAACTTATCACCATTTGCAGCTCGCAGCCCGATGAGCTGATCGCTTTCGAGATCCTTTGTTCCGGGGCCGCTCAGAGGGCCGACGAACTGAGTATCATCGATCCCAAAACCCCACTCATACCATCGCCTATTGAAATACTGCCTAAACCGCTTATCCCGCATCAATAGCGACCTCCTTCATATGCTCCAGATATTCATCCAGGTCTGTGATCCCGGTTTCTTCGTCGCCCCAACAGACCCACTCACGATGCACCTCATCCAGCTCTTCCAAAATTGTAGTGTTCGCATAATCTGGTTTGATCTTATGCTCAAACTGAAACAGATCATAATCAGCCAGCATATCCATGACTTTTTTCGCCTCATCCAGCGACTCGACCGATACCTTAAACGGATCGCATGGAACCTGTGGAAAATGCAAAACTCTCAATTGTTTCATTGAATTAAAAACCCCTTTTCATTTCTGCGCTTAGCCAGATCCAGCTTCTTCGCTGCCCTGGATACATATTCATGCAGGGGCTCGTCCTTGCCCCACACCGCATCATAGACCAGCATTGGAAGAATGCCATTGCTTGTCCTCATACCTGCGCCATGCCGAATGCCTGCAGCGTGCAACGCCTCATGACAGATCAGCAGCCTTTGCTCTGCCAGCGGCATATTGCGCCAAGAATCCTCGCGAATCGAGATCTTATGATGCTTGCGCCAATAAAGCCCCGCGCAATGCTGCCGCCTGAACTCCATCACCGGAGGAGCTATCTTGCCGCCGATATATTCCCAGACCTCCATCAAGATATCATCCATGCACGCTGCCTCCTTTGCGGTTTGGTAAAAACTTGAGCGCCCGAATCAATTGCCGCTGCCGACAAAAACAACCGATCAAATCTATCACTCTGAAAACGCCCATTCCCCGATCTCTAGCCAACGGCATCATTTTATGGATATACTTTCTATCATCCATCGGATCGCTCCATCTTTGTAAATGTTGCATCCTCTGCAAGTTTTTTCCCAAACTTTAAAGATTCGGCTAGATACACGATATCCTCCAAATTTAGATCATCTTCAGGAACCGTAACCTCATAAACCCGAATGATTTTAACCCGAATCTTATCTGCTGCTTTTATATTCATCGCCAAAACCCCCAAAAGGGAGAGCCTAAGCCCTCCCCACTTCCTTCGCAAGATATATTTTATCAGCAATATCTTTCATCGCCAGCAGCGACAAGATAGTTGGATCGAACTCCCTGACCTGCTGCACTAGCATATGCGCCGCTTGAGCCATCACCGCCATATCACAAGAGCTGCGAATATCGACCGCATCGCCTTCCATGGATACAACGATAAACCCGCCAGTACCATCAAATACTTCGACATATTTCTCGCCATCGATCTCAGTAATAACCGAGATAGTCTTTTTTGCTGCCCGAATCTTTTCCTCGCCGAACCGCTCCAGCAGCTCGCCAGCTTCATTTTGTTTCATGATTAGGCTCCTTTCTTCTCTACTTCATCGCGGGTAGCGAGCGCATCTTGCATCGCGATCCTCAATAACGCAGTAGGATCAACCTCCGTGATTTGTTTCATCAAAGAATGCGCCAGATTCACAGCGAAGGCGAAATCGCAGCACCTGCGAATACCCAAACCTTCATCCTCGCGAGTAGCGAACAGATATCCTTTGCTCGCATCATAAGCCTCTTCGAACGTCACGCCATCGATTTCCGTAATAACTGTAATTGTCTTTTTCGCAGCCTCAACTTTTTCCGCGCCGAACCGCCCAATCATTTCTGCAGCTATAACCTCATTCTTATCCATAATTAAGCCCCTTTCTTTTCATTAGCTTCAATTTCAGCCTCAAGCATCTGCGGCAAGACGGTCGCATCAACCTCATTGACCATCTTGCTAGTGATATGCGCCACATTCGCGACCATAGCGAAATCGCAGCTCCTGCGAATACCCATTCCCTCCGGGGCGCTATGTACGATCATAAAGCCCCGTGTAACATCGAACTCTTCAACGATAGCATCGCAGCCGATTCTTGTTGTCAAAATGATCGTCTTTTTTGCCTCGATCGCCGCTTTTTCACCATACTTTTCAACCAATTCCTCGATCTTTTTCATAACTTCTCCTCTATGCCGCTTTTGCGATCTCTGCCCATTCAATTTTAGGCAGGATCAGAACCCTTCCACCCATGCGCTCCAGCTCAGTAGCCCGATCATAGCTCTCGACATCTTGACTCAGCCGAGTGATCGCATTGAGCATCCCGAACGCTGACAGATCGCCGCCCGAGATCAGATGCCGCAGCATGCCGCCGCGCTCCTCACCATTGAGCCCGAACTTATTCGCCACGATCTCAATTGCCTTGACCGGATCGCCTTCGATGAATGTATTTTTCGCCTCTTTCATGCGATTGACTACTAATTCAAATTTGCTTTGATCGACCGCAGATCTAACAGTATCCTGCACCTTCAGCATAAATGCGCGATCATCTGCCTGCAGGGTTTCATCCCGATAGATCTCATATGCGATGTCGATCGACTCATCCGCAGCTCTGCCCACATGATATTTCTTGAGCGAGAAGTCCGGAGAAATCATTCCATTTAAGCAGCGCAGCCGATAGACCAGCGGCTCGACATTGACCGAGCCACGACCGACCTCCGAATTGCTGATCACGATCCCCGCCTGAACCATATCACCCACGCCGACATCAGCGGTCAAGCGCTCATTTAAGACCTTGATATACATCCTCTGATCTGTGATCTCGCAGCTCACAATCTTCGCATCCATTTCGCCGAGAATCGGCAGCACCGACTCCGCCAGATCATAATTATCGAGTACCCGATACCGATCAGAGAGAAATGCTCTGACCTTATTATCCATAGTGCGCACCATCCTGCGCTCCGGGTTACGCCCAAACCATTCATTGATATTGCTCGCCAGCAGCTCAGGAGCCTCAGATCTCATGCGATCATAATACGCTTTCGGGATCTTGAGCCGATCCGCGATCTGCTGATGCGCCAGATCTCCAACCTCGAACGATTCACCACCATCGCCAGCCGCGATCATCAACTTGCCATCTGCGAAACTGAGTGAGCGAGTATCCGCCACGAAATCTCTTTTTGCGACCGCCTGCCGCTCGATCTCCGCAGCCAAATTCACCAAACTTCTTCCTTCACGCATTACTAATCACCCTCCACTTTTGTATTTTTTATATTACAGACTAATTTTAGTCCACGATATCCTCCTCAGAATATACCGCAATCAGCCCCATCTGCCGAAACACCTCGCATAGCGCTGCAAGGAGCCCATCGAGAATCCGATTATCTTTATTATCTCGACCCATAACATCTAAAGTGAATCGCTTGCTCAAAATATCACCACCTCATAAATTCATTCCCACCGCAACCCCGAACACAAAAAGCAGCGTACCTGTTAGGATAAAATCCAACTCGATCAAAGACATTTTTCTCAACCCCTCGAAAAATCTTTTGCAGCCAGCGCATTCGCCGCTTCACCAAAACTCCGATAATAGCCACTCTCCCTGCTATAAGGGCCGCAATTGCACCACGTTCCGATATAATAGCCCGCGCCCGACTCCAGAACCCGCAGCTTCATCTCGACCCCGCACTCCGAGCAGGGATTTGCAGCGCCTGAGCTGATTGTTTCGCCCTGCATCAATACCATCGCCTCCCTTCCTGCCGCTTCATCGCCTTGCACTCGCGCTCAGCCCAGCACATCTGCTTTTTCGCCCTGCGACCGAAGCGCCGCCTGAGTTTGCCCATCTCCTCAAGATTATCCTCGCAGATGTCAGGCCAGATATCATGCCAGATGAAATCATATTTTACTCCGACCGAAGGCTTGAACTCGAACGCATCGCCCTCGATGATCAGCAACCGCGAATCATGCGCGAAACTCGGAGCGACCAACTTGATCACATCCGCCGACTTCTCGACCACCGTGACCTGCGTGACATCATCCTTTTCCAAGATCGCTTTTAAATACATGCCAAGACCGAGCCCCATCACCAGCACATTACCTGTCGCAGCCTCGATCGCCGCAAGATGCTGTCTGACCTCAGAAGGAGTATTGCTCATTATGACCTCATTGCGATAAACCAGCCGCTTATATTCACCGGGGGAAACTTCTATCCCTAGTTCCAACACTCTATGATGCGAATTATAGCGCCGAGCCCCATCTTCATCGATCGTAAAACTCTGAACCGCCCAATAGCCCGATTTGCCATTAGGAACATCAACTTTAATCATCATCTCGCGCCCTCCTCGCCTGCCTTGCAAGTCAATTGCCCTGCGCTCATTCCTCCAAGCAACACGCAACTATTACAGATTGATACTGACACCAGATAACCCCGCTCCGGGCATTTGACCGCGCCCAGAATTTGCAACTCTTTCAGCGCCACCGCCTCCTTTCAAATCAACCACCACCAGCACCTCGACATCATCGCGAACCTTTGCAATCGGCTCGCCATCGCGAGTACAACACATCCACACGAACACCCCGGGCCACTCTTTTTGTAAGCAATAAAGCCGCTTCAGCCCATCGCGATAATACGTCCGACAATTGCCGCTATCCTCCCGCAGATACTTGACCAAGATCACCATGCTCAGCCCTCCCAGAAAAAATTATCGAGTGCGAAGAATCCATCCGGGTCACAATAGCACGCTGTGCCATCGATCGCCACCACATCCGACACTAGCAACCCGCGCCCTTTGAAACCCGCAGGAAGTTTGAGAATAAACTCTTTGAACGCATCCTCAAAACCATAACCGATGCCACGCTCGCCATCATAAACCTTGCAATATTCGCCCTTATGAACCGCATCATCCCAGCGCTCGAACGCATCCAGAGAATGCCTATGCTCTCCCGGGAGCTGATAAACTTCCACTTTAACCACGATATCCCTCCTCATTTTTCTTGATCATTCCGCCTTTATCATCGCGATGCGCCGAGCGATAACTTGCCTTGCCGCATCGCGTGGGCGGTACATAAGCGCCACCTCCTATCTCAGCGATTCGCTGCCGACCTTATCACAGCAATACGAAATCGGAGTACCCTGACAATGAACGCAAGCGGTGCAACTCGACCCTTTGATCTTGCAGCCGCCACCGCGCCGACAAAAGCATTTTGTGCAATTCTTCGCCATTATGCCGCCACCTCCCCGCACCAGATACATTTTTTGTCCAGCAACCGATGCCCTGACTCGCCGCAAGCGACCTTGATATTCACCGAATCGAAGAACATATCGCGCTCGACTTTCAGCCCGCAAGGGCCATGCACTTCCTCAAGCTCCGTTAGAGAGAAATATCCGAACTCCTTATCAAACCCATCGACAAAGCCGAAAAACAGCCGCTCGACCGGATCATACTCAATGCCATACCAAGTCCAGCTCGTCCAGGGCGAGAAGAACTTGACCACCGCGACCTTATCCCCGATCGCCACATTCTCAGTAGCCCGCAGCGCTGGGAGCTTCTTCAGAATCTCCTTAGTGAGTAACTTCATTTACGCCAACCCCCTTTTAACCAGATACTTCCCGAACCACTCTCGCCAAAAAGTGCAATCTGATTCATGCATTGCCTCATAAGCAGATTGCCGACCAGCTTCTTCTAGCGCAGCAGAAAAATCATCATCATCGAATAGCCCGAGTCTTTTAACCACCGGATCAATCTCCTGAAACAACTTTTCAACGCATCTGCGCCGCTCAAGCTCATTGAACATCCCACGCAATATCTTGATCAATCGCGCATTCAGCATAACCAGATCTTTTTTCGCTTCAAAATAAGTAGAATATGAATATTCATCTCTGAAATACCTGCCATGCTCGAATTTTTCATGAATGCTTAGCTTGACGAAGATATTCCCCGATGCTGTCCTGCGAGCAACGAATGTCATTGCAGGCATGCTGACAACCTTGAACCCCGCATCTGGAATCGCCGCCATCAGCTTATTTGCGACTCCGACCGAATTATTGCCCCGCCAAAATAAACTCATCAGCAATCCTCCTCAAAAAGTTTTTCGCCTGCATCCTTGAATCCGAACACCATATCCCGATAGAGCCCGCGCCCCTCATTGTCCTCGATCCAGATCAGACCCTTTTTTACCAAACTCGCGACCACGCCGCGATAAACTTTCTCGCTCAGCTTTGCCTCATCGCACACCGCGAACGACCATTGACACTCTTCCATGCAATCTCCGAAATTAGTGTGCCGCGCCGCATTGAGAACCTTGATTTCCAGCTCCGTTAAGCCCTCAGCCCTGACCAATTCCTTCGCCACCGCGATCACCCCTTTCTCCATATATCGTAACACAGAAATTACAGAATTGCAATCTGCAAATTACACAACAAGCAAAAATAAAGAGCGCCTGCTACGCTCCTTTTTTCGCATATTTCTTTGAAATTTCTTTCGCTTCATTGAAGAACGCCGCCCGCTCCAACGATGCCTCCACCGCCATCTCAACCGCATCAATAAAGCTCGACATCTCAAGATTGAAATCTTCGAACCCCTCGCGAATCACATTGAAATATCGCTTGCTAGGAGTTCCGATCATGTACTTGCGAACCATAATGTATGTAATCGCTTGATAAATCTCGCCACCCATCTCGACATCGACCATGATCCGCTTGTAGAGAGTAGGATAGCCCTCATAGATATCGAGAGCGACCAAACACTTATCTGTGATCTCCCACATCCCGCCGACCACCAGCGATCCGCCGACCTTCCGCACATTCGCGACCGCGCTGCCATCAGCGCCCCTGAACTCCAGCACATAATCTTTGAGAATCGCCGCACCCAGCAGCTTTGCCTTGGGGCAACGGAACCCCATTTGACCGACATGCAGATTCGAGCCATAGCAGAAGTAGAGATATTTTTTAGCCGCTTTTTTAGCCTTAACCATCAATATCATCCTCCTCGAAATTTACTAACCGACTTTTTTCCATCGCCAGCGCGAACTCCAGATCCATCGCCTCCCGACAAAGTGCCTCAGCCAGATAACAATCTCCATCCGCATCCGCTTGATCCTGCAGCGCAGGCAACCTTGCCAGCCGATCCCTCATCTCACTCAAGAAGCTCACTTGATCACCCCTTCCAGCCGCCACCGAGCGACCGCCAACCTTAGTTTATTGTAACACATATATTACAATTACACAATAGCGCATTACGCCGACTTACGAGCAAAGTCAGAGATCTTTGCATCGCCAACCACCGCACGCAGAACCCACAGGGTATTGATAACCTCTCTGAAAGTTCCCTTCAAAACCAACTTAGCCATCGCAATCTCTCCTAATATAAATTTTTATGAACCCCGCATCCGCAGCGAGCGCACTCAATATCAAAGTATCCATGATCAGGGCCGCCATAACTCCGATCCAGCCATTGATGCCCGACCGTAGCGCAGATCGCTCGACTCAGCAACTCCCGAGAAAAATACCGAATGAACAGCAGCAACAAGAATGCCTTACAAGGCTCCCGCTTGCCCTCCATGACATATTCATTGCCTATCCCAGCCATATACTCGCGAATGAACTTGATCATCGCAGCGCCTCCTTCTCGAGCGCCGCCAACCGCGCCCGCATTTTTGTGATTGCTTCCATTATGAACCATGTGATCTTGCCCGACTCGGGGCCGGGGCAGCTATAAGCCAGCTCGACCAGATTCTTCGCAGCGAATAGATCCTTGATATCCTTTTGCAGCCGCTCGCGCTCATCCATCAAACTCCACCTCATTATCTCCCAGACTCCGCCACACATAGCGCCGACCATTCGCCAAAGTAGATCTCACTAGCGAGCTACCATTGCAATTCTCATTAATACACCCGATAGCCAACAGCATATCATCCGATGCGCCGCACTTCGCGCAAACATGCTCGACCCCGCCTGCTTCAAACTGAGCTTTCCGAACAGCGCGAGGCATGCCCCGATGATACTTGCTGCGCTCAACAGGGCGAGAGCCGCCGCACTTCTCCTCATGCTTTGACATCCAGCCATAATCCGCGATCTCTCGATCCGATACTCGATAATCCATAACCAGCGCCTCCTTTTATTGATGCATAATTAGCCCATTCTCGACCGCTTTGCGATAACTCACGGGAGCCGCCAGCCGAAACAGCGATTGTGACCAACCTCTCGCATCCTCTTCCCGATCCAGATGATGAAGTCGAACCTCCATCCGAAATTGCATCGCATGCCGAAACTCATGCAGCAAAGTGACAAAACTGATCTTATTGAACAGCGTGATCCGATGATCTTCTGGAACATAATTGCCGCCGCCAGATTGATCAACCTGCTGATCCCGATACAGTAGCACAGGAGCCTCAATGCCATAGCATAAGCTGACCTCGCGAATCCACGACTCGGCGAACGCCAGCCGCTCCTCATGCGACCCCTGCCAGATGCCGGGAAGGATCCGCTTTGTCGCCTCAACCACATCTGCCTTGATATTTTTGAACGCTCTGCCATAGCTCATATCGACACCTCCTCGCTCAAGATCAATTCGAAGCAACCGAGTGAATTATTGCGCTTCACGAACAACGCCCGCCCACGATAAATATTTTTAACATCTTTCAGCAGCGCAGCCTTCTTGCCAATATATCCGCCCGAAGTAAGCAGCTTTTTCGATCTGCCGACATTCTGAAACAGCCGAAATGCAACCACGCGATCATCTCCTCTCGAAATTGGGGAACGCGAGCCCCGCTCGCCGCACTAGCCCTAATCCCCGCTAGCAGCCTGCTGATTGAGAATCTTTACCGCCTGACTACTGATCTCTGCCGCGACCATCATCGCCTGCCGAGGGCTCAGCTCGATCTCTTGAAACGAATTATTGTTCTCAACCTTGATTACCAAGATGCCGGCTTTTTTTGAACTCTTGACGAAGATCCCATCAGCCATCAAATCACTCCTCATCTCGCTATCCACTCAAGCACTTTGCACTCCACAACGCGCTCGCCATCGAGCTTGAACGCCGCAGGCATCACCCGAAACTATCGCTTCGGCATGTGCCGCCTGAGCCCTTCGACTTTTTCTTTTGCCTCCCAATATGTTTGCCGATACCAATGATTCAACCATTCTCCGACCGCGAGCGCCCGAGCAGCGAAATCCGCCTTCGCCTTCGCGATATCCTGCCTAGCCTCATCATTGTCCGCGCCCGCCAGCGCCTTGTCGAACATCGCGAAGCATTCGTCGCGCCCCGCCTTAGTGATCAATTCCTGAACAACGAACCCTTTGCCCTCACGCATTGAACCCTGCTCCCTTCCTAATCTCCCACTCCATCAGATCCAGCGCAGCCAGCTCATCACGCATGATCGCCATTGCCTCCGCGCGATCCCTGACCGCGATATCCATCTTATTGCCATCCGCCAACCAAACGATCAACCTCATATTGAGCCCTCCTCCAGCCGGGGCGATCCCCCAACCTTAGTTTATTGTAACACAGATATTACAATAACACAATATAGCATTACACCAGAACCCAGCAAATCAGCCATAATATTCAGGCTCGAATTTTTCATAAGCCCACATCATAAAGCTGCCATAATCATCGCACAAGCTGCCGCCATCCATATACTCAGCAAAATCATTCGCCACGATCTCGAGCGCCGCATCGAAGCTCATCGCCTCGATCCACTTATCCGACATATCTTTGCGAGTCAACCGATAAAACTTCATCAGATCCCGGTCGCGCTCCGACCGAATACGATTATAAGCATTCCAGCGCTCTGTCAGCGCCTCCCGCTCAGACCGCTCCAGCTCATACGCATCCATTAAACCATCACCTCCGACCGAATTACTCGATATTCATCCGTGTATTGAGTAGCCGCCTGCCGAGCCTCAGTTTTGCTCGCCGCTAGAACGCAGACTTTGCGATCGCCCTCCAGCGGGTAATACCTGTTCCGCAAAGTGACCACATAACGCTTCAACTTAACCATCAGATCACTCCTTTCAATTTTGGGAACGCGAGCCGCCCGCCCGCCGCACAGAGCCTAATCCCACTCTGCCGATTAAACTACCTGCGCGAGAGCAGGCAAGCTGCCGACCAGAACCTTCCGAACATCTGCCCACTCTTTGCCGCGCAGCCCGAGCCGCTCCAGCCACCAAACCATATTCTCTTTCGCAATTTTTGCAGCGCCAGCTTTCAAGCTCATGCCTTTGCCTTCAAGCGCTTTTTCATTCAGCGCCATCGCCAGAATGATGTAAGCGCGAACCACGCTGAAATCCAGCGAGCTATTGAAGAGCCGAAACTCGACAGTACCTTTATTCCAGAGCGCATGAAGATTGAGCCCATAATATCTGCTCTCCGAATAATGCTGTCTACGCTCCAAGAGAGTGCGACCATGCGCTTGATAATAAGCCTCGCCGACCGCATCGAGATCCGCAAAGCTCTCATTCATCATGCGATCATAGAATTTTTTCATGCCGCTTGAACCGCCCCAGCAATGATCGACATAGCACTTTTTCGCCATTCCAATAGCTCGATTATTCAACACGCCCACGCCAGCATAAAGCAGCTCTTCCTTATTCATCCACATGCCGATCATATTTTTGATGCTTTTGACTGAATGATTTTTGCCATCAACATGCACATGAATGCCGCAGCTCTGATTGACCTTTGCGCGACTCTTGCCGAGCATTTTCAAGATTTTTTCAAGCACCTCGAAATCCGCCCAATCACAGATCGGAGCGACCAACTCGACTTTTTTATCCTTGCCAGCATGCCTATCCGCATAACTCTGATAGCGATTATTCGCCAGCGACCAATACTCTGCCCGAATCGATCCATCAAAAACAACTTTCCACCTCTTACCATTAGCATCTGCGACATTCCATTCATCATAAGTACCGCCGATATGAATCGCCTCGCTGCCGAGTGCCTTAGCGATCAGCTTAGCGCATTTCTCGCGACTAATACCCGACATTTCTATTTCTAATCCGAAGCGCTGCTCATTTAACATTTTGCGCACCCTCCACTTTTGTATTTTTTGTATTACACCAAATATCAAGATCAATGCTGCGGCGCGACTATCTCACCGACCAGCCAAGCAATGAAGATCTCAAATAAGCCCATCATGATCGCCTCCATTTTTTAATCGCAAATCTGATAATACTCTTCATCTAAATCAGCCATCTGAGCTGCCGAGAGCGTCCGAGGCATACCAGCGAAAAATGCAAACTCCAAACGAGCA
>Ga0364910_1176_pt1 | contig 16566 bp, 18 predicted proteins | sample SorcelJu500001C4_3_FD_206970 | JGI IMG/M metagenome (GOLD analysis project Ga0364910, IMG submission 206970) | Enriched cells from Trout Bog Lake Hypolimnion, Wisconsin, USA - BchlTB.June25.5000.01.C4 | ecosystem: Environmental > Aquatic > Freshwater > Lake > Hypolimnion/Profundal zone | place...
CGCCCAAAGATCGTCCATAAATATGCCTTTACTAACGCCTGTGACAGAAGCTGTCATGTAAACATCACCGTCACTATCAATTTTGATATTGATAATTCCACCAGGCATATGTACATCTAGATCTTTATTTACTAAACCAAGTTTAAAGGCGGCACTTGCTGCCGCACAACTGCTGCTGCCTGATGCTAATGTATAGCCCGCACCACGTTCCCAGATTTCTATCTCTATATTATTACGGTTTAGTACTTTAAGAAGCTGAACATTGATCCGGTTGGGGAACAGTGGATGCGTTTCGATAACCGGGCCGATTTCCTCCGCAAGATCCTTGGAAATAGTATCAAGCTGAATTACACAGTGCGGATTTCCGATGGAAAGACAAGTCATATTATAAATTTGGTCGTTGATCTGTAAATGTTCGTTTATGACTTCGCGCTTAGTTCCGGCCACGGGTATTTAAGGGCTATCGAAAGTAACTCTGCCCATATTCACACGTATCTTACTGGCGATGTTATCAAGCAATTCAACATCTACTGTCCCGCCCAAAGTTTCAAGCTTAAAACGGGCTGATGTAAGATAATGCGCATCGAATAAATAGCGCGAAAATATTCTGATTCCGTTGCCGCTTTTCTCAGCTTCGCTGCCATCAGGGTTGAAAATCCGTAGACGAATTTGTCCGTTTTCTAGCATCGGTCCATATAATATCCCGTCTGAGCCAACTCCAAAATTACGATGGCAGATAAGTTTTATTATCTCGGAATTCAAACGAACGTTGGTTTTTTGAGGGTCGATTACGATATAGTCATTTCCTAGGCCGTGATATTTGTAAAATTTATATTCCATTTACTTCCACGCATCCTTTAATTTAGCATATTATTTTAAATCATCCGTTCAGGCGGGGCGAACGTCCGTTAACGAAAGTGATAAGCTATTCATTGTGACTTGCTTTTGTTAACCCCCATGGACATGCCAATATACAATAGCCACAAGTATGTTTTCTACCATTATTCTCAATATACTCACTTCTTATTTTATTACATAATTGATAATTGAGAAGTTCCTCTCTTCTTGATGATATGTTCCAATCCACTCCATAAATGACTCCCCGTGGACAAGCATCGACACAGGCATGACATTCATTGCACAAGCTAGCTTTTATTGGATTTCCGCTTTTTAAAGAATAGTCAATAAGTATTGCTCCTAGTCGCACCCTGGGCCCAAACTCTTTAGTAATTAAAACGCCATTTTTACCAATCCAGCCAAGCCCAGCTTGCACTGCGGCGTATTTAAATGAAAATGGCGCAATGAGATTTATTTCATCCGCTTGTGCCACTGGCGGTATATAATTTTTTATACCGTTCATATCAAAAAATAGTTTCAGGGAATAGATTTTTTCATCAAGAACTGTTTTTGTTTCAAGTATTATGTGGTGGTATTTTTCTTCATTGTACTCTTGAGTTGTTATGAAGCCTTTGTAATGTTGCACTATAATAATTGCTTTTGCAAAATAATCTTTAAAGCATGAGTAAGAAATATCTGCTATAGACCAAATAATATCAGATCTATTTCCTAGTAATTCTTGAATTTTTAAGTATAATGCCTTATGAGTGCGCTCTGTCAATTCCTTCACGTTATTTCTCCCTAAACATGGATAATCTTACGGTATAATTCTCGTTTTGGAATAAATTACCTTCTCCGTGTTTGGTTCTTGAACATTATTGAAAACATACGAATGCTACCACTACCAGTGGGCGCATAGTGGCAAACAATATTTCATAACTTTTTTACTCATTTCACGACTTTTTTATTTGTTAACATTAAACAGACAACTCACCGCCAACCCAGTTGTTAAAAGTCACGAATCCCGGAAATACTACCGCTGAGGTGATAAATAGTGTTAGGCATTTTTACAGGACTTACCGCTTTTATTGCAAGCACAGGGTTACTATTATTAGCGCTACCGCGAAAAGAGACTGGGCAATTCTGGCGCGTCGGGCTAGTCGGAGGCTTTGGCACAGCTTTACTACTGACCTACCTAATGAGCAATATTTTTGGTTTTTGGAAGTTTGTCGCCGGGGATATTATATTGGGCGGCATTCCGCTGTTTCTGGCGGCCACCTGGCTACCGCTGGTTATTATGTACTGTTATTTTGTCAGCAAAAGCCGGGAAATCTTACACCTCATACTGGCCACTGCCGGCTTTGCTGCTCTGGCGACAGCAGCTCATTGGTACTTCATCAGAACCGACATACTTATCTATTCCGGCTGGTCTCTCCTCTACACCTTCATCCTGGCGGCAGTCATCCACACCGCAGTGCTTTATTACCTATATGCTACAAAGCAATTGGCGGGTCTAGCGTCAGCCTAAAGCCATTTAACCAGTAAGCCAGGCAGTTTTTTTGCCTGCCCTAAAAGAAAACAGGCTGTCGGAACTCTTCAAGACGTTCTGACAGCCTGTTTTAGTCTGCTTGTTCCCCCGGATTGACTAGATCCTGCCGCAGTAAGGCGGCCCCCCGCAAATAAGCGTGTTTCACCGCTCTTTGGTCTTTGGCCGTATTCCACAACAGCAAAACCCGGATACACATGGGCATCCCGTCCGGATTTTCAATCTCTTGGGTACCAAATAACGGAACCTCCGACCAGCCTATCCCTCTGGCGGCTTTTGCCGGAAAAGCGGCATTCAAGTCAGGAGTTGAACTGAAAATAACTGCCGCGATATCTTCGCACTGAATATCGTTATCGGCAACCAGCAATGTTAACAATTCCGTCACCCGATCCAAAATTTGCTCCTGCTCATTCACATCAACCGTGGTTGCTCCACGAACACCTCTCAACAACACTTTCCCCCCTTTTTGTAATTCTCCGGCTCCTGCTATAAACTCAGCGCTCTCCAGCACCTCGATCCCGCTCCACCGGTACAATTTTATCAGTTCTTCCCTGGTCTTTTTAGTGTTGGTAGCCACTGCGTCAATGATGATCGTTGCCCGATAATTACGGTTCAAGGCTCCCTTGGCGGTTTTATAGGCGCAGGCCACTGCATCTAGCCCGACGATGAAAACTTCGTTTACCTGACTTTCCACCAGCCATCGCTCCAAGTGGATATTGGCATAAGCATCAGCCTGACTCTTGGAAAAATAATGCTCCGATGCCATAACCAGGCGAGAATCCTGCTTGGCTCCAGGTTTCCCGGCAATAACCATGCCACGGCCAATGAACCGGGAAAATAAATTATCAGGTAGCTCGTGACCAATATAAACTACGAGCATTCCTCTCGCCACCGCTGTCTCGATCACTTGATTAACAGTGGCGATAAAACCTTCTGCATCCTTAATAGGAGGCGATAGACGCGACGCTGCGCCGGTGAAATCCTCCTGAATATCCACTACCAACAAGGCTTGGCGCGGTTGTTCGTAGCGGCTGATTCTCGCTCCTTTAGTCGCCGCAAGACTTTTTCGGAGCCACAGTGCTGCCATAATCAGGACCGTAATAATCAGACCGGCTAAAATATTGCCTATTAGCTCCATGTCGTTCCTCCTGATCACCTTTCGGTATAGCCTATTCTCCGCCCGCATGTCGGGCCTCCACCAAGCAGGCCTCAACGGCCCGCGTTGCACCAGGGTTCTTCATCCAGATAATCGCCACTGTAATAATAAGCCCTGGCCCGGCAACCACCGCAAATTTCTCCGAAGCCGCATTTTCCGCAGCCTCCCTTGAGCGGCGAATTCCTGAGTTCATCAAGCAGCGGGCTTTCCCGCCAAAAAACATCAAAACCTTTCTCCCGCACATTGCCGACTTTCAGCGGCAGATAAGGACAAGGCTGAATGTCGCCATTGGGTAATACGACGCAGTAAGTAGTACCCGCCAGACAGCCCTTGCTAAAGCGTTGCGGCAAGCCACGTTGCTTGGCGATACGCATAAACTGCGGCGCACAAGTTGGCTTCAGCTCAATAGGCACCTCGGCCTGCTTGCTGAGAATACGATCCAGCAGTGCTTCGTACTCAACAGTTTTGAGTGATGTTTCTGCGATATCCTTGCCACGGCCGGTGGGGACAAGAAAAAAAATATGATGCGCCACTGCCCCAAGCTCAACCGCCAAATCAGTTATCGCCGTAATTTCATCCTGATTCCAGTTCATCACCGTGGTATGAATCTGAAAAGGAAGACCAGCTGAGCGGCAGGCCTCCAGGCCAAGCATCGTTTGATCCCAGGCTCCCACGCAGCCCCTGAACCAGTCGTGTCTGTCCTTATCTTTGCTGTCCAGACTAATTCCGGCGCAGGCCAGTCCTGCAGTTTTCAGATTTACCGCCACCTGGGGCGTAATCAGCATGCCGTTGCTGCCGAGCACCGGCCGCATTCCCAGACTACGGGCATGACTGATAAGCTCATAAATATCCGGACGGAGCAGCGGTTCGCCGCCGCTGAAGATCATAATCTTAAACCCCGCCCGGGCAATTTCAGTTAACAACTTAATGCCTTCATCAGTGGTCAATTCGTCGCTTCGCTTGGCGCCTGCGTCGCGATAACAGTGAATACAGCTAATATTGCAAGCCTGAGTGGTATTCCAGGAGATAATCATCGCCCTACTCCTTCCAGTCAGTCAAATAACAGGCCGGATCTTCACCCCACAAGTTGCCGGAAATAGCCTCGGCCCGAATGCGACACCCACCGCAAAGTTTCTTATAGCGGCATTCGCCGCATTTCCCCTCGAGATAGTCGGACTTGTCCCGAAGCTTTAGCAAGAATTCATCTTCACTCTTTTGCCATATTGCGCTAAACGGTTTTTGCCGTACATTACCCAAGGTCTGGTGTCCCCAGAACTGACAAGCATGCACATTACCCTGCGGATCAACATTGGACACTTTCTGCCCGGCAGAACAACCGCCGTGCATCGAAAGTAACTGTTTTATCTCGTCGACCCGTTCCGGGTGAGTGCGCTCAACATGCTGAAGGAGATAAATGCCGTCAGCATGATTATCAGTCGTCATTATCTCCACCTCAACGCCACGGCGATGAAAGTCCAAAGTCTTCTCAATCAACAAATCCATCATCTGCCGTTTCTGAGCAGCATCTGTATCAAGTGCGGCCATCTCCCGGCCCCTGCCGGCATACACCAAGTGATACAGGCAAAACCGTGGAATACCTTCACGTTCCACTAAATCTAGGATCTCCGGCAAACTATCATAATTCAAATTATTCACAGTAAGACGCACACCGGTTTTATTGCCGGCAGCCAGGGAATTGCGTATGCCCTCCAGCGCCGCAGCGAAGCACCCTTTTTTCCCACGGAAAGAATCATGCACCGCCTCAACTCCATCAAGACTTATACCCACATATTGAAAACCACTGTCATAAATGCGCTTGGCTACTGCGGGAGTAATCAAAGTTCCATTGCTGGAAATGACCGTCCTGATGCCCTTGCTCTTGGCATAAAGGCCAAGCTCAAACATATCGGCCCTTAAGAGCGGCTCTCCGCCCGAAAAAAGCAGTACCGGAACCCTTATCGCCGCGAGATCGTCTATAAAGGCCTTAGCCTCCGCGGTGGTTAGCTCTCCCTGATAAGCTTCATCTTTGGCATTGATATAACAGTGCTGACACGATAAATTGCAGCGATTAGTGATATTCCAAACCACAATAGGCGTGGCGTCAGAAGAAAATTGGAGCATTTCCGGCGGTAAATCCTGCGAATTCCGGCCATATTTCACCAGATCGGAAACAGTGGCCGTACCGCAGAGCAGTTTTGTGCAGCCTATCATAAAAGTACCCCTTTCGAATTACCGATTCAACATTATTTTTCCTCATCCTTGCCGGGCGGACTTTCCGGCGACTTCGGGGAAACATCTTCCTTGCCAAAGTCAGTGGAGGACTTGAACTCCCGGATACCCTTCCCAAGAGCCTTGCCGATCTCCGGCAACTTACTCGGGCCAAATACCACCAGCGCAATAGCCAATATAACAATAAGTTCCGGCATACTGAAGTTAAACATAACTACCCCCTGTATTTCTCTCTACCAGGTCACACGGCTGACAACCGGCCTGCTGTCAAGCAGCCTTCGCCACAACCGCTGCCACAGCCCGCACGCTAATCAGCCGGTCATCGACCTTGTAATTGATTACTCCGGCCTTTCTGATCGCATCAGCCAATATTTCCCTCATTGGCAAACAGGTATCCAGCTTATTCATAGCACCCTTAACCATCAAATAACCGTCGCCGCCAGCAACCAAAAAGTCATTGGTCGCCACCCGGTAAATTTTTTCAGACACAAGCGCGCTGCCGTCATTCAGACAAACGGACACCACCCTATGTCCCTCCGGCAAAGACTGGTCATACTTCACTCGTAACCCGGAAAACTGCAACATCCCAAAAGTCTTGTTATAGATGCCATATTCCAGCGCCGCCTTAATCTGAGCACCGGTCATATCCAGCAAATACAGCGTATTATCAAACGGCATAACCTCATAAAGATTGCCGGAAGTAATCGGGCCCGCAGCCAGACCTGTGCGCAGTCCACCGCCATTCTGCAGGGCGATATCAGCCTTAGAACTCTCCCGCATCACATCCGTCACCCAACAACCCAGCGGCGACAAAACATAACGATCATGCGACAACTCGACAGTAGCGAACCCTAAAACAGTCCGTTTCGCCGGATCAATCTCCTTTTGCGAGCGAGTGACAATTGCCTTCACCAAAGGATCAGCGACTGCCTCCGGACCGGCGACATCATCCACCGTTACCGTTGATGCCAGCACCTTGTGGCAATCCCTGGCATACACCAAATTGACTCTACCAACATCCCGTCCATTACAATAAGCTTGCACCACCGGTACGCCATTTACCTTGCCGGCAACCCGTTGATGGGAATGGCCGCTGACAACCACGTCAATTCCGGGAACAGATCTAGCCAGATCAGCGGCCTCGCCACTCACTTCCAGTCCGTTTTCCCCGCCGAAACTGGCCAAATGGGCCAGCACCACGATAACGTCAGCTCCCTCAGCCTTCATCTTTGGAATCAAACTCCGCAAAACAACTGCCGGGTCGGCAAAACTAAACCCGGCAATATTTTTCGGATTAGTAGTTACCGCCGTATCGCGGGTGATAATCCCAACAATGCCGATTTTAACACCAGAGCGTTCAATAATGACATACCGTTTAACGAAATCCACCGGCTGCCCGGTGCTTTTATCAATAATATTGGCAGCAAGCAGCGGAAAAGCAGCATCACCTATTCGTTTCTTCAGCACTGGCAGCCCCCAGTCAAACTCGTGATTACCAAGTGCCATGGCGTCAAACCCGACGCTGTTCATAAACTGAATAACCGTTTTCCCATAAAGCAGATTAGAATCAGGCGTTCCCTGCATCATATCGCCGGCACTTAGAACAATCGTGCCTTGAGGGTTTTGGGACATCTCGCCCCGAAGATAACCAGCCAGTACAGCCTCGCCTGGATTCTTGTCAGTCATGGCAATTGCGCCATGAAAATCGTTCACCGTCAATACCTCCAGAGAAACTAAATTCAGTTCATTATCGCTCGCCCAAGCGACAGTTCCGGAAAACAAAACGACCAGCAAAGATAAACTGACAATAACTTTACTGTAACGATTTAAAGCCATTTTACCTACCTCCGCATCCTTTTAACTGACAGGAAAATCGATCCTGAAAGAAGTTCCCTCGCCCAAGCGGCTGGTTACATCAACCTTTGCTCCGTGACGGTCAATAATTTCCTTGGCGATGGCCAGACCTAACCCTGTGCCAGCACCAGTCCTAGTGTGCGACTTATCAGCTTTATAAAACCGTTCCCAGATAAACGGCAAATCCTCAAGAGAAATACCGCCACCGCTGTCTTTCACAATCAGTATTACCTTGTCCATCTGTCGGTCGACACTCACCAATATCTTTCCGCCCGGCGGCGTAAACTTTAAAGCATTATCCAGTAAAATCAACAACAATTGGGTAAGGCGGTCGCCGTTGCCAAAGATTTCGCAAGTAGCGGACGATGACTTCAAATTCAGCGCCACACCACCTTGTTCAGCACGCTGCTTCAGCATCGTTACAACACCTTCGGCAATAATCGCAAGCGGAACCTTTTCCATCTCAATCAGTGCATTTCCCGCCTGCAGGCGGCTCAAATCCAGCAATTCGTTGATCAGTCCCTCCAGCCGAATCGTCTCATCGCGCATCAGCTGGTGATACTTTTCAGCCTGCTGCGCTTCACTAATCGTGCCATCCAGCAAAGCCTCCGTATACCCCCTGATAATAGTGATCGGCGTCCGGAGTTCGTGGGAAACATTGGCGATAAAGTCGCGGCGAAGTTTTTCCGCTTTAGTAGTATTACTCACAAACCTGTTCAGTTCCTGCGCCAGAGTATTGAGCGATTTGCCCAACTCTCCCACTTCATCGTCGGTATTGATAGTAATCCTGGTATTATAATCGCCACAGGCCATGGCCGCGGCTGATTCCTGCATATCCTTCAGCGGACTGACAATCCTTTTCGCCAAATTGCGGACAATCAAGAAAGTCACCAATAGCGCCAAAAGACCTATTCCGCCGATATAAAAATATAATCGATTCAGCACACGATCAATACCCCTCACAGGTGAATTGAGGACAACAGCGCCGCTGACCTTTCCATCCGCCGTCAATAAAGGCACAGCAACAATCACCATATTCTCGCCATATAAGGGATTCATAAACACCCTGGTCACCATCTGCCCGGAAAAAACCGGTGCTAAATCAGTGGACAGTAGCTGCAAAATCATATTCTTATCGCGTTCGCCCGGGCCTGTCCAACCAGGTCCCGGAACGAAACCATGCTCTGGAGTCATCCCCGACCCGTGCATGCCGCGGTGCTTTGGTTCGGAAATAGCCACAACCTTGCGGGAAGAATCCACAACCCATACCCTGGCATCAATAAACGTATCGACTACATTCAGATAATTGGAAAACTGGCCGTAGTCAATATGTCCCTCGTTATAGCTGGCCACAACCTGGCCAATCTCATAGCCTTTGTTGACCAAATCACGTTCCGCATGGCCGATAAAATATTCGCGAATCAGAACTGAGGTCCCAACAGACACACCTGCCAGAATCAACACCATCACCGCGATAAAACTATAAAGAAACCTCCGGCGAAGTGACCCTTTCACGCTTTCACCTCAAACTTATAACCGACTCCCCATACCGTTTTTATATCCCATGGCGTGGACTCATGGGCGCCGATCTTCTGCCTGACCCGTTTAATATGTGTATCGACCGTACGAGTATCGCCGCAATATGTATATCCCCAAACTGACTCTAAGAGCTGTTCCCGGGAAAAAACCCGGCCAGCATGAGATGCCAGATGCCAAAGCAGCTCCATTTCCTTAGCCGTGAGGGAAATCGCCTTGCCAAAAGCAGTGGCGGTATATTCTCCCAAATTAATTTCTAGTTGGGGAAACCGTAAAACATCGTCTTTATCCGGCACAGCCGCCGGCGCCCGCCGCAAAACCGCCTTGACCCGGGCCACAACCTCACGCGGGTTAAAAGGCTTAGTGATATAATCGTCGGCACCGGTATCCAGTCCTAAAATCCGCTCCTCGTCCTCACCCATGGCGGTTAGCATAATAATCGGCACACGGGAAAAGCGGCGAATCTGCCGACAGGCTTCCAGCCCGTCAAGTATTGGCATCATAATATCCAAGATTATCAAACTCGGCGACAACTGCTGAGCCTTCACAATCGTCTCAGCTCCGTCGGCGGCTGTTTCGACCGCAAACCCTTCTTTGGAAAAATATAAAGTTAGTAACTCCCTGATCTGGGCATCATCATCAGCGATCAGCACAAGATTCTCCGTCACAGACTACCCCTCCTCACAACCAAAAACCAAACCCATTATCGGTCTCTTATCAAAATTATACCTTGACTACACAAAAAAATAAAGCCGCGCTCAGTTTCGCACCTCACTTGCTTCAGGGCCAACACCTCGTCTGGCCCCATCACCTGAGACCACCCAGACTGCATACAGGCCGCCAGTACCGCCCGTAGCGCGGCGTACTAGTCTATCTTAGTAAGATTTACTGGCCCCAAACGTCATCGCGTCATAGCCAGCGCCAGGGCGTCCTTGCCGCCCCACACATAATACGCCGCAACTGCTTACAGTGGACATCTGCCACGAAGACGATTGCGGCGTATTCAAGCCTCGCTGTAACCCCATGTTTGCATAGATTAAAGAACCACGCCAAACATGGGCTACCCACTTTTTATTATATTGCCCGGTCTATTGCATCAGCAATATCCTTGCGCGGCCGATAACCAACAATCCTGGTTACTTCCTTACCCTTGTTAAACAATACCATCGTAGGAATACTCATAACACTGTACTGTCCGGCAATTTGCGATAACTCATCAATATTTACCTTAGCTACAGTCATTTTGTCGGCGTAAGATTCCGACACCGCCTCAACCTCCGGTGCAACCATCTTGCACGGACCGCACCAAGTTGCCCAAAAATCCACCAGTACCGGTTGCGCCGAATTAACTACTTTGCTGTCAAACTCGGCCTGATTGTTAATAACTAATACAGCCATTGCTATTCTCCTTCCTATTACTTGTCAACTACTTGCCAACCACTAGTCAACAGATCTAACATCTTTCACCCCCCCACCCAGGGGGCCTACCTACATTGTAAAAAATTTCTTGGACAAAGTCAATGGGCGTGAAAAGATCTGCCGTTGATTAAAGTAATACCCGGATGATAAACCACCTATGCGTTTGTAACTATTGAATCAATCAATAAAAAATTAAATAAATCATCACAAGCAAAGCTTTACATTCAGGCAAAATTTGGTTATGATAATCAATAACATTTTCAGCAGGAGGAATTCAAATGGAACTAATGACCGCCATCACCACCCGCCGCTCGGTTCGCCAATACACCTTGCAAAAAGTTGAAAAACAAACGATAGAAACCTTACTGTCTGCGGCTGTCCAGGCTCCCAGCGCTTCCAATTCACAGCCTTGGGCTTTTGCCGTCATCCAAGAAAATGAAGTGTTAAAACAATACTCTGACCGTGCCAAACAATATCTACTTAGCCTCGTCGATCAAGACCCCGTGATCGCCCACTACCGCGACATGCTGACAAATCCAGAATTCAATATCTTCTACAACGCCAGCAGCCTAATCATCATCTACGCCAAGCCCCATGGAGCTCATCCTCAGGGCGATTGCTGCCTGGCAGCCCAGAATCTGATGCTCACCGCCCATTCCCTGGATCTCGGCACCTGCTGGATAGGCTTTGCCCAAACCTTTCTGGACCTACCCGAACTAAAAAAAGAACTTGGTGTTCCTGCCCAGTACAATGTCGTTGCTCCAATCATCGTAGGTTATCCCAAAGGAAGAATTCCACAACTGTCCAAAGACCTACCAGAAATTATTTTCTGGCGCTAAAAAATATTCTGAATTGATTATAAGCTTCGGTGATAAATAAGTATTTCCCAGACAGTCAAAAAACGCAGCATAACCGCCACGTGCACATATACCTAGGCTGGCGAGAAAGGTCCAGATGCACGTTCTGATTTCGTCAGTTTTATCAGCGTACATTGCTATAGACGAAATTCTCACGAACAGTGTGCGAACCGCCCGGAAGAGCGTTTGCTAGCGTACTGGCGTACGCTAGCAAACGCTCTGAAAAGCAGGCGCACGGTGCTTCAGCGCCGATGCGATCGCTTTCAACGCAGCAGCTGGGCCTTTATCGCCAGCCGTCAAAAAAACCGTAGCATAACTGCTACGGTTTTTTGATTAAGCGTCAGTGAGCAATCAATAAGCCGAGTTCTGTTCCACTTACGCGGTGATGATCATTTATCTGCGCCGGCAGTTGCCTGACGGCTCTAGCGACACAACCCGGAAGGATCAGCGGGCAGCTTCATCTCTTCCCTATTCGGTCTTGCTCCAGGTGGGGTTTACCTAGCCGACCAGTCGCCTGGCCGCTGGTGCGCTCTTACCGCACCGTTCCATCCTTACCGCAGCTTTCGCCGGGCGGTCTACATTTCTGTGGCACTATCCCTGAGGTCGCCCCCGCTGGCCATTAACCAGCACCCTGCCCTATGGAGCTCGGACTTTCCTCGAATGCTCGTGCACCCGCGATCATCTCTCATACTCACGACGCTATTAAACTGTCTGGAAAAATAGGATACCACGAATACCGCTTCCAGTCAAGAATTGAAACCCTGGGTATTTCCTGCCAATACCCCACAAGCTGTCTGGCAGTAATTCACACAACCTCTTCCAGCCATTTATTCCACAAACAAAATCCGTCCACAATTATCGCAAAATATCATCTTCGTGCTGAACGCCACCTGATTTACCGGAACGCTCATCCGGCAGCCGCCGCAAATTCCATTCTCCACCTTGGCAACCGGCAGCGCTATTCTGCGGCCGATATCCTTGAACGCGACCAACATACTTGGTTCCACCTTACTGACAAGCTCACTATACTCTACTTCAACCTCGGATAATTGACCGTCAAACTCGGTCGACATCTTGGCAATCACCTGCTGCTTCTCCGCGTGCAGCCTTTTCTTCAACACCAAAGCGGCTTCATTGCCGGCGATTTTAGCAGTCAGCTGCTCGCCATGTTCCATATTGGTCATAGTCTCATTTTCCAGGACTGCAATATCCTTTCTGAAAACCTCGCAATTATGTTTTACCTGCTCCATCTCTTTAAGATTAGTAATCTCTCCGCCATAAAGCTTACCTTCCAGCTCCTGGCATTGCTTCGTAACATGCAGAATATCACCTTCCTGCCGGGCGCAGACCTTCTCCAACCCAACCAATTCTTCCTTATCTGCTGCCAACACCTGCGACAGCAGCTTGATTTCCTGCCAAAGCGACCTAACCTCGTCGGCATTAATCCCAGCCTTCTTACTCAAAATCAAATGCTTTCGCTGTTCCAACTGTTGCAGCTGGCTGAGAATTCGCAACTGCTCCTTCATCCAGACCACCTCCTATTTTATAAATAACAAAAGACAGGCGCTAAAATACCTGTCTTTACAACACTCGAAAAACATCTTCATTCAGCTCATCAGCCCCAATAGTTACCGCCCAATCGTCACGGATTGCGCATTCCTTCAGATGATCGACAACAACATCCACCACCGGCCGCTCAGTGTGATAATGCCCTGCATCAATAATTATCAGCCCGAGTTCCCGGGCCTCCTGGGCCTCATGATATTTCACATCACCTGTGATAAACACATCAGTCCCGGCCTCCTTAGCCTGGTGAAGCAACGATCCTCCTGATCCACCACATACCGCAACAACCTTGACTGATTGCCCAGCTTCACCAGCCAACCGGATATGTGCCAACCCTAAAGCCGTCTTAACATTGACAGTCAGCTCTCCTAACGAAATTGGCTCCGGCAAAACTCCGACCCGACCCAATCCAGAACCGGCAAGCGAACCACTAATCGAAAATAAATCATAGGCCACCTCCTCATAAGGATGAGCCTTGAGCATAGCACTTACCACCTTGGCACCCAGCCTTTCCGGCAAAACCGTCTCCAGCCGACACTCCGAAACATACTCCAGATTTCCCGGTTTTCCGATAAAAGGATTCGTTCCAGCTAACGGCATAAAAGTCCCAACCCCCGAAGTCTGGAAAGTGCAGTGACTATAATTTCCAATATGACCTGCTCCGGCAGCAGTTATTGCCGCCCGTACAGCCTCGACATGAGACTCAGGCACAAAAACCACCAACTTAAACAACCTTTCGCCTTGTCCTGGCGCTAACAATCGGATATCCCTCAGCCCCAACCGCGCAGCTAAAACATCACTTACTCCCCCGGCCGCCGCGTCCAGATTAGTATGTGCTGCAAACAGAGCAATATCGGCCTTCACCAACTGGGCCAACAACTTTCCTGGATACCGATCAGTGCGCAGACTGGTAAGCGCTTTAAAAATCAACGGATGATGAGTAATGATTAAATTTACCCTCTGCTCAATCGCCTGATTCAAAAGCTGCGGCGTCACATCGAGCCCGACCAAAACCCTCTCAATATTCTGAACTGGACTACCCACCAACAGGCCGATATTATCCCATGCTTCAGCCAAATGGGGCGGCGCCAACCTATCCATTGCATCAATAATCTTCTGACACATTACAGACATAAATACTTTTCCTCCATCAGGACAATCTTCTCCTGAAATTCGCGGTTTCTGGGCAAACTCGCTGCACTTAGGCTGCCGCTCATCCTATCCACAATCTTCTGCAACTGTGCAATCTGAGCGGCCAAATGCTCCTTCAGCAGCGGATGTCGCTGCTGCCACAACAAGGGGCCGACATCAAATAAAATTGGTTCAACAACATCCATCTGGCCTGGCTCTACTGCCACAACCTCGTAAATCCGACCATCTTCCTTCGCCAACGTTTCCTCAGCAAGCCGCCACCCGTTAGCGGCAAGCCAGCGGCGGACAGTTCCGGCCGCCAACATCGGCTGCAAAATAAGTCGGGAAAGACCTTTGGCAATATCAGGCCGTTCCGACAAAATCTCAATTATCGTCATTCCGCCCATACCGGCGATGACAACCGTATCCACCTCACCAGGCGACAAAACAGCCAGTCCGTTTCCTAGCCTGACGGAAATCTTCTCACTAAAATTATAGCGGCGAACCGAATCAACAGCCGAGCGGTAAGGCCCGAGATTCACTTCCCCGGCAACGGCGTAAGAAACAATCCCTGAAGCTACAAGCTGGATAGGTAAGTAGGCATGATCTGTGCCAATATCAGCAACCCGGCTGCCGACCGGCACCATAGCGGCAATAGCCGCCATTCTACTTCCAAGCCTCACAGAACCTTCCCCCTTCAGCCTCACTATTTCGCCCTGTGAGCATCAAAATCCTCCAGAGACTAGAGTTCTAAGCTCCCCCTAAAATAAAGCGCTGAATCGGCGTATAAATCCGTTGCCGGCCCTGTTCCTCACTCAAGATCAAGGCAAACTCACCAACCTCAAACGACACCGCCTCAACAAAACAGCTCTCCCAAGAAAAAAAATCGCCGCCTACTTCCACATCCTGGGCCAGCGTAATATGCGGTCGCCAAACGCGATTATCCGGGCTAAACCCGCTTGCCGCCAACCCCTGCTCAACCTGTCCCTGCAATTCCTTAAGCTGCACGACGTCGCCGGACACATCCAGCCACACCACCCTGACAGGATTCCCCTGGCCAAACTGACCAACCCGGCCCAGCTCTAACCTAAAAGGCCTGACCTTCCGGGCGATGTCAGCAAGCGGTTCCGAAATATCTCCAACACCCGCAGCTGAAACCTCACCCAAAAACTTCAAAGTCAGATGAAAATTATCCGGTCGCTTAAACCGACCGCGTCTCACCACCTGACGCACCCTATCCTGACAAGCATTAATCGCACTCAGAGCCGCCCCCGGAAACTCAATACCAATAAAAAGGCGCATAACGCCCTCCTGCAGTAAAATATAAGCTAAACCTATTTCCTATTATTGCATGAAAAATCAAAAATAACCTGTACATTGAACACACCACCAGACTAAAGGTTCACAACCGTCGGTGCCAATAGGTCGGTCAACGCTCTGGACACTTATCTGCTAAAATCAAAGGCTGACGAGAAAGGTTCAGATGCTAGGCGGCTGCGAGGAAGCGCTCGAAGACAGTACGGGGTGGTACGGCGAGCGCGCTCCCGGAGCACCAACGACGCAGATGGGCCTTTATCGCCAGCCTGGTGAATTATCCAATACTGGCGCCTAACAACTTCGCCTTACCTAACCCCTCATTCTCGCAAATATCGCCTGCTGCTCCCACACCGCCAACAGCAATTATTCCTGCATCCTCCCATTTTAAATAACTAATAATCGCTTTATAATTTGCCACAATAGGATCAAAAACACTGTCGTCCGTGTCCATGGCTACAGTAAGCAACGCACATTGCGAAACATTATTACCGACGTTTTCCTTGGCATACAAGCGATCGATCACTGCCTTGATCTGCGCCGAAAATCCAAAATAATACACCGGAGACGCAAGAACAATCATATCCGCTGTCTCAATCAAGGGATAAATTTCATCCATCCCATCCCGTTGAGCACACTTTCCATCATGATCGACACAATACTTACAATCCAAACAACCGCTAATCTTATACTTTCCCAAATTCACTTTGGTAACAGCGTTACCACTATCTTTCGCTCCATCAATAAACGCATCCGCTAAAATATTGGAATTACCACTATTCCGAGGACTGCCGACTAAAACCAAAATATTTTTGGACATATTACCCGCTCCTTTTCAAAATAATTCAGGCAAAATAGAGAAATGCGTCCTGCCAAAATATTGTAAATGTCACTCTCTTTGATAACTATCATAGAATATTTCCAACCAAAAGTGAAGCCGGCACTTTCACCTATTACCCCTCCCTTGTCACCAGGAAACCCGGCTGCACAGATGTCCTCAAAAATTAGTTTCTTAGTGTTGATAAACAAAAGGCTGGTGAGAAAGGTCCAGATGCTAGGCGGCTGCGAGGAAGCGCGCGCAGGCAGTACAGAGGGGCGTACGACAAGCGCGCTCCCGGAGC
>Ga0364910_1178_pt1 | contig 16286 bp, 12 predicted proteins | sample SorcelJu500001C4_3_FD_206970 | JGI IMG/M metagenome (GOLD analysis project Ga0364910, IMG submission 206970) | Enriched cells from Trout Bog Lake Hypolimnion, Wisconsin, USA - BchlTB.June25.5000.01.C4 | ecosystem: Environmental > Aquatic > Freshwater > Lake > Hypolimnion/Profundal zone | place...
GAGCTATGCGCTCCAACCAGTGCATTGCTTGGCGTTTATGACCTTTCAGACGCTTGAACTTTCGTGTTGCCCATAGCATGAGCTTGCGATCTATGTGTCGCAAGGTTGGATAGAGTGCCGATTGATAAAATGCACTGTAATAGTTTACCCATCCATGGATCATTGCGTTAAACATCCGGGCCAAGTCATCCAGTGCTTTATCACTGCGGAGATGCAGTTTCCAACGCCTGACTTCCTGCCGGATTGCTTTTGTGGCTTTGTTGCTGACCGCCGGACTGAAGTTGATAAAGAACTTTCCCCACCGGTTCTTTGACCTACGGGCTCGGAATGTATAGCCCAGAAAGTCAAAGCTGGTTACCGGATAGTCACCTCGACGATCATCATCTTTACAGTAGACAATCCGGGTTTTCTCTGGGTGAAGCTCTAATTTACAGTCATTAAACCGTTGCTTCAGTGCTGCCAGTAGCTCCTCAGCCTGTTCTTGCGTCTGACAGTGGCAAACACCATCATCCGCATATCTCTCAAATGAAATCTGCGGATAATTTTTCTGCATCCACATATCAAACGTGTAATGCAGAAACACATTGGCCAGCAGTGGGCTGATGACTCCCCCTTGGGGCGTCCCTCTCTCCCTTTTCTGCAAGGTTCCGTCCGGCATTTGCACGGATGCTTTCAGCCACCGCTCAATATAAAGCAATACCCAAGGTTCTTGGGTATGCCGACGCACTGCCCGCATCAGGAGTTCATGATCAATTGTATCAAAGAAACCCTTGATGTCGAGTTCAACAACCCAGTTGCTACGCCAGCAGCGCTTTCGCGCTTGCCCTATCGCTTGATGAGCTGATTTTCCGGGACGGTACCCGTACGAATCAGGATGGAAATACGGCTCCACCATTGGTTCCAGTACTTGTTTAACCACCATCTGGGCTATCCGGTCAGCTATTGTTGGCACTCCTAATGGGCGAATGCCTCCGTCTGACTTGGGTATCTCTACCCATTTTACCGGTGGCGGCATATAGCTTCCGGATGACAACCGATTCCAGAGCTTGTAAAGATTATTTTTCATCTCTTTATCAAACTCCTCTATCGTCTGCCCGTCCACTCCCGCCCCACCCCGATTGGCTTTCACTCTTTTGTAAGCTTCCCATACCTGACGTTTGGCTATGGAAAACGACTTTGTCTGAGTCATGCAAATCCTCCCATTGCTGGTTGTTCACACGTTTCAGACTGAATAGGGTAACCCCTTCGCTCCAGTTCCATTACAGAACCTTCATCACTATTACAGGTTACTCCGCCCCTGTACCCCGCATCGGTACTCTGACACTTGGAGGATCTCTCCTTGTGTTTCTCCCTTAACATCGGGGTGACAGGTTCCCACGTTCCACACAAGAGCCTGAGCCGTGTTCTCGCCGCCTTTATGCCGGATGCCGTCTGGCCAGTAAGCAGGTTGCTTCCAGACTTATCCCGGGTTAACGACTCCCTCCCGGTTTTGACATCGTTCCTACGCTTTCGGCACGTCATCAGCGGTTCATTTGCATTCGACTCCACGGTTCTTATCTGACAGGGTCTTGCCCTGCCTTTTCCTGACTCGCTCACCACCACATCTCTTAAATGCAGCAACAGCAGGTGATTTGAAGTCTCCGCCTGTACGGTGTCTTTATAGCGCCTGTGCTTTCCCCTGTCAACGCTTCCCCATGCCTTTGCAGGTCATCGAGGCATGACTCGGGGCCATGATGGGTGGCTATGCCTTTCAAGTAAAATACTTGCATTCTCTACTTTCTACCGGTTTTAATCGGCGCTTTCTGAGAGTTCATAAGTCATTTGAATAAAATCACTTATCCATTTTTTCTACTAACATAACTAAGGCAAGTAACTATATTACAAGTACACTTAGTCATGTACGTCCCCTTAATCTTCACAGCGGAAAATTAATTTTTCGGTCGAGATTGTTGGACTCCATCCGCTTGTTCGCTCGCCTGCTGGCGGACAGGCGGATGCCCGATCCGCGGCCACGTTCACTCACACCAGGGCGAGTGAACGCCTCAATAAGCGACGCAATAGCATAGCGCGGCTTGCGCATAAAATGGCGAAGCCATGCGCAAGTTGCGCGGAGTCTATTGCGTCCGTTTTGATTGGTTTGTTATATGACATGCTCAGCTCTCAAGGGATTTCAGCCTTTTTGATAACAACCCTTCGAGTTCATTAATACTCTCATAAAGAAGATGATTCATCCCTTTTAGATCGAATGGAATTTCGGTCCCTTTCTTAGCAATTAATATGACTTTTCTTTCCAGAGCATGCGCCCAGCCGACCTCATAAAAGACGTTCGGATTTCTTTCGGTAACTTCTGCAATTATGTATTTGGCCTTCTTAATATGGTCAATAATTTCAACAAGAATGTCACTATTGAATTCCATTTCGTCAGCTCTTACCACAGTTAATCCTAGTTTCTCAATACAACCTCGTATCCCGTAAATGTAGAGATCATTGAGTTCTTTGGAGAATGGCATGACAACAAAAACTTCTTTATCAAATTTCGTCGGCTGAGGAGTTTTCTCTGCAACTTTGATAATTTCATCCATTATCTCCATGCCTTTTGGAGATGTTTTCGCCAGTTTCACTTCAAGATCGGCGAATGTGACCAAGTCAACATTCATGGATTTTGCTGCTAAAAAAGCGTCTTGAGTAAAGCCGTTATATGCAACAAGAACTGATTTATCAATTTCCCCTGATTTTTTTAAGAAATCAGAGATAATGCAGTAGTTAACTACAACATCTTTTCCGACATGTTTTTGATAAAACTTGCATTCGACAGCAGTTCTGATTATTTGCCCCGAAGTAGTTTTTTCTTCGACGTAAATATCAACCTGCTGTCCATTCAAATTTACATTTTGTTTTACAGACTCAGCGCCTATTAGCCTATACATCTGGGCTATCACATTTTCAAAGTCTGACCATAATCTTACATCCTGTGGAGGCATTGGTACTCCTTAGTCAAATAACGGCAACCATACAGCGAAGCGCGCCTTCGGCGCATCTGCTGTATGGTTGCTGTTAGATTTTTTGTCAATCTTTTTTCAGAAACATAGGAACAGCATCTTTTCTTACACCAAATAGCAAGTTCAATTCCTTATTTTCATATTTTGTAATTATTCGCCGTAAACCTATTTTTTTATCAAAATACAGTGATACCAAAGAATCAAGTTGATTTAATCCAGACTTAAAAAAGGAATCAATATCTTCACTGGTTGGATTGGTTAGAATTGCTTCCACCTCTAAGTGGTATCCATCTGCACTTACCCAAAACGAGAAAATCAACAATGGCTCATGTTCTTTCTTTTTCGCTTTTTTTTGCAGTAATTTGGTAATCTTTGCTTTTACTGAATCATATGCGTCTGATCCAATCTTTCCTAGAAAACCGTTAGCGATACCTCCAAGAACAAACGCACCGCCAATTGTCAGAATACTTATTGGGTCAAGTGATTTTTTAATTTCTTCTTTCGGCTCACTTCCAAATAGATTACTAAGTTCATTTATAATAACTTGATCTTCCCGATCCCGATAATTTCTATCGTACCGCAGATAAAGGTTCTCCTTCACTTTCCCATGAAGGATAATTTCTCTCCCGTCATTTTGCAGCTCTATAATATCTCCGGGTTCAAATATTTCACCGATACCTTCCACTCCATATTCACCATCTTCAAGCTGCAGGACTCTTGCTGAAACCAACCTACCTAGAGGCGGTATGCGAGGATCATGCTCTATTCCCATTGGAATATATTGCTTATTTACTTGTTCAACCATCGCTTCTAAGGTTTCGACAGGCATAACTTCATTATGACGATCTACATGGCTTGTGGCGATTATTCCTTTGAAATGTTTCATATCTCTCCAAAAAATCTAACAATAATTAGATGGATCCGCCTATACCGCAGATTTTTTTTTCTAACCCGTAGTTCCATAAGTTCCTGAATGGTTAGAGCATCGGCAAATATACGTCATATTCAGCAAACTTTCCTGATAAGCATTAATCGTCATTGTTACTGGCCGCCTGATGCAGCTCATCTTCATCGGCGATGGTGTCCTGCACCAGATCGTCAATGAATCGGTGACCGCCTGCCATCTGGGTTGCCACGTACTCAACGAATTTCTGGTACTGATTCCAGGCCTCCCTTCTTGCTGCATCTTTTTCATTTTCACCGATACTCGGTGTATGGGCAAACCAGAACTGCACAAAAACAGCAAACGCTTCGGCTATGGCATTGATATCACGTTCCATACGGGTGGCATGACGGCCAAGCCTGTCAAGCCTTCGCAACAACAGCTTTCAAAAGCTTCTTCGTTAGTCGTTGAACGGCAAGTGATTAATTTATAAATTTTAAGGCCGGCATACGGTTGTCCTTCGTTTTTGATGGGTAACGACAAAACGTTCAGCGGCGGAGCGAAGCGAAGTCCGCTATCGCTATAACGACCTCTTATGCGGTATTAGTGGGTAAAAACACAACCAACAATCACTTTTCGATGTGCTAAAGGAATTGCACTTGAGTCCTCCCCTGTAAGACTACGACACATCGGAGCGCCTTTTCGCAATTACCACTTATTCCACAATTCAACCGCAGCCTCGACAAACGCATCGCAATTTGCCTGGTTCCAGCAAGTGTGATGTCCGTCACGCAAAAGGTAATACTGCTCGTTGGCGCATACGAGATCGGCCTTCGAGGCACCCCTGCGGTACCAGTTCAATGTGTTGGCCACGCAGTCCTGATAGCTGGACATGAGCTTCTCGTTCGGTACGTTGTAGAGAAGGCCTTCGATATAGTATGAAGGTGCAATCCCGGGCTTGATCAATCCGTTATTGACCATCTGGCTTCGCATGTTCTTGAACACACGAGCCATGGGCTTGAACCACTTCAAAGTGTTCTGGTGCTTCATCGTCAGGTTGACCGAGTGCTGCTGTGGGTAATTCGCAATCCGTTCGCCGTCAGCGTTAAAGAAGCAGATGCCCTCAACGTACTCGGAATCGCTCGACGATCGGAACTTGAAGTAACGCCGAAATCTAACAGCAACAATCACGTCGGCCTTTCGGCGCGAGCTACTGGCATCAATAGCAATCGCTTTGTCGCCGGCTTTGACTGCCTTTCCGTACTGCTCAGCGAGCACTGACAGGACATCGCGCTTGAAGTCGACATGCGTGTATGTGGCGTCGCGAAACGCTGACTTGTATGCAGCCTTCTCCTCTTCGGTCAACTTGGTCAGATCGCTATGAAAGCAGTCGTCCAACCGGATGACGATGTCCACGTCACTCTCCGCGAAGATGTTCGTGTCGTTGCCATACGAGCCTTGTAAAAACACCTTGAAGTTCTTGCCTGCATAAGGCGTGGTGCTGGCCTCCAAGACATTCTTGATCGTGTTGTAGGTGTTGCTCGACTGGGTGATTGATCCTTGGTGAGACCACGTTTCGAGCTGCGATTCTGGTATTGGCATCTTCTATCCTTGGCTACATTAAATAATCGCGAAGCTGCATCTCTTGCGAGGCAAACGACTCCCGTCAACGCTGGAACAAAATGCCCAGCTTCTTAATGTCGTGCTCAAGCAGGTCTGTCGCCATTTCGGGCGTAACATAGGAGTCATTGATTCGAATGGTCGGCACGTCATGAAACAAAATCTGCCGGAGCTGGTCCATCGACTGCGTGTTGATCTCCAAGGTCTTCTGCAGTAACTGGACGCTAACGATATATTTCTTCGCCAGCCGCATCAGTAGCCGCGGCTTAGGGTCGGGGTAAATGCCCACACCAATGCTCACAAGCCTGATGTCCTTGTGCTCACACCGAAGTGCCTGGACCCCATCGGCGATCGCGTACAATGTCGGGTTGTTCGCGCAGTAACCGCCGTCAATCAGCTCGATGTCCTCACCCATCGAAGTCCTCACAATCGTTCGCTCGAAAAATGGATATGCCGAACACGATGCCTTGACAGCTTCAGCGATGCTCACGCCAAATCCTGGGACGAACGTTCTTACTCGGCCATGTGCCTGCGCGACGCTGCCCTTGAAAATCATCGGGCGCTCGGTCAACCAATTGGCCGTAACGATCCCGATGCCTGTCTTCACATCACTGAACGTCGCATCCCCATATACCTCGCTCGCAAGCTTATTCAAAGCTATAGATCTAGCCGGAGCGGTCTTCTGTGACATTACGGTTGGGACGTGCTTGCGGTACAACGCTAGGATGGAATCTACGCTGTGGCCGAGCGCGATCAGTGACGCGATGATCGCGCCAGTGCTGGTACCGAAAACCAGGTCGAACTTCTGGTGCAGCGGGCACCCGACCATCGCCTCGATTTCCTTCAGCACACCCAAGGTGTAGAAGCCCTTGGCTCCGCCGCCGTCCAGCGTCAGCAGACGCAATACTCCGCTTTCGCCTAATTCCTTCGTTGCATGAATCATTTCAAGTCGTCTCTCTTGGACTTGCTCCACTTGGCGCATTCGCCAACGTCACCAAAAGTTCGACCATAGTCATCACAGGTAACTTGCTGCATAAAAATAATTAGATGGATCCGCCTATACCGCAGATTTTTTTTTAATTCTAACCCATATAAACCGCAAATTTCAAAATCAAATAAAACGCCGTTAATTCTCTTATTTTCTGCGACTTATACAATGAGTCTTTTTTATTAAGCGTCTTATATGGATCAACATAAGACCGCTGCTTACAATCCATAGTTCCATAAGCTCCTTAATGGTTAGAGCATCGGCAAATATACGTCATATTCAGCAAACTTACTTGACTTGCATCAATCAGCATTGTTCCTGACAGCCTGATGCAACTCATCTTCATCGGCTATGGTATCCTGCGCCAGATCATCAATAAACCGGTGCCCCCCCATTTGGAGTATTTTGTCAGGTGAGGAAGAAATTCTGTGTGGTGAAATGTGAATACTTTTTAAAACTTCTCATTCAGTATTCTAAGATTTCTATTTCTTGTACGTTCATCTTCAATCCTATTGTACCTAAAAAGTTTTGAATAATATTCATCATCCCTTAGTGTTTTCGATGTGATATTATAGAAATCCAATTGAAACTTCTCATCGCTCTGTTTTGCGAGATAAATATCGACCTTGTTTGATTCCGCGTATCGTACTAATGCCGTCTTAACATTGGCATCTATTCTACATCCCAAGTATATTGCCTCAATTTTGAAGAAAGGGATGGCATTGTCTGATAAGTGAACCTCATTTTCCTCATTGATTATTAAGCGCCATTCTTTTTCGTAGTTCCAAAATTTTGACTTAGTTATTAATGCCTTATACGCTTTCTTCAGAACAGATGGTACCAGTAATAGATCATCCCCTGACAACTTGAGATTTTTGAAATCATTGAGAGTTAACTTCGGGACTCTTGAGGTATAGATTATCGGAAATAGGCCACAGTTGATGATGTCCTCATTAATCGTCTCATACGATTTTGTCGAATATTTAATGCAGAATCCCGCATGATTTTCAGCGTAATGAGACCACATCGTTGTATTTCTGCCCAGTTCTGCCTCATCATCAAAATTTGAAAAACATGTTATACGAAACGGTATATTACGTATCAGATCGACTTTTTTTTCACATTCACGCATAACCTCCACAGAAAAGAATCTGACCTGCGTTTGGAAATTGTCACTTTTATTCATACAAATGTGACGCAATATTGTTTGAAAATCATCGAGATAACCGAGTTCTCGATTATATTTGCCATTAATTGGAGAATACTTCAGACGATCAAATTCATCTTCTGTAAGAGCATCATATGAAGGTGTTTTGGATTTCATTGCATGCTTGTCAAAAGCTTTGAGTAAAGAGAACTTTATGTAAGGTTGATCATCCACAAAAATAAAGCTATCGAAGGGATCATTAAAACTTCTTGGAGAGGACAAAAAGACATTTCCGTTTTGAATATTTGTTAAGCTGTAAATAGAAGGCGCGCAAAACTTGTATAAACTAGCTGGTAAGTGTTCTTTTTTAGCCTTTGAAAACTCCCTATGCGTTTCATCAATGCCTTTTGCAAATATCGAATCAACATACTCATCAATGAACTTTTTCTGCCATTTCCCACAATAGTTCTTACTTTGAAAATTGTCAGGAGGAAAACTTGATTTTTTATTGCTAAACATAATGCTCATGGTATTTGATCAACTATCGGATATATCTGTGGCTAACATCCACGCTCACCCGAGGTGCGACTCGTGCTGGGAGCGTCAGCGACCAAGCATGAGGCGTGACGCGGAAGAGTGTTGGGTGCACCGCCTTGTTCTACATTCAGGTGTATCGCGTGGAAAGCTTTGAAAGCTCTTTGGCGTCTGCCGCCTTCCAGCCATTCCGAACCGCCCATTTTTCAAGTTCTTTCGGATCCCATGTGATTCCAGCAGAACGTAGCTCAGAGAATCTTTGTTTTGCGTGTTCCTTGTCGGATGAGTGCACGAGGCCGGTTGAAAGATTAATACACGTCGTAAGGTTCTTCATCGATTCCTCAACTTGCCGGGGCAAGGATACTGATGAATCACAAGTTGAACCGCCGTGTGTCTTAGCCCCCCACTTCTGAGCCCACTCGACTCCCTCCTTGTCAAGCCAAGGCACAAATATCAAGCATTCAAACCATAAATCGTCGAGCTTCTTGATGTCATCCTTTGAGACGTAGAAAACCAATCCCACTAAAGGCGTTTTAGTCTTCTGCACGGTTGATACGCTATGGTGAGTAAGAGAGACCCCGAAATCTCCCATCGCAATCAGATCACCTTTCATCAAGCGCTTGGCGACGTCGAGACCTAAGAATTCGCCAACCACTGTTGAATCGAGATTGTTCTTCAGCGGCGTGATTAAGCTCAACTCATTGGAGCCAGCCTGTTTGCACTCGCGCACTCCTACTGCGAAAGCAGTTGGAATAGTTGAGGGGTCAGGCCCCATGTTGGGAATGTGAATGCGTTTCATATTTATTTGTCGAACGTTGCAAATAACCGGCTGGTAAAAGACGCAGAGCGAAGCGGCGCGGCTTTTGCCAGTCCGAGTTAATTTGTCTTGTTATGTTTTTTTAGTGCCATCTTTATTTACTTCGTATTTATCAACAATCACTTCTATTGGAATTGAACCACAATCGTGGGCACGGATAGAAACCTCTTGTTCATCAGGGTAAAGAGGATCTGGAAATTTTTTGCTTACGACCTGATACTGTTCGAATTTATCAGGATCAATAACATATACCCAACCTTCCTCTGAATAACCACTTGTGGCAAAAATTGCTGAGCGGTTGACATCTTCGGTTGTGGAAATATAGCAACCTCCATATAGACCTGTTTGAATCTGATGGGCTCTAACGGCATTTTCAGAAGTTTCACCATAAGTGAACGTACCATCAAATTTGATTTGTCCATCATACCGAGCTGATACTTCGGGTTTAATTCCGTTAGGGCATAATAAACCCTTTAGCGCTCTATCTTTTTCTTTTGAGACACCTCTATAAAGAAAGCTCATTTTTCCCCTTGAAACATAAAAATAATTAGATGGATCCGCCTATACCGCAGATTTTTTTTAATTCTAACCCATATAAACCGCAAATTTCAAAATCAAATAATACGCCGTTAATTCTCTTATTTTCTGCGGCTTATACAATGAGTCTCTTTTTATTAAGCGTCTTATATGGATCAGCATAAGACCGCTGCTTACAATCCATAGTTCCATAAGCTCCTTAATGGTTAGAGCATCGGCAAATATACGTCATATTCAATAAACTTACTTGAGTTGTATCAATCTTCACTGTTACTGCTCGCCTGATGCAACTCATCTTCATCAGCTATGGTGTCCTGCACCAAGTCATCAATGAACCGGTGACCGCCAGCCATCTGGGTTGCCACGTACTCAACAAATTTCTGGTACTGATTCCAGGCTTCCCTTCTTGCAGCATCTTTTTCATTTTCACCGATACTCGGGGTATGGGCAAACCAGAGCTGCATAAAAACAGCGAACGCTTCGGCAATGGCATTGATATCCCGTTCCAGCCGAGTTGCATGACGGCCAAGCCTGTCAAGCCTTCGCAACAGCAGCTTCATATCGGTGGAATCATCAAAATACTCTTTCAGTGCCGATCCAATGACGCTGCTTTCCGTCGCATTGATTCTCTTGCAGTATGCCTTGAACTGGGCATAGAGTTCCGGAGAGAGGTAGGGGTGAATATTCTTGCGTTTCATAATGGTAAATGACCTCCTTGTGGTGTTCTGCTTAAATCGATAATGGGCGCTCGCCCAGGTTGACTGCCATTCCGGTTGATGACGGCATCTTCTACAGAAAGCGTGTTTTCAGGAATCGACTCTTCATGAGAGAAATCATCCGAATCATCCCGGTGGAGGAAAGCATGATCCTCGGCTGCTCGATCTTCATCAGGTAACTCCGTTTCAGATTCAACGGCATTGTTCCTGCTTACCTCTCCTGAGGGGACTTCGACCCGTTGAACTTGACAGACTGCCTGATCGAACCATGAATTGCACTCCCCTTTCTTGAGAAGTTCTGCCTGCTGCTCGTCCGGATCATCCGGAGCTGGAAGCCAGGCCCTCTCCCTGAAGCGTTCGTCCTGATAGTACATGAGTTTTTTAGCCCGGTAGGGTGGCAATCCGCCGATCATCACTAAAGCATCATCGCCCGGCAACTGAAGAATTTCACCGGGCGTGAGTAACGGCCTCGGGGTTTCCTGCTCGCTTTCCATGATATGGCCAAGCCAGGGTGAAAGCCGGTTACCGGCAAAGTTCATCTGGAGCCGTTTTTCTGTGGCCTGCCCGAGCAGATCGGAAATCCTTTTGGCTGTCCGTTCATCGAGATCACCGTAGGTGATCCGTACATGTGAGTTATCGAGAATTGAATTATTGGGGCCGTAAGCCATTTCGATCTGGTTCAGTGACTGGGCAATCATGACGCATTTGATGCCGTATCCGGCCATATAGGCCAGTTCCGATTCAAAAAAGCCAAGCCGTCCAAGACTGGGAAATTCATCGAGCATCATCAGCAACCGGTGCCGGTAATGCTTCTTGCCCTTTCCATACTCGATCTTTTCGGTCAGTCGCCTCCCGAACTGGTTCAGAACAAGCCGCATCAGTGGTTTTGTTCGTTCGATATCACTCGGAGGAACAACAAGATAGAGGCTCACCGGATGCTCACTGTTCATCAGATCACGAATGGTGAAATCTGAGGCCGAGAGTTAGTTTTCCGTCTTGTTGAGCATCTCCCTTGCACAGGCAGCCACAACCGGATGAGCACCCTCTTTCAGATGAGAAAAGGTGAGCATGAATTTCAGGGTATCGTAAACACCACTGAGGCTTTTATCCTCTTCGGCATAGAGCACATGCAGGATCACACCGACAAGCAGGGAATGCCCGGTTTTTCCCTGACAAGAGATTTTCGAAGAAATGAAAAAGCCTGCTGTGCGCAAGCTTTGAGGTGTAGGGTGGGCGATAGTGGAGCAAAAATATCATACTGACAGCTATATTACTTTCCAGGCAGACGAAGTCCTGCTGTGCAATGCTCCGCTCGTTATCCGTTCTTTGTGCCGAGCCGGGGCTCGGCGTTCCCAGAGAACATGCGCAAGTTGTGAAGGGGGAATAAAAAAAGCCCGCAACGTCGTTTCTTTGCAGGCCTTTAGGGTGTGTGTGGGTGGACGATAGTGGATTCGAACCACTGACCTCTACAGTGTAAATATCATACTGAGGCTACATGCTATTGATATAAAAGGAGTTACTGGCCTATAAAAATTTTCGCGTATACATACGCGTAACAAAATTTTTATCAAAATCTATGAACAATAATCAACAACGAATACATTACATATCTTGCCAACGACATTTTATACCTTATTCAGGATGAACAAGTCGGTTGTTTTGCTTTTTTTTTGGATCTCTTTCAGAATGATTATTCCAACTCCCCTGCTAACACAAAAATCTTACGCTTCACATCATCTGAAACCAACATTCCCGCATCAGTCAAACGATTGACATACGGCTCTACCCGGATCGCTCAACTTAGGATCAATATTTTGAACCAACTTTGTCAAATCATTTTCTATCACATAAATATGCATTAAATTAAGCATTATACTGACTATAATAACTTATGTATATATAAACCCTATGTCAAATGTCTCCCTCAAAGGATTTATTAGTAAACGAGAGAAACTTCTCTAAAAACAACATTGCATTTTTTGCTGGCTGAACTCGGTATTTTTTATCCTTATCTTGATCAGCTTTGTCACTTATCCCTCTAATTATCATAAATCCTTTAGTGCTAAGACCTTTTTTCAGCTGATTACTTTGATATTGCTGAGCAAAACCAACAGCTTCAGTTTCTAATGAAGATGTCTTTCTACTTGTTGATTTCAACCAGTCTTTTATTTCACTATCTTCATCTTTTACTACAGCCCCGCCTGAACCTATAGGGCCAAGAGAAACACAAAATTTTTCTTTATATGAATCCTCACATGCATCAAACACAAGCTCTTCTGAAAATTTTCTTTGCATTCTTGTTATTATTTTTACAATCCACTGCTCTAAAGGGGGCAATGGATCAAAAGTGCGTTTTACTCCTTCTGGTGTTTCTGCTCTAAAATCATAATTCAACACATAATTTGGCACACAAACGTCACAAATACTGTACTCTTGATCAATACGACCGCTAATCCCTATTAAAACCATGAGATATGGGTCATATTCTTCTACCATTGCCTGATAAAGAGGCATTATCGCTGTATTTCCCTGTTTTAATGATTGAACACATGCAATTGAATGCATATCACTATCTCTTGAAGGCAAATATCCAATACTATAATCGTATCCAGTCTGCATCCCTGGTACCTCATCGACAAAACCAGGATAATTTACTAATACTGAATTAACTGCGCGCGCTTCATCTGCAACTACAGTAATGATACCAACATCAACTTTTTTATTTTTCATAATTTCTTCAGATTTAAACTTATACTTTTCAATAAATAAGCTTTTACTAATATCCTGAACAAAAACCTCTAAATTATCTTCCATTTTTTCAAAATAAGTCTCGATATCTTCGCTTACATATGCTTTTTTTGTATATTTTTGTCCTGTGCATGCCAGATAGACCTTATTATCAACATCTGTATATTCCTTTTCTAACTCAACCAATGCCTCATACGCCATTTTACCATAAAAATCAGTTGATGTTTTCGGAGCATAAATACGCATATTAGGTGGCATATCATGTAAAAATATGAATCTAAAATCTAAACTATTAAAATATTTTTTTATAATATTAACCATAACGCCAGTCAAGAAATCAAACTCTTTGTTACCATACGCCACAAGCAATATCAGTGATTGATTATTGCCAAAAAATTCTGAAGGAACAATTCTAACAGAATTCTCAATTAAATTATATTTTTTTGAATAAATAAGAATTTGAGAAGAAATGTAATCTTTTATTTTACTAAACATTTCACCCTGTCTCGTATGAGGAGCGTTTATCTTTAGCAGCATACAATGTGCATATTTATAAAACTCATTTATCACCCCATAATTTCCTGCTACAAAATCAATCGTTTTTATTAAATCAATAGCTTCAGCACTTTTTGTTTTCATATTCTTAATGGCAAAATATTTCAATTTTTTATAATCAATTTGAAATATCTTTATCTTTCCAAGTAACTGATCAATAAGACTTGCTAAGCTCTTATCAAATCTTATAATATCGTTTTGAACAAGCCTTAACTCATTCTGTATTTTAGCAAGACGTTGAGTATTTTTATCATCACGCATATTCAAATGACAGAAAAGGAAAGAAATCTCATATAACAAATAATATAACCTCATTTCAAATATCCATCTTTCAGCGCTTATTATTAAATCTGAAAGTATTTTATCTTCCATATTTAAAAGTCTTTGCTTTCCTGACCACATCTCATCCCATTCGATCGCATTAAGATCTTTATTTTCTTCTTCAAACCCCCTTTTTATTCTATCAATCAACGACCAAACCGTATTATTTATGTATTCATGATATTTCCATGAACCACTATGAATAGAAACAAAAACATGATTATTTTTTGCGTCTCTCATAAACCTAACCATCTTATTGATATCAGAGTCCGCCTCATATTCCCTTAAATATCTCTCAATACTATTATTAAAACCGCGACTTGCAACACTTATCTCTGCTCCTAGTGCTGCCAGCAAATCTCTAGTAGATGAAATTGTTGCGAGTAATGTTATCTCCCTTTTTGTTAGTCTAGCCTTCTTATTTAATTTTCTTGCGTTAGCTCTTAACGACCCTAAAATTAAACCATTTTTTTTTGCCTGAAGCAATCCTCTTTCTTTAATTCCTTCACGATTATTTTGATCAAATGTAACTTGATATTGCTCCACGTCACTTTCGTTATCCTCCTTTGTTAATACACTATTTACTTTTATTGGCGTCAAATATCCTGCCTGTGTCATAATATCTCTAATTGAGCATCCACTTTGATGATCAAACAATGATTTACTATTCTGCTCTACTACTGCACCGTGTAAAGAAAACCTTATACCAATTGTATTTGGTGCTCCCATAATAAACTTTTCAGGCTTTATAAGAAAACCTTCATCTAAACCTCTTCTTATCAGTAAAACTGTTGCTTTTTCTATATCCACTCCACTTAAATATTTTTTCCCAAGTCCTTGACAAAAAGACGTCAGCATAAAGCCGACTATTTTCTTTTCTTCCAAACCAAAATTAACATCCTCACCATGCCTGTATCCCCTAAACACGTAATCGTCTTTAACACATGTCATTGGAACAACAACACCCCTATCAATCATTTTATCTAAAAACAATGAAATAGCTTTTTTAACTGGAAGACGGCTCCCATCTAGATGTTTTAACCATCCACCTATTTCTTTTAGAGAAAATCCATATTCAAGCCTTCTAACATATTTCTCATACTTCTTTCTAATAACAGGATCTTCAAATATTTTAATGCCTTGCTCTTTTGCAATTACCCTTGCTTTTAATTCATAATACTTATAAAGTGATATAAAAGGTTGCATTAAACACATTTCAACACTCCAACCATCAGTACCTTCGTATTTCGAACCAAAATCTATATCACCAGCATATGGTATATGCCCGTCGTTATTACTAAACCTTACATTATTATTAACACCAACACTAAACATCACACCTTTTTTATTAATTATCCTTATCACATCATCCACCATAATAAATGGAAACAAATAATTAATCCCGTGAACATCTAAAGAATATTTTACTTTTTTTATCATGCATTTCTGAATACTCTCAAACCATATATCAGCAAGCCTGGAAGAAACTATATAGTTTATTATCCTTAATTTTGCTTTATAAGAATCATCACAATTAAAATCTTCTGCAGATGTACTAAAAAACCATTTTTCATACTTATCATTTTCTATATCACCAAATGACATAATTCCAAAAAACAATCTGTCTATATCATCTTTTTTCAGCGGTTCAAAAGCAATTATAGGCAATATACTACACCAATGATAACCTTTTTTTTTCCTTTCGTAAAACCTCACCTTTACCAAGCAATTACTACTCAAATCAATCCCAAGTGATTCATATAGTTTTCTATATATCTCACTTGTCGGCTCAAATGTTTTTGTATGGACATTATTTCTTTGCTGTAATGATGAAGACACATCAGAAACTATCCAATCACCATTTGAAAATAAAGCTTCATAATCAGATGAATAAATCAAAAAACCAGAATACAAAGGGTAATCTGTAGCATATGGAACAGGTACCAATGAAATCGAATCAACAATATCAGAACATATTTCTGCTGTTTGTTGATCAGATAAAACAGCATATGGCATTTCTGGATTAATCAACTCTTTAGACCAATAATCCTCATTTACACATAAAACAAAAACATCAACTACTGAACAATATTTATTTAACTTATTTTTAGCTTTATATATACTAGTCCCTGTAATTAGCGCATCATCTATAATAGCAACCCGTTTACCTTTTATCCAATCTAAATTAAAATCCAGTATTCTATTAGATGTAACTATAGATTGAAATGAAACCAAATCAGCATATCTTAAAGCCTCAGCAAAACATATTGACTTTCTTGCCATAAAAACAAGAACGTCATATACTCTACTATATTCAGATAACCTTTTGCCATATTCAATAACAAGAGGCCGATAACTTTCCTCAAAGGGCGACAGAACTTCATTTATTAGTGCTTTCATTTTGAATTATAATTTTTCATA
>Ga0364910_1158_pt4 | contig 15775 bp, 8 predicted proteins | sample SorcelJu500001C4_3_FD_206970 | JGI IMG/M metagenome (GOLD analysis project Ga0364910, IMG submission 206970) | Enriched cells from Trout Bog Lake Hypolimnion, Wisconsin, USA - BchlTB.June25.5000.01.C4 | ecosystem: Environmental > Aquatic > Freshwater > Lake > Hypolimnion/Profundal zone | place: USA...
GTCCTGCAAAAACTCTAATTTATCCATTACGCCTGGTATATTGCCGCCAAAAAAATCGTAGGAAAAAATGGCCCCGCTACGCATATCTCGGACATAAAAAGGGGTATCGTCCCAGTAAGCGTGAATCATGCTGCCTGCCGGTATGTTTTCGATCCTTCTGTCAGGATGTCCATTATTGAACCGGTCGACAAATATTTGATACATCACCGCTTCTTTGAACCAGTTCGGGGTGGTTACGCCCTGACGGCAGACGGTAATCTGATAAGCCGCCGGCGACTGTTCCCATACTTGGCCGACTCCGCCGAAAAGCTCTTTGTTGTTGCCATAATAATAGGTTTTACCCTCAAGCCCTAAGGCAAAATAATACCAAAGCAGCCCAGGCACAGCTGGCGTAGCAATTTCCACCCGGTAAACCCTGGGCGTTCCGTCACCTTGCGAAAGACTCATCGGCAGATTCTCTTCCTGCCCTTGCTGCCAAAGATGAAGGACAACCCAATCCGGAGTATTGCCGCTATGAATCTGAAGTTTGATCTCAATCCGCGTACCGCAAAAAACAGCCCCGCAGGGGCTGCGAAAAAAACTGTTGCGGGAATCGTGCAATAACCATTCTTGTTCCATAATCATCACCCAATCTTATGATGGATAAAGAGTCGCCCCATCCCCCCTGGGGGTATGGGCGCAACCGTATAATTCAGTTGCGAATTTATCGTCAGACCGGCAATAACACCTAATCGGTATTGCTGGCTGCATTTGCCAAATATCCATAGCATATTCGGTAAAAGTCCGGTCACCGGAAAACTTGCCGGAATGAGCTATATTATGGATACTCATGTTGCCCCACTTTGTCTTGTTGCGATACAGTCTCTCCACTAGCTGCTGGGCATCCACATAGGGTGCAAAATCCTTAAGAACGAAGAACTGATCACCATGATAGATAAAAGCATCATAAAGCGCCCTAAATTCGTCCGGTGCCTCCGGCAGGAATCCATTCACAAGCTGGTCAAGAACCGTTTTTATCCGCCGGTCGCTATTATAAATATCCCAGGGATTATAACCGCCGTAATTATAGTAATCCATTACTTCGTCGACACTCAGGCCAAAGGTAATGATATTATCTTTACCCACGGCCCTCCTGATTTCGATGTTACCCCCGTCCAAAGTGCCGATGGTAATGGCCCCGTTCATCATGAACTTCATATTGCTGGTTCCGCAGGCCTCTCGGCTGGCGGCGGGAATCTGTTCACTGACATCGGTTGCCGGAATAATCATCTCGGCTAGCGACACGTTGTAGTTTTCCAGAAAAACCACCTTGATTTTATCGTTAATGGTTTTGTCATTGTTAATCATCATTGCCAGCGTGTTGATAAGTTTAATTGTCCTTCTTGCCTGCTGATAGCCTGGAGCCGCCTTGCCGCTGAAAATGAAAGTCCGGGGGAACATATCCATGTCAGGATTTGCCCGCAATTGATTATATTGATGCATGATATGAAAGACATTCAGCGTCTGGCGTTTATAACCGTGAAACCTTTTGATATGGGCGTCGAAAATCGAGTCCGGGTTGACGGTGATCCCATTTTGCTCTTTGATATGGCGAGCCAACAACACTTTATAATTTCGTTTGACTGCCGCCAGCCCTTGCAGAAAGGTATCATCATTTTCATATTTTAACAGTCCCAAAAGATCACAGGGATAATAAATCCAGTCTGTGCCGATGGCATCGTTAATGAGTTCCGTCATTTCAGGATTGATTTTCATCAGCCAGCGGCGATGGGCAACTCCATTGGTCTTGTTGTTAAATTTATGGGGATAGAAGTGATAGAATCCATGCATGACCTTGTTCTTTAATAATTCGGTATGAATTTGAGCAACGCCGTTGACACTGTGGCTGCCGACAATTGCCAGATGAGCCATATGAACTCTATTGTCCGCGATTATCGCCAGCGCCCTGATCTTCTCCCATTGTCCGGGATAGCTATCCCATAACTCCCGGCAGAAGCGCTCATTGATCTCATTGATAATGATAAAAATGCGCGGCAAAAGAGACTCCATCAGAGCTTGTGGCCATTTTTCCAGTGCCTCAGGCAAAACAGTATGATTGGTATAGGACATGCTATTGACGGTAATCTGCCAAGCCTCTTCCCACCCCAGACCATCTTCATCAATCAAAATACGCATCAGTTCCGGGATCGCCAGCGCCGGGTGGGTATCATTTATATGCACTGCAATCCGGTCAGGCAAACTGGTTAACGGCAACTGCTCTTTTCTGAAATTGGCGATGATGTTCTGCAAACTGGCCGAAACAAGAAAATAATGCTGTTTGAGCCTGAGCACTTTACCTTCATAACTGCTGTCATCAGGATAAAGCACATTAGATATGGTTTCCACCGTATTTTTATAATCAATCACCTTAAGACAATCATTGCGATTATAAGCCGAACAGACAAAGTCGGCTTCTGCCGGCTCAGCGCTCCACAGCCTGAGAGTGTTCACCGTGCCGTTTTGATATCCGGCGATAGGCACATCATAGGGAACAGCCTTTACCGCTTCGTAGTTTTCATGAAAATAACGCAGTTTGCCGTTAGACTGCAACCTGACATTGCCGCCAAACTTGACTGTCACAGCTTCCTCACGGCGACTGAATTCCCAGATATAACCGTCCGAGAGCCAGTTGTCCGGTACTTCCACCTGATAGCCGTTGACGATATCCTGCTCAAAAAAACCATAGCGGTAGCGGATACCACAACCATGGCCCGGCAGTCGTTCAGCCGCCATGGAGTCAAGATAGCAAGCTGCCAAACGCCCCAGGCCGCCGTTGCCCAACCCAGGATCTTGTTCCACCTGTTCAAGATCCCGCAGACTGATGCCAAGTTCGGAAAGCGAGGCGGAGCAAAGATCGTATATACCGAGATTCATCAGATTCATGCCCAACATCCGGCCTAACAGGAATTCAATTGACAGGTAAAATACCTGTTTTTCTCCTTTGCGGTGCAGCGGCTGACCATTGTCAATCCATTGTTTGGCAATATAGTCACGAACCATACCGGCAAGAGCCTTGTATCTTTCCGAAGTCGAGGTCTCCGATACCGGTTTGCCATGCATTCTTTCTACTTTATCAATGAACTCCTCTTTGAATTTGGTCGTATCCAGATGTGTAAATGTCGTTATACTCTGTTCGGTATAGCGGGATATGTTCAGGTCCATGAGCAACCTCCTCGCCGAGTAGTGTCTCATATAGTATTTGATATTGTTGCGCCGATTTATCCCAGCTAAATTCACAATTCATGGCGTTAGTCACTATTTTTCGCCAAATTTCCGGTTGGCGGTAAAAGTCCAGGGCTCGGCTGAGGGTGTACATCATGTCATGGGCATTGTAGTTGACGAAGCTAAAGCCATTGCCTTCTCCGGTATTTTCATTATAAGATACTACTGTGTCTTTAAGCCCGCCGGTCTCTCTAACCAAAGGCAGACAGCCATAGCGCATGGCAATAAGCTGAGTTATACCGCAGGGCTCGTAGAGTGATGGCATTAACAGCAAATCCGCGGCGGCATAAATTTGCCTAGCCAAACTATCGTTGAAGGTGATATTGGTTGAAACCTTCCGCGAGTAACGCCCGGCGGCGTACCAGAACATGTGTTGGTATTTATCCTCGCCGGTACCGAGCACAACCAGCTCTAAATCCTTCGCCAGAATTTCATCCAGGAGCAGAGCGATCAAGTCAAGCCCCTTTTGATCCACCAGCCGGGAAACAATCGCGACAAGCGGAGTATCCTTGCTCACCGTCAGTCCCAGCTGTTCCTGCAGCCCCAGTTTATTCTCCTGTTTTCGGATATTATTACAGTCGTACCGATAGTGGATGTGCCTGTCGGTGGCAGGGTTATAACTTTCGTAGTCTAATCCATTAATTACTCCCTGCAAACGATCGCTACGGCGCCGGAGCAAGCTGTCGAGATTTTCCCCTAAATACCACTGCTTAATTTCCTCAGCATAGCTTGGGCTGACTGTGCTGATCCAGTCGGAATAAACCAAGCCGCCTTTCATGAAGTTCACCTGGTCAAAAAACTCAATCCGGTCAGCGGTAAACTCCTCCCAACCCACATCCAACACATCGCCGATAATCTCTTTGGGAAACACCCCCTGGTATTTCAGGTTGTGAATGGTAAATACAGTGCGGATGGCTTGATATTGAGGCCACTTTCGGTAGCGGGTCGCCAAAAATACGCTGACCATGCCGGTATGCCAATCGTGGCAATGAATAATATCAGGAGTGAAAGACAGATACGGCAGACTTTCCAGAACCGCCCGGCAAAAGAAAGCGAAACGTTCAGCCTCGTCGTAGTACCCATAGGGATAGGGGCGCTGAAAGTAATAAGCATTATCCAGAAAATAAAATGGCACTCCCTCGTATTCGAGTTTTTGCAGACCGCAATATTGTTCCCGCCAACCCACAGGAACAGTGAATTCCTGTTTCAAAACCATTTCATTCTGAAATTCGGCTGCAATGCTCTGGTACTTGGGGATCATCACCCTGGCATCGATGCCAAACCGCCGCAAAACCTTGGGAAGCGAGCCAACCACATCGCCAAGACCTCCGGTCTTGGCGAAAGGCGCAGCTTCAGCCGCCACCATCAAAATCTTCATGTTAAATAACCGTTCCCTTCCTGACGACAAGCGGATTGTCCGGCTGACCGCGTAAGCATTTCCCGGCGGTAACCCGGACATCCTTATCACAAATCACATTTTCGAGTATGACATTATCTTCAACCTCGGTATTGGACATCAAAATGCTGCCCGTAACCTTAGATCCTTTTCCTATCCCAACCCGCCGGAATAGTATGCTGTTTTCCACCGTACCGGCAACAGTGCACCCGCTGGCCACTAAAACATTGGAAACTCTGGCTTTATCTGAATAGCGAGTCGGAGCTTCATCTCTCACCTTGCTGTAAATTTGTCCCGTCTGCCGGAAAAGCTGTCGCCATACTCCTGGATTCAAAAGATCCATACTATGGTGGTAATAACTTGGCAGGCAGTGAATTCTGGCGATGTATCCCGGATAATGATAGGCCGATATCCGCAAATGATCCAGATTATCCGTAATCTCCCGCATTACACTGGTTGCCCCGCCCCGGGAAACACACCCCTTCACCAGGTCGGAAAGCAAACCTTTTTTCAGAACGAAAGTATCGAGCAGGAAGTTTCCACAGTCAATACTATCAGGATTCAGACTGATACCAGCCACCCGGCCGTCAGTCTCCATATTTGCCACCGAGCAGTTAGGACAATCCTGACGGCTATGGTCTTCTTTTTTATATAAGAAAGTAATATCGGCTGCAGTTTCCTCATGAAACCGCAGGGCTTCCCGGTAATCGATACAGCCCACAACATTGGCCCCGGCGACAACTACGTAGTCCTGGGTGCTTTTTTGCAAAAAATCCAAATTCCCGTAGAAATTGTGAATATCGCCCTCACACTGGTCTTCAGCTTTATAATAAGGAGGCGGTAAAAAGACCAGCCCATCTTTTTTCTGCGCCAGATGCCAATCATCGCCGGAACGAAGATGGTCCACCAACGAACGATGCTGATGCGGCGTGAGTATTCCCACGTTCTCAATCCCCGAATTCACCATTCCTGACAAGACAAAATCAATAAGCCGGTACCTGCCGCCAAAAGGAACTGAGGCTAGTGGCCGGCTCTCTGTAATTTCGTTTAAGGTTTTACCATCATTAGCAAGGTTAATAATGCCCATTACATTATTAATCGCAAATCCCTCCAACCATTGGCATCGGCAATACCGATGCACCCGACATCAGAACCGCACCCGGTAAACTGGGTATTACCGGGGATAGACATCCCGCTGCCGACTACTGTTATTTCTTCCGAATCCGCATAACCAATTTCGCAGTCTTCACCGATGACGGCATCGGCACCGACAATAGTTGTAAACACCTTGGAATTGGCCTCAATCACCGCACCCGCCATGATAACTGACTTTTTTACAACCGCACCTTCAGCCACATATACCCCAGGAAAAAGCACCGAATGCTCCACCTCGCCATATATCATACAACCTTCGCCGATCAGCGCCCGTTTGGGTCTGGCTCCGTCTACGATGAAGTGCGGCGGCTGTACCGGATCCACTGAATAAATTGGCCAATCGCGATCATTAAGCTTAAGCGGCGAATTATCGCTCAAAAGATCCATATTGGCCAGCCACAGACTTTCCAGTGTTCCGACATCCTTCCAGTAACCATGGAAAGGATACGCGAACAACCTGCGTCCGTCCCTGAGCATCCGGGGAATAACGTCCCGCCCAAAATCGTGGTTGGAACCCGTCTCCCGTTCATCGGCCATTAGGTGCTGCTTAAGTGTCGACCAATTGAAAACATAGATCCCCATCGAGGCCAGGTTATTTTTAGGCTGACGGGGCTTTTCCTCAAATTCAGTGATGCGTCCATCCTCATCGGTGTCAAGAATGCCGAACCTACTGGTTTCTTCCCATGGCACTTCGATAGCTGCGATAGTTATATCGGCTTTTTTCTCCTTGTGGAAATCCAGCACAGCCGAATAGTTCATTTTATAAATATGGTCACCGGACAGCACCAAGACGTATTTAGGTTGATATTGCTCGATAAAATCGCTGTTTTGATAGACGGCGTTGGCTGTTCCTTTATACCATTCGCCCCCATCTTGCTTCATAAACGGCGGTAAGATAAACACCCCTCCGCCCTGCCCGGAAAATCCCCATAAGCGTCCGCCGCTGACATGGCTATTAAGCACAAACGGCTGATACTGGGTAAGCACGCCCACTGTGTCAATCCGCGAATTATAACAGTTGCTTAAAGTGAAATCAATCAGTCGATACCTGCCGCCGAAGGGAACGGCAGGCTTAGCGATGTTCTTGGTTAATATACTTAACCTGCTGCCCTGCCCTCCGGCCAAGATCATCGCAATACATTCTTTTTTCGGCATATAAAATTACCTCACATTGACTAAGAATGGTCTGCGGACTTTAGCTTCAGATAACTCACCGCCAGTGGCGGAAGCTTTAACCGTAGAGAGTACGGCTGATTATGCCAGCCTTCTGAATCTGCCGTCAATAATCCGGGGTTGGTTTGCCCCGACCCTCCATATATTTCCTGATCACTATTAAAGATTTCCTGATACGTTCCTTTTTGGGGAACACCAATGCGGTAATCATAGCGAACCACTGGTGTGAAATTGCAAATTACGATTATCGCCTGTTCAGGAACACCTGTTTTGCGCATAAAAGTAATCACACTCTGACTGTAATCGTGAGGATCGATCCATTCAAACCCTTCCCAGCTGAAATCTATTTGCCATAAACAAGTTTCCCGCCGGTACAAGTGATTGAGATCACGAACATAATGATGGAGCTTGCCATGCATTTCATAAGTCAATAGGTGCCAGTCCAGGCTGTCTTGATAATTCCATTCAATGAACTGGCCGAACTCCCCGCCCATAAACAGCGTTTTCTTGCCGGGATGGGCCATCATATAACCGTACAGTGCTCTGAGGTTGGCAAATTTCTGCCAATAATCACCAGGCATTTTATCAAGCAATGATCTTTTGGCATGGACGACCTCGTCGTGCGATAGCGGCAGGATAAAATTTTCGGAAAAGGCATACATAAAGGAGAATGTAATCAAGTTATGCCACCACTGGCGATGAATTGGCTCCATGCTCATATAGCGGAGCATGTCATTCATCCAACCCATATTCCATTTAAAATTAAACCCCAGACCGCCCACATCCGTCGGCCAGGTAACCATCGGCCAATCAGTTGATTCCTCGGCGATCATCAGAGTTGAGGGAAAGTGTTCGAACACGGCTGAACTGAGTTTGCGCAAAAATGCCATGGCGTCAATATTTCCGTTATCACCATAACAGTTTGGCAGCCAGGCCTCACCATGCTTACCATAGTCCAGGTAGAGCATATTGGCGACCGCGTCGACCCTCAGACCATCAATATGATACACTTCCAGCCAGAACATGGCGTTGGACAAAAGAAAACTACGAACCTCGCATCGTCCGAAATCAAAATTCGCCGTACCCCATTGATAGTTTTCTCCCCGCTCAGGCCAGCCGGATTCAAACAGCGGCGATCCGTCAAACCGCCACAATCCGTGGCTGTCCTTGCAAAAATGCCCGGGAACCCAGTCCATTATCACGCCGATACCTTTTTGATGGCACCGGTCAATGAAGTACATAAAATCATGAGGCGTTCCATAACGGCTGGTAGCGGCGAAATAGCCGGTAGCCTGATAACCCCATGACCCGCCGTAAGGATGCTCCACAACCGGCAATAACTCGATATGGGTATAACCCATATCGCTTACATACTCCACCAATTCTTCAGCAAGTTCCCGGTAAGATAATATCTCCCCCTGGGCTTTTCGGCGCCATGAACCTAAATGCACCTCATAAATCAAAACCGCTTCACTATAGATACTTTTGGCTTGCTTGCTTTGTTGCCAAACCTCGTCCCGCCATGCATAATCCCCCAGAGAAACCACCTTGGAAGCCGTCCCTGGGGGAAGCTCGCCACAAAAAGCATAAGGATCGGCTTTTAGAAAAGCCTCGCCTTCTCGCGGGAGAATCTCGTACTTGTAAATATCCCCTGCGGCCAAACCGGGAATAAACAACTCCCATATCCCGGAATTATCGACTGGGCGCATAACATGCTTGGCTCCCTGCCAGGCATTAAAGTCGCCCGCCACCCGCACTTCCCGTGCATTTGGGGCCCACACGGCGAAACGCACGCCGCTAATTCCCTGTTCTTGGGCAACATGAGCACCCAGCAGTTGATAACTGCGACAATGACTTCCTTCATTGAAAAGATACAAGTTGTTGTTGTCGAAAGGTAGAATCTGCATCATATTCCCCATTTGGTTTTATTATTTTTCGCCGCTTGTTGATTTTCTATGCAAAACTGAAAATTTAACCCGCGGATCATCCCAAAAGCAGTCAGTAACTGCCCCGGCTAACTAAAACATTTTACTCAAACAATCTAAAATTTTCCCAAGTGGCTTCTGAAATATGCATGGCCGCAGCAATTTTTCTGTTATTTTCTTAAAAATAATTTTACCGGGTAATATAACTCGCAGACAGATAAAACCTATTAATCTGTACTCATTATTTACTTATATTAAATAAAAAAAGCTCAGCAGTTATACTGCCAAGCTTTTGTCTGTTCAAACTTATTTCTGACATTTTCGAACAACCTGTTTCATTTATGTTGGTATTAGGCGCGAATATCGACGTTCTTTCCACGGTAGGGATCTAGATTCTGGGGTGCATTCAACAATTGAAGAACGTTCTGTCCTTCCTGATTAACGGTGTCCATCGCCTTCTTCATAACCAGATTCCCGGCACTACCGCTATTCTGAGGAGTGTAAATTGCAGCTGGCGAGCCAATCGTATTCACGCTAGTCCCCTCCCCCATTGGTAACTTTACATATATTATATTCCTACTAGGGCGGCTTGGCAATAGATCAGACGCCTACCAAGAGGCCAGTCGCGCAAACTAAGAAGAACGCTGGCTCTCGAACAATCCGTAATTTTTCTTGAGTATTTCGGGAATAGGTAAGTCGTAACTTCCTACTTCTCTCTAAAAATATTTCCACTTGCAACCAGGAAAACAATCTTCTGACGCGAAATAGGCCATCAAGAACACTTTTGCTGATTTACGCCTATATTGCCAGCCGCCCCAACCTCGTAGCGCTGGCTTACCTATTAAGGAGGTCTTACTCTGTACACACTGTTAATTAAACAGGCCCTGATCGTCGATGGTTTTGGCAATACACCGTTTTTGGGGGATGTTGCCGTTAATCATGACCGGATAGCGGCGGTGGAACATGAAATATCCGGCGACGCAGAACTAACCATCGATGCCTGCGGCCTGGCCATCTCTCCGGGCTTCATCGACCTACACAGCCATAGTGACCGGACGATCTTCGAGGCTCCGACAGCCGACAGTAAAATTCTCCAGGGGGTAACCACCGACGTTGTCGGCAACTGCGGCCTCAGTCCTTTTCCTGTCGCCGCCGAACACCGGGCCGAGCTAGCAGATTACCTCAGCCTCCTGGAAGAAGGTGCAGACACTGCCATCGACTGGGTGGACTGCGCCGGTTTCGCTGCAGCAGTACAAGGCGTTCACCCTGCGATCAATATCGCTCCCCTGGTGGGTCATGGCACACTGCGGATCGCCGTCATGGGTACAGCAGACCGACAGCCAACCAGCAAGGAAATGTCCATGATGGAAGAACTGCTTGCCGCCAATCTCCACCAGGGGGCCTGGGGAATGTCCAGCGGGCTTATATACTCACCGGGAAGCTTTGCATCCACAGAAGAACTGGTGGCTCTCGCCAGAGTGCTGCAGCGTCAGGGCGCCATTTACGCCAGCCACGTGCGGGGCGAAAGCGCCACACTGCTTTCAGCAATCGAAGAAGCCATCGCCATTTCACACGCCAGTGGCGCGCGAACCGAAGTCTCCCACTTAAAGGCTGTTGGCCGCACCTTCTGGGGTCAGGGCATACTAGCCCTGGCTCGCCTGGAAGCAGCCCGGTCCGAAGGTGTGGATATATGGTGTGATCAATACCCCTACCAGGCCACCGCCACCGGGCTATCAGCCCTGATACCGGACTGGGTCCAGGCTGGCGGCCGGGAAAAGCTGCTGCCCAGGCTTGCACTGCCCGAATTACATGGCCGCCTGCTGAGCGATATCGCAACGGCCATAGCCCTACGGGGCGAGGCCGATCATATCAAAATTGCCTCCACAGGCAGCCAGCGCCACCGCAACCTCTGCGGTCGCACCCTTGAGGACGCTGCACTGCGGCTAGAGCTGTCACCGGCAGAAGCGGTCCTAAAGCTGCTTATTGATGAACAGGGTGTAGTTGGCGCCGTATATTTTTCCCTGGGAGAAACAGATCTGGAAAGCATCCTGCGCAACCCAGATGTCGCGGTAGCCAGCGACGGGTATGGCTTTAACGCCGAATTGCACCACAGCGCCGTGCCCCATCCCCGCTCCTATGGCACCTTTCCCCGGGTTCTCGGCCTATATGTGCGCGAGAAAAAACTCCTGACCCTGGAAACCGCCATCCGCAAAATGACATCCCTGCCAGCGCAAATTCTCGGCCTTGAGGGCCGCGGCGGCATCAAGCCAGGCTTTTTCGCCGACCTCACCCTGTTTGACCCGCTGACTGTCCGGGACACCGCCACCTTTGAAACTCCTCAGCAATATCCGCAGGGAATAATCCATGTCGTGGTAAACGGCCAAGTCGCGGTGGACAACGCCCGGCTCACCGCCAACCGGGGCGGTCGCGTGCTGCTACGGAAATAATTTTGCATAGCGAAAATAGCCCTTTCCGTATTGACAGTCTTCTGATCAATGGTAAACTTGAACTATATTACCTTAATCCGGAGGTGCGATAATGAAAAAATGGGCTTGTAATGTTTGCGGTTATGTTTATGACGAAACGCAAGGAGATCCGGATCACGGCATTGCCCCAGGGACAAAATTTGAAGATATTCCAGTCGATTGGGTCTGCCCGATCTGTGGCGTCGGCCGTGAAGAATTTAGTCTGCAAGAAGATGCCCCGCCAAAGACAGCTCCACCAAAACGCTGGAAATGTATCGTGTGCGACTATATTCATACCGGAGACGAGCCGCCTGATATCTGTCCCGTGTGCGGCGAAGGAAAAGACAAATTCATTCTTTTAGTCGACGAAATAGTTGAACTCACCGCTGAAGCCATTGCCTCAGCAGGTGAAGGCACCATCAACTCAGCCCTGGACGCCGTGACCTATGGTTTATACGTGGTTTCATCCTTCAATGACGGAAAAATAAACGCCCAGATAGCCAATTCTGTGTTTCAGCTGACATCCAAACCGCCGCAAATTGCCGCCTGCCTGAACAAGCGCAACCTGACCACCGAATATGTACTGGCCAGTCAGCGTTTCGCGGTATCCATCCTCTCCCAGGATCAATGCGATACCGTCAAGGTATTTGGCTACCAATCCGGTCGCAACGCCGACAAGTTTGCAAATGTAAAATACGTTCCCGGCCAAAACGGTTGCCCGATACTTACCGACTGCCTGGGCTACCTGGAAGCCGAAGTAATCCCGGAGAAAACCATCGATGTCGGCACACACATTATGTTCGTCGCCAAAGTAACTTCCGGCCGACTGGCTACCAAACGCGAAGCCATGACCTATTCCTTCTACCGCAACAAGAAATAAAAATTACCCCCATAAGGGTTAACTAAATAACAAGCAGGCCGCCTCAAATGAGGTGGCCTGCTTGTTATTTAGTTGCCTAGGACCCGATTATGCTGTTGACATCCGCCGCCGTTAGCCTCTTATTGTCGAAGCTAAAGGCTGACACCTGATAATTGACCCCCTGCACCCAATGGGCGATTCGCAGGGTTTCACCGGTGTCAGTGATGGTGCAGACCAGATCGTCGCCAAAGGTGGTAAACCCTACCATCGCGTCGGTGAGCCCCTGGAACTGCAGCGTATCCTTGCCGGGCCCGGCCCCTCCGGCGTAGTTATTGACGACGTCATCGCCCAAACCTGTGTATACATAAAGGTCGTTACCCAAGCCGCCTACCAGAGTATCGTCGCCCGAGCCGCCGATAAGAGTATCATTGCCAGCTCCACCAGTGATGCTGTCATCGCCGCCAGCGCCGTCCAGATAATCATTGCCAGCGCCGCCGGTAATGACGTTAGCCAGCCCATTGCCTGTGCCACTAAAGTTGCCTGTACCGGTATAGGCCAGATTCTCGACATTGTCGCTCAGCGTATAGGCCCTCAGGGTGGTTTGGACTGAGTCGTTTCCTTCGTTGGCACTTTCGCTGATAACATCGCCAGACGAGGCTACAATGTATAGATCATTGCCGCTGCCGCCGTACAGGATATCATTGGTATCATGGGTACCACCGCTGAACGTGTCGTTGCCCGCGCCACCATAAATGGTATCATTGGCGGCAAGGTCAATATTAATATAGTCGTTCCCGGCGTCAGCGTTAAGGTAAGTGTTACGCATTCCGCTGCCACGGATTGAATCGTTGCCCGCGCCAGTGTTGATATAAGCCCCATTCGCTATAGTGGCATCAACTGAATCGTTGCCCACACCGCCGTAAACAGTATCCCCCTGGCTTTCAAAAATTCCAATATAGTTGTTCCCATCACCGCAGTCAATATAATTGTTAACCGACATGTCGCCGAGGAGGGTGTCGTTGCCGGCAGCGCCGTAAATGGTATCCCCTTCGCTGGAGGGAAGCTCAAAAAAGTTGTTCCCGGCGCCGCCGTCGACATAATTGTTGAAGTCGTTGCCATATATTGTGTCGTTGCCCGCTCCAGCGCTGATATAATCGTTACTCGCACCGTTGGCATTTATTATATCGTCGCCGTCGCCACCATAAATGGTTTCGTTAATATCTTCATTACTCACCGCATTTGCATATATTGTGTCATTGCCCACGCCACCATAAATGATACCGTTGACGCCGTAATTAGTATTAATATAGTCGTTGCCCGCGCCGCCATCAAGCGTGTCAGCCCCGCCGCCACCTGACAGAGTGTCATTGCCGCTGTTGCCGTTAATGACGTTAGCCAAACTATTGCCGCTGCCCTTGAAGTTGCCGCTGCCCCTATAAGTCAGATTCTCCAGACTTGTTCCCAGCGCGTAAGCGGCCAGACTGGTCAAAACCGTATCGATGCCGTCGCCGTCGCTGATTTTGACACCAGCGCTTCCGACGATATAAGTGTCATTGCCCGCACCACCGTCCAGCGTATCGGCCCCACCGCCGCCCGCCAGAGTATCATTGCCCGTGCCACCCGTGATGACTTTGGCCGCACTTGTCCCTGTCAGGCTATCATTGCCACTGCCGCCGATAATGTTTTCAAAATCGGTATATCGCTTTGTTAGGTTGATAGCCAAGTCAGCATTCTGTGCGCTGGCATCCAGGGTGTCGATGCCCGCCCCGCCTGATACCACGCCGTCATTTTCATCATAGATGATATAGTCGTTGCCTTTGCCGCCATAGAGAGAATCATTGCCTGCGCCGCCCACAAGCGTATCGTTGCCTGCACCGGCGTGGATATCGTCGTTGCCTGCGCCGCCGTCGAGATAGTCATTGCCTGCGCCGGTATGGACCGTGTCATCGCCGCCAAGCCCAAACCCAGCTATATTATGATTCGAGCTGTCAGTAAACGCCCCACCTGTTTCTAAACCAACTGCCAAAGTATAAGAAGAACTGCTGTCGGCGAATTTGAGAGTCAAGCCCTTATCCCCGACGAAATCCTCAATTGTCACAGCGGTATCGCCGTCAACCGTCAGCACAAGGTCGGTGCCGCTGCTGCTAGCTTCCAGGTCTTGCAGACTTATTCCACTGCCGAACAAGATACTGTCCAGGCTGTTGCCAGCATCACCGGCGATGGTGTCGTTACCGCTGGCAAACTTGTAAGTGTCGGCCCCTGCACCGCCGTTCAGGCTGTCGTTGCCCGCACCACCATCAAGAGTGTCGTTGCCTGCTGCTCCGTACAGAATGTCGTTGCCGTCGCTGCCGGTGATGGCATTGGCCAGAATATTGCCGGCAAGGTTGGCATCGTCAGTGCCAGTATAGGTTAGCTTTTCGATATTGTCTCCCAGTGTGTAGTTGGCCAAAGTTGTTTTGACGGTATCAATGCCAGCGCTGTCGTTGATGACCACGCCGCTATTATCGACCACATAGGTATCGTTGCCGCTACCACCGTTCAGGACGTCGCTGCCGCCCCCGCCGCTTAAAGTGTCGTTGCCGAGACCTCCAGTGAGGCTGTCATCACCTGTTCCCCCGGTCATGACGTTGCCCAGACTGTTGCCTGTCAAACTGAGATTTCCTGTTGTTCCGGTATAAATCAGGTTCTCAATATTAGCCCCCAGCGTATAGGCGGACAAGCTTGTCTGCACGGTGTCGTTGCCACCGCCAGCAGCTTCAGTTATTACTACGCCAGTGTTATTGACGATATAGGTATCGTTGCCCGCCCCGCCGACCAAAGTACCGTTGCCGCCGCCGCCATCGACGGTATCATTGCCAGCGCCGCCGGTAATTACGTTAGCCAACCCGTTGCCGGTGCCACTGAAGCTGCCTGTACCGATATAGGTCAGTTTCTCCACATTGTCGCCCAGCGTATAGGCCCTCAGGGTGGTTTGGACTGTGTCGGTTCCTTCGTCGGCACTTTCGCTGATAACATCGCCAGACGAGGCGACAATATATAGATCATTGCCGCTGCCGCCGTACAGGGTATCATTGGTATCATGGGTACCGCCGCTGAAAGTGTCGTTGCCCGCGCCACCATAAATGGTATCATTGGCGGCGAACTCAGTTTTAATATAGTCATTTCCGGTACCAGCGTTAAGGTAAGTGTTGCGCATTCCGCTGGCATTGATGGTGTCGTTGCCCGCGCCAGTGTTGATATAATCGCCATCCGATACGGCTACCAGGATTGAATCGTCGCCTGCGCCGCCAACCATGGTATCCCCCTGATTTCCCTTTGTATTAAAAAAGTTGTTCCCGTCGCCCCCGTCGATATAATTGTTGATCGTCCCATTGGCAACGATGGTGTCATTGCCGGCAGCGCCGTAAATGGTATCTCCCTCGCTGTTAACAGCCTCAAAATAGTTGTTCCCGGCGCCGCCGTCGACATAATTGTCGAGGCCGTTGCCAGATATTGTGTCGTTACCCGCGCCAGCATCGATATAATCATTACTCGCCCCTCT
>Ga0364910_1184_pt1 | contig 15423 bp, 11 predicted proteins | sample SorcelJu500001C4_3_FD_206970 | JGI IMG/M metagenome (GOLD analysis project Ga0364910, IMG submission 206970) | Enriched cells from Trout Bog Lake Hypolimnion, Wisconsin, USA - BchlTB.June25.5000.01.C4 | ecosystem: Environmental > Aquatic > Freshwater > Lake > Hypolimnion/Profundal zone | place...
AGGATAAATTAATGGTATTGGACGATTCCACCCGGGTCTTACCAGGGCACGGACCGGAAACAACTATTGGCCGGGAACGGAAAAAGAATCCGTTTATTCAATAAGTTTATGACCGGGGTGATGGAATGAACAAAAAGTATTCCGATTGGCTAAAAATTGTCGTCGTAGTGGCGGGGTTATATCTGGCAAGTAAAATGACTGCAATCTATCTGCCGGTTCTTTTGGCCGTGGTTTTAACATTTATCTTAAATCCGGCGGTAGATTTTTTGGCACGAATACGTCCAAGACCAGACTGGTCGTCCTTTCCGCGTGGGTTGGCAGTGCTGTTGACCATGCTCCTGTTCGCGCTTGTCGTGGTTGTGCTGTTATCATTAATCTTTACTCCATTTGTGCTCGAATTCAACCGGTTTATCACCAATTTGCCCAGCATTGCTGAGCGCATCCAGCGATTGTCCGGAGTGCTTCAGCAACATACTAACGAGCTTGCCTTGCCGCGCAATATTCAGTCAGTTCTTGATATGCTGTTGTCCAGTTCAGCTTCCTATGCCGTAGGGCTAGGACAACGGATAATGGATATTCTGCTGGGAGTTGCCACCCAGGTGGTGGCCTTGGTCGTTGTTCCGGTTTTGACCTTTTATTTTCTCAAAGACTGGCGGATTCTACGTGAATCGTGTATCGACGCCATGCCACCGGCCGCCCGGGATAAATCCCGGATCATTGTGCACGAAATGGCTGCTGCCATGAGCAGTTATCTCCACGGTCAGGCCAAGGTTAGTATTATTATCGGACTTTTGGTGTTCAGTGGAATGTATTTTCTGGGAGTTGATTATCCGCTGGTATTAGGTCTGTTAGCCACGTTAACCGAGACTATCCCGATTATCGGACCGATCATCGGGGCAACGCCGGCTATTTTGCTGGCCTATCTTGCTGCACCGGGGTTGGCTGCAAAAGTTGTGTTATTTTATTTAGCAATACATCAGATTGAAAACCATATCGTTGTGCCCAAAATAATGGGCAATACCATTGATCTTCATCCGGTGACGGTGATTATCGCCCTCCTGGTGGGCGGGCAACTTTTTGGCGTAGTCGGAATGATTGTGGCAGTGCCAGCGGTGGCATTGCTTAAAGTCTTGTTCAAGCAGCTGTGGCATTATAATTGATGTGTGAGGTGACAATTTATGACCATCAATATGACTGATTTGCGGCAGATATTCCGGGAACGCCAGTATAAACTGACCTCCCAGCGGCAAATTATTCTGCAGTCATTTGTGGATCATCCTGATCAGCACCTGAGCGCTGAGGATGTATACGGCATAGTACGTCAGCTGTCGCCCGAAATCGGGTTGGCTACTGTGTATCGTACTCTCGAGTTGTTGAGCGACCTGGATATATTGCAAAAAATGGATTTTGGCGATGGGCGGCACCGCTATGAGGTAAACGAAACGGGTACTGCACATCACCATCACCATTTGATTTGTCTGGCCTGCGGCGAAGTGCGGGAATTTGATGATGATCTGTTAGAAACTCTGGAAACGGCAGTGGCCCGAAAAAGTAAATTTGATATTATCGATCATCAACTTAAATTCTATGGATATTGTCAGGAGTGCCGGGCAAAACGTGAAGATTAACAGGTATATCTACCCGCAAGATGATTTCCTGACAGACATAGTACGGGATGCGATGGCGTTATTTTCCATCGTCTCCGCGGGCTTCGCCGCCGATCAATTGTCGGCGGTGGAATGCCTTCCGCAGGAAACCGTTCTTGTATGTAACCGTCTGGATGCTGATAAACAGCGTGTTGTGACTGAAGTTGTTTTTCACGGCGAATCAGGTGAGCTTGAGAGCAGGGAAGAAGTCAGCCCGGCTGCTGATTTGCTGGAATTGCCGGAGGTTAATCGCCTGGTTCGGCTTAATCTTTTGGTGCTATGCCGCGAGTTTACTGGACGAAATCCCGGGCCGTGGGGGATTTTGCGAGGTGTGCGGCCAACGAAGCTGGTTCACAAGTTAATGGATAAAGGCTTGAACGCTGCCGATGCTTGCGCCCAATTGGAAGAAAAATATGCCCTGACTGCTGCCAAAGCCGGGTTGATTACAGAAATAGCCCTCAGGCAGCGGCCTTTTCTGCTTTCAGCCACACAGGCGATGAACCTTATAAGCGTGTATATCGCTGTACCGTTTTGTCCATCGCGTTGTTTGTATTGCTCTTTTCCTGCTCAAGTATTGCCTGAAGATAACACGATATTGCAAGCATTTATGACGACGATGCAGGAAGATATAAAAGCTGCCCGAGGGCTTATAGACCGTTATGGTTTAATTGTCCAGACTATTTATATCGGCGGTGGTACGCCAACCAGTTTGCCGATTGCCCAGTTCGATCAGCTGCTGACAATGGTAGCCGAGACCTTTTACGGACCAGAGACCATTGAATTTACAGTGGAGGCCGGTCGCCCTGACAGCATTGATGAACACAAGATCATGGCGATGCGCCGCGCTGGTGTGACCAGGACAAGTATCAATCCTCAGACTATGCAGGAAAAAACTTTAAAACTTATTGGACGAAGCCATACTGTACAGGATATAATAGTAACATTGGAAAAGATGCGTTATTTTGGAATTCCAATCATTAATATGGACATTATTGTCGGGTTGCCGGGAGAAGGGGAACGCGAAATAGCGGACACCTTAGATCAGATTGCCGGACTATCTCCGGATAACCTGACGGTGCATACCCTGGCTGTAAAAAAAGGGTCTCAGCTTCAGGAGAATCAGGATCGCTTCCCGTTGCCGCACCAGGATGTTGCCACCGCAATGCTGGACATTGCCGAAAGTTCGGCCCGCGGAATGGGAATGGAACCTTATTATCTTTACCGCCAAAAGTATATGGCCGGCAATCTGGAAAATGTCGGCTACACTAGCCCAGGTCGCGAATGTATTTATAATATCCAGATCATTGAGGCCAGGCAGACTATCCTCGGCGTAGGACCGGCAGCGGCCACTAAAGCGGTGAATGGACTCGACTGGCGGTTTACAAGCTGCTACCACCCGAAAGATCTTGCCACTTACTGTAAAAATATTGTCACTTACCTTGCACGGCGGGATGAGCTGCTGGCAAGATTGTTTGAAGCGGAGGTATAACGATGAAATTCAGCGCGCCCAAGGGGACCAAAGACATTCTGCCTGAGGCATCCAGTCATTGGCAGTATATCGAACAGACAGCGCGTGATATCTGTCAGGCCCATGTATATCATGAAATACGTACACCGGTGTTTGAGGACACTGAACTATTTCTGCGGGGTATTGGGGAGACCACTGATATCGTTCAGAAAGAAATGTATACTTTTCAGGATCTGGGCAAAAGGAGCATCACCCTGCGGCCGGAAAATACTGCTGCAGTGGTAAGAGCCTATCTGGAACATAAACTTTATGCCGGCCCTCAGCCTAGTAAGCTATATTATATCGGGCCGATGTTTCGCTATGACAAGCCGCAGGCAGGGAGATTCCGCCAGTTCCACCAGTTTGGTGTGGAGGCCATCGGTGCCAAGGGCCCGGCGGTGGACGCTGAAATTATTATGCTGGCAGTTCAGTTTTTCCTGCGCCTGGGACTGAGTGATCTCAGTTTGTATATCAATTCAGTGGGGTGTCCCAATTGCCGTCCGGTTTACCGGGAGAAGTTGCAGACCGCATTGCGGGACAAATTGCCTCAGTTTTGCACTGATTGCCAGTCGCGTTTTGAGCGCAACCCGATGCGGATGCTGGACTGCAAAAGTGAAAAATGCCAGGAGTTGTCGCACAGTGTTCCCCAATTGACGGATTGCCTGTGTGAGGAATGCACTGATCACCTAAACAGGCTGCAACAAATTCTCAAGACCATTGGACTGGACTATCAGATCAACCCTCGGTTGGTGCGGGGGCTGGATTATTATACCAAGACAGCATTTGAAATTCAGTATCCACCGCTTGGTGCCCAGAGCGCTATCTGCGGCGGCGGCCGTTATGACGGCCTGATAGAGGAAATCGGCGGCGATCCGACCCCTGGAATCGGTTTTGCCATCGGCTTGGAACGGGTTCTGCTAGCCCTGGAAAAACAGGAGTTGCTGCCGGAATGTAATCAAGCTATTGCGGTATATGTTGCAACAGTGAATGGGACTGACCAGGCAGCAGCCTTTCGCTTATTGACTGAGCTAAGAAAGGCCGGAATAACCTGTGACATGGATTATATGGATCGCAGCCTGAAGTCCCAATTTAAACAGGCTAATCGTTATCCGGCCAAGTTCGTGGCGGTTATCGGTGAAACAGAAACTGCCCAGGGTAAAGTTTCTTTGAAGAATATGCAAACTGCCGAGCAAGAATTAGTTAATGTTGAAGAATTAATTTTAAAGATTAAGGCTCAGATGGAGGTATAATATGGATACTTTGTCAGGTTTGAAACGTAGTCACTCTTGCGGTGAACTGAATAAGGAATATGCCCGGCAGGAGATAGTGTTATGTGGTTGGGTGGCCCGCAGGCGGGACCATGGCGGCCTGATATTCATTGATCTTCGGGATCGCTCCGGATTTGTACAAGTCGTTTTTTCACCGGATATCGATCAGCAGGCCTTTAACAAAGCGGAAAGCGTCAGAGGCGAGTATGTGTTGGCCGTGCGCGGCACAGTCCGTTTGCGGGATGCCGATACCATCAATTCCAATATTGCCACAGGCGAAATCGAAGTCGAGGGTGTCGAACTGAGAATACTAAATGTCGCCAAGACACCGCCGTTTTATATTCAGGACGATGTAGAGGTAGACGAGACTGTAAGGCTGAAATACCGTTATCTTGATCTTCGCCGTCCGGTTATGCAGCGCAACTTGATTCTCAGACACCGGGTGACCAAACTGATGCGGGACTTCTTTGACCGTAACGGTTTCCTGGAAATTGAAACACCGATGCTGACTAAAAGCACTCCTGAGGGTGCCAGGGATTACCTTGTTCCTAGCCGGGTGAATCCTGGTAAGTTCTATGCCTTACCTCAGTCTCCCCAAATTTTCAAACAACTTCTGATGGTGGCCGGCTATGAAAAGTACTTTCAGATAGTCCGCTGTTTCCGTGATGAGGATCTTCGGGCCGATCGGCAACCGGAGTTTACTCAGCTTGATATTGAAATGTCGTTCATAGACAGGGAAGACATATTGAATATGATGGAGAACATGATCGCTGAACTGTTCAAAGGGGCCATCGGCGCTGATGTCTCAACTCCATTCAAGCGTCTCAGTTATGCTGAGGCGATGGACAAGTATGGCTCTGATAAGCCGGATTTGCGGTTTGAGATGGAAATTGTCGATATTTCCGGCGCTATTAGTGGGTCGGAGTTCAAAGTGTTTGAGAATATTCTGGCTTCCGGCGGACGGGTAAAGGCCATCAATGTTAAAGGCTATTCCCATATTGCCCGCCGGGAATTGGATGACTTGGTGGAATATGTAGGCAATTATGGCGGCAAAGGTCTTGCATGGCTGTGCTACACCACCGAAGGTATCAAATCCCAGGTAGCAAAATTCTTCTCGCCGGAGATTATCGCTAAGATTACTGCCGAAACTGCCGCTGAAGAAGGCGATTTGCTGCTGCTTATGGCTGGTGTTCCAGAGGTTTTGAATCAGGCTCTTGGTCAATTACGGCTGGAGATGGCGCGTCGTTTGAACCTCATCGACCCTGAGAAGTTGGCTTTCACTTGGGTTGTCGATTTCCCGATGTTTGAATACAATGCGGAAGACAAGCGTTTTGTGGCGATGCATCATCCTTTTACCTCTCCCCAAGACGAAGATATGGATTATCTTGAAAGCGATCCAGCGCGCATCCGAGCCAAGGCCTATGATATGGTGCTTAACGGCACTGAGATCGGCGGTGGCAGTATCAGAATATACAACCGTGATGTGCAGGAACGGGTCTTCCAGGCTATTGGCCTGAGTAAAGAGGAAGCACAGGAAAAATTCGGCTTTTTGCTGGAGGCCTTTGAGTACGGAACGCCACCGCATGGCGGCATAGCCTTTGGTCTTGACCGTTTGATTATGCTGATGGCTGGACGCCCGTCCATCCGCGACGTAATAGCATTCCCCAAGACACAGAGTGCGTCCGACATGATGAGTCAAGCACCGGATGAAGTCGCACCTAAGCAGTTAAAAGAACTGGCGATTAAACTGGATATGGTAACGAAAAAATAAGCCAAACGTTATGATAAAAGAGCCGCACCCTTAAGGGTGCGGCTCTTTTATCATAACGTTTGGGGATAAAGACAATGGCTTTTAAGAAAGGTCCAGACTAGTAAACGAAGCCATGACGACAAATCAGCGACAATTATACCTCATTGACAGCAGAAACTAATTATTAGAATTTAAAAACCAAACCGACATCAATGCCAAATTGGTTATTGTGGCTGGCAGGCTCAACGTAGCCCTGCATAACGTTGCTTTGGCGAATGCCCCAGTATTCATAATAGGGATTCAGCACAAGGGAACAACTGTCACTCATGTGGTACGTATACGGCAATTCTAATTTAAAGCCGGTCTTATTACCCAAATTGAAACGCATAGGAGAGGCAGGGTCCATAAAGGCAGTCATCTTACCGTGAAACATGTAGCGGAAGGAGATGTCAAACGCGCCGTCCCACTTGCTGCTTACACGAAATTCATTGCGGTAGCCGATGGGTATGTAATTCCAGGAATATTTTTCTAGATAGCCGCCGGAACCGAGTATATTGCGATCCCAGTTATGGAAGCCGAGCCCAAGATAAGCGTAGGCGTTGCTGGAACCTTCGATCGGATTGGCGAAAATAAGCTCGGTAGTGTTGATTTTATTTCCTGTAGTTGTCAGACATGGGGTACCATCCATATATTCGCCGTTATACTTATCGTTTTGGGTGGTGGTCTCATACATAATACGCCAGTACTCACCTGTCTCAGAATTCTGGTTTTTATACGCCAGCCGCACGCCGGTCATACCGCCGTATTCTTCATCAGGCGCGGCTTCTCTATAATGCAGGTGGTAATTTTTCATGCTGATTTCAAAGGTCTGAATATTAACTGAAGTCTGGTCGGCTGCAGCGCAAATTCCGGTCAAGGAAAGTAATAATAAGGCCAGTATGGCGGCTCTGATATACATATTCAACGGTCAACTCCCATATTGTCAATTTGCGTAATGAAATCTTAATTCGACATGAACTTTTAAAATCCTACTTAATCCCCGAACACAGTCATTTCCAGGTGATTATGTCTTATTAAAATAACGTTTACAGCTTACTATAACGATGTTATAATAGTGTCAATATAACATCGTTATAGTAAGCTGTAAAAAAGTATAATGGAGGGAATAGTATGCGGATCGTGGTTTTAAACGGTAGTCCCAAGGGTGAGGTTAGCGTTACCATGCAATATGTCGCGTTTGTTCAGAAGAAACTTACGGAGCATGAGTTTGATATTATTCATGCGGCCCAGAGGATCAGGGAAATTGAAAAAGATGAGGTGGCATTCAACGCGGTTATCACAGCAGTCAAGCAGGCTGATGTTTTGCTATGGGCCTATCCAGTGTATTATCGTCTGGTTCATGCCGATTATAAGCGTTTTATCGAATTGGTGAAGGAAAAAAAGGCTCAGTCAGCCTTTCGGGGAAAGTACGCCGCCATATTGACTACTTCGATCCACTTTTTCGATAATACAGCTCAAAATTATATCCATGGCATCTCAGAAGACTGGGAAATGAAGGTGTATGATGGATTTTCTGCGGGTATGAATGATTTGTTCACAGTAAGTGGACAGGAAAAGCTGCTGGCATTTTTCCATAACTTTGTTGACGTTGTTGAACGTGATGCTCCAGTCCCCAGGGTTTATTCTCCGATTGTGTCACAAGATATTGAGTATTGTCCCTCAAGCGACGATTTTTCGGTTGACACCAGTGGGCTGAAGATCGCGATCGTGACTGACGCCACCGAGGTAAACAACAATTTACGCAAAATGACAGATAAAATTAATGGGTACTTTCAGGGAACAGCTCAAATTGTCAATCTGCATGATATCAATATTAAAGGCGGTTGTTTGGGCTGTATTCACTGTGGTTATGATAACAGCTGTATTTATAATGACGGATTCGTTGATTTTTTCAACAGCCTGAAAAGCGCAGATATTATTGTTTTTGCCGGAAGCATTCATGATCGATATCTTTCATCATTATGGAAAACCTTTGCTGACCGCAGTTTCTTTAATAATCATGTGCCAGCCTTCAGTGGTAAGCAAATGGCCTACTTGATTAGCGGGCCGCTGCGGCAGCTATCTAATACCAGGCAAATTCTCGAAAGCTATGTAGAAGCCCAGCCAGCCAATCTCGTCGGTATTGTCAGTGATGAAGATGGCGTCCCGGCGGTGACTGACGGTCTACTGAGGGAGTTAGCCCTGAGTAGTGTGAAAAATGCCCGTTCAGGTTATATTAAACCGCAAACCTTTTTGGCGGTGGCCGGGCACAAGATTTTACGAGATGCAGTATGGGGGCATCTGCGTTTCCCGTTTGTGGCTGATCATAAATATTATCAAACGAAAGGACTTTACGACTTTCCCCAGAAGGATTATAAAACACGGCTGCGTAATTTCGGATTGGGGTTGCTTGTCAAGATTCCAGCTGTTCGCAAACAGGTATATGGCAGCAAGATGCGCGAGCACATGATCTCAGGTTATAAGAAACTGTTGTCAAAGATATAGTAACATTCGTAGGAGGTTTGTCGATGACCGATTTAACCCAGCCAATAAGTACCCGGGCGGTTATACTTGCCAAGGCCAGAGAAATGTTTTTGTCTCAGGGGTTCCACCAGACGACAATGCGCGCAATAGCTCAAGCCGCCGGTATTTCTACTGGTCCGCTATATTTTCATTTTAAGAATAAGGCCGAGGTGTTTTTTCACATTTGCTCAGAAGCATATGATGTATTGCTGTCCGATTTTCGCAAGGCAGCCGATGAACAAGGCCACGCCGGTTATAAGCTGCGTAACATGTATTACGCGTATAAGGCGTTTTATTACCAGGAGCCACAATTATTTGAAATAATCCAGATGGTTACTAATCCTCTGTCAGGGATTAATCTTCCGGCGACGTTGCAGGAAAGCCTTTATGAGAAGTGGGCGGAGTTGTTGCTGGTTATGGAAGGTGTCATCCGAGAAGGAATTGCCCGTGGTGAGCTCCGCGATGTTGATCCGCGGAAATTATCATTTTATCTTCATTCGGTAGCTGAAGGCGTCTTCCATTACTATCGTAGCGGTATTTTGGCCCGAAACGGAATTAATCTTGATGAAATGATCGATGTGGCGATTAATTTGGTCGGACTTGGCATGATAAATCTGTCATTTGAATCTGACAGTATGCCGAGGTGTGAGTAACTACCGCCAAAGGGCTACCCGCCTGTCTTTGGCAATATATTCCGTTATGCTGTTGCTTGCAATTGACCCTTAATTCTGCTAATATAAAAACGAAAAAATCAAACAGTTTCTTAGCTTGATTACCCTGCTGTGCCCGTGAAAAGCCGATGTTTTGATCCAACACATTTACCTCGGGAGTCCGTACTCTGGCTATGGCATGTAAGCCCTGTGAATTTAGGGGACACATAATATAGACGGGAGGACACCCACCTGCCTAGGGCAGGTTCAAAACAAGGCGAAACGACATGGTGGGGCTCATAATACTATTTAAAATCAAGGGTTCTGATCAGATCAGGACTCTTGATTTTTTATGCTGAAAGCAAAAACAGTTTTAGTGCGACAAGGGACAGGAAAGTGTGTTGATAATCTACATCGCAACAGCTACGTTTATCGCTTGTGTAAGATTGAGAACCTAACTTCGTTAGTATTTTTTCACAGGATTAGACAGATGCTCCGATCTGCCCTGTGGACTGGGTTTTTTTATGCTGCGCCAAAGGTTTTTGGCCGGTGAGCAAGAATAGTGTATTTTATATTTACTATGAGGTGATTCCGTGCGAACAGTAGATTTATGATAAGGAGGTGGACATCGAGTGAGCCTGTTTGATGACGAGACTTCTGTTACGGGGCCCAGCCTGCATCAGCCGTTGGCGGTGAGGATGCGACCGGCGTCGTTGGCCGAATTTGTCGGACAAATTGAGGTGGTCGGCAAGGGGAAGTTTTTACGGCGAATGATTGACGCTGATACTGTGCCGTCACTGATTCTGTTCGGGCCACCGGGGACGGGTAAAACTGCCTTGGCACAGATAATCGCCCGCGAAACCGATTCTCGGTTTGAGCAGCTAAATGCCGTTGCAGCCGGGGTTGCCGATATCCGCAAGATAATTGATACAGCCCAAAAACTGTTGCGCATCGAGCGCCGGCGCACTATTCTTTTCATCGACGAGATTCACCGCTTCTCCAAGTCGCAGCAGGATGTGCTGCTGCCCTATGTGGAGAATGGAACAGTGGTCTTAATCGGCGCGACAACCGAGAATCCATATTTTGAAGTAAATGCACCGCTGCTTTCACGGGTGCGGGTGTTCAGACTGTTGCCGCTTATCGGCGAGGATATTGTGACTGTACTGGATCGTGCGCTCCGTGACCGAGAGCGTGGCCTCGGGGAAATGGAATTGGTCTGTGGCCCGGATATTATGGAGTTGATTGCCGATATTGCTGGCGGTGATGCCAGGGTTGCCCTTAATCTGTTAGAACAGTCAGCGGCGATGATCGAAGCTGATGGTGTGAAGGAGATTTCAACTGAGGTGGTTTCGGCTATATCCGGGAGCCGCCTTGTGGCTTATGATAAACAGGGTGATAAACATTATGATGTGATTTCTGCCTTTATCAAGAGTATGCGCGGCTCCGATCCTGACGCAGGTCTGCACTACCTGGCCAGAATGCTTACAGCTGGCGAAGATATCAAGTTCATTGCCAGGCGCATCGTTATCTGCGCTGCGGAAGACGTGGGCAACGCTGATCCTAATGCCTTGGTAGTGGCTATGGCCGCGGCCCAGGCGGTACAGTTTGTCGGTCTGCCGGAAGCGCGCATTCCTTTGGCCCAGGCGGTGGTTTATGTCGCCACTGCTCCCAAGAGCAATGCCGCATATCTGGCCATCGATCGTGCTATGGCCGACATGCGTGAACGGAATGTAGGTTCGGTTCCCATTCATTTGCGCGACAGCTCCTATAAAGGGGCCAAGCAGTGGGGCCATGGCAAGGAGTATCATTATCCTCATAATTACCCCAATGCCTTTGTTGCCCAATCATATCTGCCGGAGGAACTTAAGGGAGCAGCCTATTATAATCCAACCGACCGTGGCTACGAGGCCAACATTGCTGAGAGGCTCAAGAATTTGTACAAAAAATAAAGAAAGCTTGACGAAAGCAAAGGCAATGTCAAGCTCAATCAAATTTAGGTAAAGGATATGCCCCACCGCTTTTTTTGCCGTATTATTATTTCTACGACTTCTTTCCTAGTAGGTGGATTTTCGGGGTCTCTTATTTTTGCTAGTTGGGCCATAGCTTCTGCTATTTCTCTTTCTGATACTGTTTCTTTCACAAAGCACGCCTCCTTGCGCACTGGAAAAGGAAGTCGTTAACCGGGCCTAATCGGATTCACAACTCCCTTTTCTGGATATCGTTTACCATATTTAGTTGTCCTTAAAACAACAATATCATTTTCAATCTGCAAATTATGTCATATTTTGGTTATAATATAAAAATTTTACTATAAATTAAAAGAACCGCCGCTATATTTTTACAAATATAGCGGCGGTTAGTTGTAATTTAATTATACGCAATAATATTTCGATATTTCACTTGTTTCTGAGTCGCTTATTGCTCGTAACATCAAGCATTTTTTGTATGACTTTATGGGCGATTTCCAGGTCGGTGTGGCAAAACCTCTGAAAGGCTAGGCCGGACAATATTAGTATTTCCGAAGAATCTACAGCGGCAATATCTTCAGTGTGCTTGTTGTGCTCGGTTAAACCGTTGGCGCCAAAAGGTTGTCCGGGCCTAGTGAATTCTTTTTTTGGCTTTATGAAAGTCATGGATTCTAGTTGGCCGGACAACAGTATGTTATACGTATAGCTGACATCACCCTGATTTGTAATAACATTTCCCGGATCACACGGAACTAGGCTGCCGCAGCGATGGAGAAATTTTTTTGCTTCTTCTTCCGATAGCTCATTGAGAATTGTGATTGCTTCATTTGGCGGCAATGTTAAACGATCGCACAACATCGACCACAGGTCGTCTTCTGTTACGGTTTGGCTGTTGACAAAGCGGGAGTGCCTGGTGAATTTTGCATGAAACCATTCGACAGCCTGAATATCCAACGGGCCTCTTTGCCGGGCCATCCGATATAAAGGAGAATATACTCTGCGTAAATGTTGTATATCATTTACAACTAAGATAATAGGAGACAGCAGCCCCAAACCCGGCAGCTCAAAATTTTTATAGTAGCGATGCAGGCCTAGTTTCTCATATAAACTTATCAAGTGAAAAGCACAAAAACCAAACACGAATTGTATTTGTCTACAGCAACAGATTTCATAGAATTTTGCCAAAAGCAGGTAAAGAACTGGAGAGTTTCGGTAATCAGGCTGCAACATTATCTTTGTTACAAAGGCGAATTGATCATATTTCGGGCAGTCCTTAAAGGCGTCGAGGCCCAAAAAATCTGCCACTTCTTTGGGGAAATCCTGATATTTTCCGATATTGATCCGGGCGGTGCCGATTAACTCTGAGCCTATTTTTGCATAAAGTAAAATCGCCCATTCATCCATATCATCATATAGCAACTTGTTAGCATGGTCTATGTCCGTAAAATGCTTGGACATTTCTTCGACATAAATGCGGTAACGTAACTGGAAAATTCCCCTTTTTTCCGCTGGAGTAATAGCAATGCCGATCCGGATGGAGTTTTCCGAGGTCTCGTTTGTAGACGCCACTGTTTTTAACGCTTTGTTAATCATGATTATCTCTCCTTCGTTTTACTTTTTGCCGGGATAGTCTACAAAGTCCTGAAGATTTATCTGTTCATTGGTATCACCCTCCTTATTTGGAAGAATACGGGCGTAAATATTAGAATTCCTGTGAAAATTGTTTAAATATGGCTAAAATAGGAAAAAGGTCCTAGATAATAAAAAAAAACCTTTTTCACGGAGTGGATTCACTCAATGAAAAAGGTTTTTTATTGAACTTATTCTATTAGATGTTGAAATGAACGAATACTGTTGTGCCTTCTAGCGCGGTTGCGAACTTGATCTTGGCATTATGCCGTTGAGCTATTTGATAACACATGGGAATACCCAGGCCGGTGCCGGTATCTTTAGTTGTAATAAAGGGTGTACCCAGGTTCTCCAGCACGTGGGAAGGAATTCCTTTGCCTTGGTCGCTTATCGCTAAAACAACTTGGTTATCCTGTTCGAAAGTGCGGATGGTCATCATCCCGCCTTGGGTCATTGCCTCAATTCCGTTGCGGACAAGATTCAACAGTAATTGGCGCATTTCATTTTCATCCAGCAACAAATCGGGGACACCAGTAAGCTGAAGTTCGATAAATACGTTGGCAGAATTGGCATCGGCCTGGATTAGGGGAAACAATATTTCAACAATGCTGTTTAAAGAGCATGATTTAACATTCGCCACTCGCTCTCGAGATAGGGAAAGATACTCGGTTATTATGGAATTGGCGCGGTTTAGTTCCGCAATCATTAATTCAAATTTATCTTTATCGTCCTGGTAATTATTCTTGCCTTTCAGTCTTTGCAGGTAACCATGTACTGTTGTCATGGGGTTTCTGATTTCATGCGCTACAGTTGCCGCCATGTTGCCCACCACGTTCATCCGGTCAACAAGGGAAGTCATCTTTTCTAGATCTTTGCGCATTGATATATCTCGGACAATGCCTTCCACAGCAATTATTTTGCCTTCTTCGTTAAACAGCGGAATACACTTTTGTTCCACCCATTGGATATTATTTTTGCGAACTAGGCGCAGAGTCAGTGGTAATTTCATGGAACCCGGCAGGTTACTGATAAATTTGTCTAGCGCAGGGCGATCATCGGGGTGGACCAAGCTAAAAATTAATTTATTATCAACGTAGTAGTCTTCCGGAGCATAACCCGTCACATCCAAAACAGAGGGACTAATATATTCTACTTTTGCCTCGGGAACAAGTTGATAATAATAAATTATATCAACGGCGTTTTCTGTCAGCACCCGGTACTTGGCCTCTTTTATTATTAAATCAGCTCTGCCTTTTTCCAGATATACCATTAGTGAGCCGATAGCAATACTAAGACGTAATATTCCGCAAGAAACGAAAGTCCAGGAAAGAAACCACGAGCCCCCCAAAGTAAAGGGCGTGCTCATATTGAAAAGCCCCCATAGGATAAAAGAATAGCCGGTGATAATATGGCCATACCCGCGCAGTTTAAAATGGCGAATGAAAATTTGACCAGTCCAAAAGCATATAAAGCTTCCAAAATAGATAGGGAACAGCAACTTGTATATTAGGGGAGAATTTAATAAATCCAAGAAAAAGCTTATAAGGATAAAAGTCACACCGGTGTATAACCATACTTTTTTAAACGGTTTATTTACTGCAATGTGGGTGCTCCATACAAACATCAGGCTACTGATATAAATCAACATCTGATAAGTTATCAGGCCAAGAAGGGAATCTTTCCAAGGAAGCAGCCCTGTATCAAAAAGCAAATACCGCGAGAGTAGGATGAGCCAGGAAAGAGACCAAAACCCCATGAATCGCTCGCGATATAACATATACAAATATAGGTAGACAAGAATTATCGAAATGGTGCCAACTGATGAGCAAATTACCGTCAAGCGAAGAATATCCATAATAGGCTCCTGTAAAATTACAAATTATTACACACAAACTATTTATTCTACAAAAAATAGTAGTACCCTTCTATTGGGGTAAATTCCATTTATTCTCATTGAAAAAAATATCCTGTGAGTTCTCAGCTTGTTAAAGTATTTATTAGTAAGCAGAATGTAACTTACGCGGGAGGGAATAATGAGTTGAGACTGCTATTGTTTGGAGTGATACGCGTTGCGGAAGGTATTGGTGTTCGCGCCTCATCCCGACGATGATGTAATTGGGTGTGGCGGTAGTATATTGAAGCATGTTCGAAAAGGGAATACGGTAGGGGTTATATATATCACTTCCGGGGATTCTGGCAGTTTGATATATTCATCTCAGGAGCTAAGGGCCATTCGCGAAGCCGAAGCCCAGGCGTCAGCAAAGTTATTAGGAATTTCCGAGGTGTTGTTTTTCGGTAATTCTGATGGTTTTTTGCAGTATGACCGGGAGAATGTTATAAAGATCATTAAAATAATCAGGGAATGGAAGCCTGACCTTGTATATACGCCGCATGAGCACGACAGTCATCGCGATCATCGCGTAACTTTTGATTTGGTGAGCGAA
>Ga0364910_1190_pt1 | contig 14864 bp, 14 predicted proteins | sample SorcelJu500001C4_3_FD_206970 | JGI IMG/M metagenome (GOLD analysis project Ga0364910, IMG submission 206970) | Enriched cells from Trout Bog Lake Hypolimnion, Wisconsin, USA - BchlTB.June25.5000.01.C4 | ecosystem: Environmental > Aquatic > Freshwater > Lake > Hypolimnion/Profundal zone | place...
CCCTTCACCGCTTTTGCGGCCTGAATCGCCGCAAAAAGCGCGGCATGATCATGTCCGTCAACTTCAATGACCTCCCAGCCGAAAGCACGCCACTTTTCCGGTATCGGCAAAGGAGACATTACCTCGCTGATCGGTCCGTCAATCTGCAGTCCGTTAAAATCAACAAATGCAGTGACATTATCCAATTTATAATGAGCAGCGAACATTGCCGCTTCCCAGATTTGCCCCTCTTCCAGTTCGCCGTCGCCGAGCAGAGCATAAACCCGGTAGTCCCGTCCGTCAACCTTGGCAGCCAGCGCCATCCCATTAGCGGCGCTTAATCCCTGTCCTAGTGACCCGGTAGACATATCCACTCCAGGAATACCTTTCATGTCAGGGTGCCCCTGTAGCCGGCTGTCGATCTGGCGCAGCGTCAGCAATTCATCATGCGGGATAAAGCCCTTTTCCGCCAACGTAGCATATAATACAGGAGCCGCATGCCCCTTGCTCAGCACAAATCGGTCGCGGTCGGGATCAAGTGGAGTTTTGGGGTCGACTTTCATTACAGCGAAATAAAGAGTCACCAGAATATCAGTTGCCGACAGCGAGCCGCCGGGGTGTCCGGATTTGGCTGCAGTTACCATAGCCACAATATTCCGTCTTACATCTTTGGCCCGCTGCTCGAGCTCCGCCAGTTTCTCCGGGGAAAGTTTGGTTGTCATTTGCAAGCCTCCCTTGGTTAAGAGTATTTCTTTACTATATATTAATCAGACAACTTCGATATAAACTGCCGGTACTCGAATGTACGGCTATACCATCCATTATCCTAGCGTCTTATCTGAGCAAAACCCTCACCCAATACCTCATGGGCATCGGCGACAATAACGAACGCCTGGGGGTCAACATTGTGAATAAGCTCTTTCAGCCTAGTGACTTCTCCGATACTGACAACACAAAGTAATACCTCACGGACCTGATCCGTATACCCGCCACGGCCCTGAAAAAAAGTCACTCCGCGGCCCAGCTCGTTCATAATGTTGCCAGCCACCGTCTCGGCCCTCGAACTCATCACAAAAAAAACCTTGGCCGTACTTGGCCCTTCTTGAATTAAATCAATAATATACGTTGTAAGAAAAAGAGAAATAAGAGCATACAAGGAAAGCTCGGCGCTGGCAAAAGCCACGCCGGCACTGGCGATTACGAAAAAATCCACAGCCAGCAAAGATTGGCCAACACTAATGCGAGTCAACTTATTAATTATTGCCGCCGCCAGGTCAGTTCCAGCGGTGGTTCCTCCGAACCGGAACACCAGACCCATTCCCACTCCCGATAAGGCCCCGCCATACAAAGAACTAAGCAACAGATCCCTTGTCAAAACCGGAGTATAAGGCGCAGTAAGATCAATAACCACCGACAGAATAGCCGCGCCATAAAGCGTCTTAATTCCGAACCGTACGCCCAGAAACTTGACACTGGCAAGAAACAACGGAACATTCAAAACTAACATAGTAAGGCCTACAGGCCAACCCAGAAGATAGTGGAGGATCGTCGCCATGCCGCTTACGCCGCCGGCGGCAACCTTGTTAGGAATCAAAAACATGTTGAGCGCCACTGCAGTTAGAAAGGCCCCCAGAGTTATGCCTGAATAATTGCGCAGCCACTTAGACACCTTTATCCCCGCTTCCGGCTTTCGATTAGCCCCAACGCCAGTTCGGCATTATAAAATGCCTTTTTCCGCAAAGCGCCGATGGACTCCTCCCGCTGCTTGTTTGGGCAACTAATCTCCGGCCACAACGTCCGCACTTTACTCACCAGTTCATCAAGATTAACATCCTGCAATGTGCCTGCTGGCTTGTCTCCCATACTTTCCATGAACCGGTCAATTTTGGGGTCATACGAAAGCCCGACAAAAGGGACATGCATTACAGAAGCAAAAATCAAAGCATGCAGCCTAACGCCGATCAAAAAATCTACATTGCCCACCAATGACAAGAGCTCACTGGTAGTATACTCTTCCTCAAGCACCACGGCAGGGCGGCTCATTTTGCTTTTGATCTCCCGGGCCACCTCCAGGTCGCCTGGAAACTGCATAGGGATAAAAACGACCCGGGCGCCGAACTCTTCGGCCAATAGATCCAAGGCCTGAGCCAATACATTCTTATAATGACCCCAGGACTTCCATTCCCTAGCCGACAAACCGATAAGTGGAGAAGCCCCTTCCAGATTATGACGGCGTAAAATGCCGCGGCCAATATCCTTGCCCACCTGATGCAACGCCAATACAGGGTCGGCCGTGACATAAATCGGCGGCTTTTTTATTCCTAAAGCGATTAACTCGTCATAAGATCCTGAATCCCTTACGGTAATCAGATCGACCATATTGCCGATATAGCGCATTGCCCCTTTAGCTAGCGCCCCACGAACCGGGCCTATACCCTGGGCATAAAGCATGACAGGCTTACCCAGTTTTCTGGCCAGGATCATAATACTCAAATAATAATATAAACTGCGATCACTAGTGACATCTTGCAGCAAGCTGCCACCACCGCTAATGAGGAGATCACTCTTGGTCAGCGCGCGGATGATTTCAGGATAATTCAGCCTATGAATCGCTGCGACTCCATGCCGACTGCTGGTTTCGCTGGGCCTGCCGGAAAAAACAGTTATCTTGACATCAGGATCAACCTCGGTCAGAGCCTCAATCATTGATGTCAACATCGCTTCATCACCAGCATTGGCAAAACCGTAATAGCCTGAAACAACAACCTCACTCATCGGCAGATCTCCTTCCCAGCAAGAAAGACAGATAATTCATAACCTGCACGGCGATTACGGCGATTATACCAATAATTATGCCAAGAACCAATCCATCAATTCCGCGAATAAAGGACATATAAAGCGGTGTTCGGATATGAGCAAACGTTTCCACCATCGAGTCCTGACCAATGGTCGCCACTATCGCCAAAATATAGTGAAAAAATCTCGGCCAGTTGCGGTAAAAAGCCATCACCGCCAGGAAAAATGCCGGATGACCGACAATAAACTCTTTTTCCCGCGGTCTGGCATACATCACGTTTTCCAAAAACGTCCGCAATTTAACTTCAAATGCTGGTACCGGCACACCGGCCGTGTGTCCTGAACGGCCGATAAATATCCAGGCACCCACAACACCAAGCAGTGCAAAAATCAACGTCTTAAAATATATGGGATAGTTCAAAACCTTGGCCAACTGTGCGCCGATACTCTGTTTACTATCCTTGTTACCGGCAAACAGGTCGAACCTGACCAAATAACTCAGTGTAATCAATATCAGCGGCAACACAAATGTTAACTTTACACCGCGATAAATCTCAATCTCCATCATGAACCGGATATCAGCCAAGATACCCGCGACATAAAAACCACCAATCAACGAAATCGCCGAAGTTACCAGAATGCCTGACAATCCGTCAGTTACAATCCTGCTTAACATCGAACCAGTCGATGGTTCTCGCCTGCGCCAACGATCAAACTGCCAGGTCATCCCCAACACCGGGAATATACAAGCACTGGCAATAGCTACGGCTTGTCTGGCCATTAGGCCCCCGCCTTTGAGCAGCGGAAATATCAGCAGCAGCGAAATCACCACAAGCAAAATATACTGATAGCGCACGGCAAATGGTCTAATCAGCGTCAATAATAGAATACCGCCAGCGGTTGCTCCGACAAAAATCAGCGTCAGCAACCAAACAGGAGGGTAATACGATGGATAAACGGCTGCCCGGCCCAAGACAAACCCAGAATCCAGCAATCCGTCCTTTATACTTTTGACATAAAACAAATTTGTTTCAATCAATGACATTCCCGGTTCAGGCTTATCAAATTTCCTAAGCAGGTTAACCCGGATATTGCGTTCCTGGTCACAAAGCACCCAGCGATGGATAGCATCTTCCAGCTTAACATCCGGCTGCTCATCCTTGGGAATGACATAAACCCGGCTGACTTGATAATTAATAGCCTTTGCCAGCGGCAGCAGCCCTTCCTGTTTCAAAAACTGCAGCTGCAGAGGATGTTCAATCATATATAAGGTCAGGCCCTGCTCACGAAAGTGCCTGGCAGTAAGAGACATGGAATCAGGAAAACCGATAACTTCCAGTCCGGCAAACATGACCCCGGACACATTGTTGAATTTCTTCAACCGCGCAAATACGGCATTGACATCAGCAGGTTTCGCCTTCACATAATTAGTCGGACGGGCAACAATTAAGAATCCATTGTCGGTAGCTTCCCGCATTTGCTGACTGGACAACCCCAAATCCATAGTAAAAACATTGACGTATTTAGCATCAATAGCCACGCCCAAATGATTATCGGCTGTCACTAGCTGGTGCACACGCGCCGCTCCGAGCCGCTCTACCAGATCACTCTCCACTTCTTGGAAATCACTTTGACTAAAGCCATCTTGAATATTCGGGAAAATATATACACGGTTGGGACTAATTTGTCCGCTAGGATCAGAGAACTTGAACTTGTCCACCTCGCCGATACTATAACGCGACAACAACTCGGCGCCGGATAAAGCCGTCAATTTTCCATTTTGCTGCAATTGTTCCAAAGTAGTATCGTAAATAGCCAGTGATGTTATCCCCGCGTCGCGGAACTGTCGCATCAGCAGCGGAACAGGCATCCCTTCTGTATCGGCAAGATCCAAAATATCCTGATAATCAATTACCATTTCCACCCGGGAGCCATTTTCCTCAATCCGATGTCGCTGCCAACCAATAACCAAAGCAGCCAGCAGTCCGATAACTATAAAAATAAATAGTACCCGATTGTACTTAAATTCCGTCAAAGCCTCTCTCCACCTTACCTATAATGTGAATGCCATACAAATGTAATAAACGCTTTATTTTCCCTATTTTACCCAATAAATATACCGTTTAATGCCGTTAACCAAAATAATAATATTCCGCCAGATCTTATCAATATCCTGCTAACATTTACAAAAAACAAAAATACCGCCCAGCGGTTTTTAAAAATCTGCCACAAGTGCAGCCAGATCGAAATGGCAACCCGGATGAGCGGAATATTCACTGCAGATGATTGTCAGCATTAATTATGATTTTACAGTTCTCCATGCTGATTGATCTAACCTTAACGCCAAAAGGCAGCTTCTTCAAATTCACCAACGGTATTTCTGTAAATGTCGACCCGCTTACATAGCCAGCCAACCCGTTATTCAGTGAAAACTTCTCAGTGACGAACTTCAACTTTTGCTCCTCACCAACAACAATCTTTCCGTCAAAAGCAACCGCAATTGTGGCAATATTCGCCAGTATAACCTGACCGGTCACCTTAACTTTACCATTTTCAACCTTGACAGCGGCGTCTTTCACGCCTTTAACAGATTGATTTAGGTACCGGGCCAACTCCTCTTGGGTAACAACTGCCGTCAAATTAATATCCTGTACTGATTTGATTAATACCTTCTGCTGCCCAAAGAGCGCCCCCATATCAATTTCCGGTTTTTCCAAAGCAATGTCCAGATCACTAAACGTAATCCGATCGATATTAGCATTGTTTGCGTGAATGAGCACCTGGTCAAACTGGCCCCCGAGCATGGCGACTGCTGGTTTTTTTAGCGCCTGAACGGTTATTTCATCGGTCCCAGTCAGACCGCTCATTCCCCGGGCGACCAGCCCGTTCACCAGATTAGGCAACCAAAATCCACTGCTGGCAATAATAGCCAGCACCAGGAGGAAAAGCATACTCAGGCGTTTCTTCATCACTGCGCCTCCTATTATTCCCTGCTTCTTCCCGCTCCTTTTAAATAAGCTTCTATGAACAAATCAATCTCGCCGTCCATTACCGCCTGCACGTTGCCAATTTCGGTATTAGTGCGATGATCCTTCACCAAGCTATAAGGATGAAAAACATACGACCTTATTTGACTGCCCCACTCAATAGCCTGATACTCGCCGCCGATTTCGCCTTTTTTCTCGGCTTGCTTCTGCCGCTCGAGCTCAAACAATTTTGCGCGCAATAACTTCATACACTGTTCGCGATTTTGGATCTGGGACCGCTCATTCTGGCACTGAACAACTATGTTGGTCGGCAAATGCGTCATCCGTACCGCGGAATCCGTCTTATTGACATGCTGGCCGCCGGCGCCGCCAGCCCTAAAAGTATCCACCTTAAGATCATCAGTATCTATATTTATTTCAATAGTGTCGTCTATCTCCGGCATGACGTCGACTGCAGCAAAAGAAGTATGCCTGCGACCCGAAGAGTCAAACGGAGAAATGCGTACCAGGCGGTGAACCCCTTTCTCCGGTCTGAGATAACCGTATGCATTGCGCCCGCTAACCAAAATAGTGGCGCTTTTGACTCCGGCTTCATCACCCGCGAGAAAGTCCAAAGTTTCCGCTTTATAATGATTATTTTCCGCCCAGCGTAAATACATCCTGAGCAACATCTGCACCCAGTCCTGGGCTTCAGTGCCCCCCGCCCCGGCGTGCAAAGTAAGAATGGCATTATTGGCGTCATATTCGCCGGAGAGCATCACTGCTACCTCCATGCGATCCACGTCACGACGCAACGCCCGCAAAGCCTCGTCGACTTCCTGGCAGACGCTCTCGTCCTCTTCCTCCATTCCCAGTTGCCATAAAATCGCGACATCGTTATAACGAATATCCAATGCCTTATATTCAGCAATACTTTCCTTGAGACGGGTCAACTTCTGCATCGTCTTTTGGGCTTCCTCAGGTTCATCCCAAAAATCAGAAGCTCCCATATCTTCTTCCAATAATTTTATATGCTTCTCTTTGCCGGCTACGTCAAAGAGAAGCCCTCATTTCAGTCAACTTATCAGCCAAATTTCCCACTTCACGACGCATTTCCTCTAATAACACTTGCATCCCCCTAAAATTTTATTACCCAACGCACTATTAAGTACAGCTTTCCTGCTACTTGCCAACCCCGCAACATTTCTTGTACTTTTTCCCTGAACCACAGGGGCATTGATCATTGCGGCCAATTTGAGCCTTATTGACAATCGGCGCGCGGGTTGCCGCGCTCTCATCACCATGCCCTTCCTGGGCTTGCTGCAGCCGATCCTCCGGTTGTGAGACAATGTTCACCCGGTAAATATAGCGAACAATATCCTCCTGAATATTCTCTATCATCTGCTGAAACATGTCATAAGCTTCAATTTTGTACTCTATCAACGGATTCTTCTGGCCATACGCCCTAAGACCTATACCCTCACGCAACATATCCATCGCGTCAAGGTGATCCATCCACTTGGCGTCAACAACCTTAAGCATGACTACCTTTTCCATTTCCCGCATATTTTCCGCGCTAAACATGGCCTCGCGGGAATCGTAGGCAGCAGTGGCAGCATCAAGGAGAGCCTCCTGCAGTTCCTCGCGGCTCAACTTATCCAGTTCATCCGCCTTGAGCTGACCATGCGGCGCAAAATAACCCTCACAATATTCAATTAGCCCCTGATAATCCCACTCCTCAGGATAGGTTTTCTCATTGGCATAAAGCTCCATACCATGCTCGAGCTTCTTTTCGATCATATCGAAAATGTTCTCCCGCATACTTTCGCCGACCAGAATTTGGCGGCGCTGGCTATAAATAATCTCCCGCTGCTGATTCATAACATCGTCATATTCCAGCACTTGTTTACGGATATCGAAGTTCCTGGCCTCAACCTTCTTCTGGGCTGTTTCGATCGAACGGGAAATCAGGCTGTGCTCTATCCGCTCGTCTTCTTCCATCCCCAACTTATCCATGATAGAGGCAATATTATCCGAACCGAACAAGCGCATCAGATCATCTTCCAACGACAGATAAAACTGCGACGAACCCGGATCGCCCTGCCGGCCGGAGCGACCCCGCAGCTGATTATCAATCCGGCGGCTTTCATGCCGCTCGGTCCCGATAATATGTAAGCCCCCCACCGCCGATACTCCCTCGCCTAAAACAATGTCAGTACCGCGGCCGGCCATATTCGTGGCAATAGTCACCCCGCCTGACTGCCCCGCCTGGGCCACAATCTGGGCTTCCATCTCATGATATTTGGCATTCAAAACATTGTGCGGAACGCCCTGCTGTTTTAACAGACCGCTCAATTCTTCGGACTGAACAATCGACGTCGTACCCACCAGCATCGGTTGCCCTTTGGCATGCCGTTCGGTAATATCCTTGATAACCGCCCGATATTTTGCCCGTTTGGTCTTATAAATCACATCCGGCAAATCTTCACGGACCACTGGCATATGAGTCGGAATAACAAGGACATCCAGTCCGTATATCTTGCGGAATTCCTCTTCCTCCGTCTTCGCCGTGCCAGTCATACCGCCCAGCTTCTTGTACATCCGGAAATAATTCTGGAAAGTGATTGACGCCAGAGTCTGGCTCTCACGTTCGATCTTTACACCTTCCTTGGCCTCAATCGCCTGATGCAGGCCATCAGAATACCGCCGACCGAACATCAGCCGGCCAGTGAACTCATCGACAATAATGACCTCGCCGTCTTTCACCACATAGTCACGGTCACGCAACATCAGGGCACTGGCTTTGAGCGCCTGATTAAAATGATGCGATAATTCCATATTATCATTTTCATATAAATTCTTTACATTCAGCAAATGCTCGGCTTTTGCGATACCTTTTTCGGTAGGGGCAACCGTCCGGGCCTTTTCATCGACAGTATAGTCCTCAACATCTTTCAGCTTTGGCACAACCTTAGCCAATACATAATAAAGATCGGTGGACTTTTCTCCCGGACCGGAAATAATCAGCGGCGTACGCGCTTCATCAACCAGGATGCTGTCCACTTCGTCAACGATAGCGTAATGAAGCTCCCGTTGCACCATCTGCTCGGGATAGATCACCATATTGTCGCGCAAATAATCAAAGCCGAACTCATTATTCGTGCCATAAGTCACATCCGCGCTATACGCCGTCTTGCGTTCGGCGAAGTCCAGTCCGTGGACGATCAGCCCGACATTTAGCCCGAGAAACTGATAAACCTTTCCCATCCACTCACTGTCGCGCTTGGCCAGATAATCATTGACCGTAACCACATGCACGCCCTTACCGCTCAAAGCATTAAGATACACCGGCATAGTAGCCACCAAGGTCTTGCCTTCACCGGTACGCATCTCAGCTATATTACCTTCGTGCAAAGTAACCGCGCCAAGTATCTGTTCATCAAAATGCCGCATGCCCAGCACACGGCGGGAAGCTTCCCGAACCACAGCAAAAGCCTCCGGCAATAAGTTTTCCAGGCCTTCTTCCTTGGCCAAACGATCTTTGAATTCAACAGTCTTCGCTGCCAGAGAGCCGTCGCTCAGCTTTTGCATATCTGCCTCAAACGCGTTGACTTTGCCTATGTACTTTGACATGCGCTTGATTTCTTTTTCGTTATCGTCACCAAGCAAGTATTTAAGAATCTTCAGCAACCCATATCAACTCCTTTGTACCTACCTTCAAATTTTACCAGAATATCAGTTGCAAGTCAAAAAAGGGGACGAACGATGGATAGTGTTACTACTCGCTGTCGTGGCTCAGCTGTAATTAATGAAGTTCGCTTTTCAAGCGAACAAAGCGAACACATTAATGCTAAAGCGTCGTATGTCCGCTTTTTCTATTATTCTCTCCGGTGCGAGAGCAAATAGTCCTGATGACTGCGTATTAGTATAATCCGCCCGCAAACAGGCAATAAATAAAAAGAAGCTATTCTTATTAGGAGGTCAGCCATGAGCTTAAATACGTTGGAAATCGTCGGCGCGATCGCCGACCTTAAAGATGTCGACTATAAAAATACACTGGCGGTGGCTACATTGATCGAACTCTTAATTAACAAGGGATTTTTCAGTCGCGAAGAATTCACCGCCCAGGCCCTGCTGTTAGAGCGCTCTAGCCTGGCGGAAATAGCAAACGGACGCCGCCAGAATATCCTTGCAGTAAAATGAGTCACGAGCATCAAAAGACCCGGGGAGCTTGTCCCCGGGTCTTTGTCATCTGCTCTTATTACATTTCTGGTTCGATTAACCCATACAATCCATCCTTGCGTCGATAAAGAACATTGACATCCTCTGTATCCGCATTGGTAAAGACATAAAAATCGTGATTTATCAGATTCATCTGCAAAATCGCCTCTTCGGTAGTCATCGGCTTGATAGCAAATCGTTTAGTTTTTACTACCGTGAACTCCTCATACTCGGGTTCCCGCACGGTAGCCGCCGCGTTCGCTTCGCCTTTAAAGCCGCCGCCCCTCATCTTACGGGCTATTCTGGTTTTATATTTTTCTATCTGCTTTTCCAGCTTTTCAATGACAAGGTCGATTGAGGTATACATGTCAGCAGTGGATTCTTCGCCGCGAAGCAACATGCCGTTCAACGGTACCGTGACCTCAACAATATGACGGCCTTTGGTAACAGTGAGAACAACGCTGATTTCACCGAGCGAGTCAAAATACTTTGTAATCTTACCAATCCGCTTATCGACATAATCTCTTAACGCTGGTGTAATATCGATATTTTTCCCTCGTACAGAAATCGCCACTGACCCCAACTCCTTTCCAGAATCCTATATAGTATTATTCCCGATAAAGCAAAAAATTCCTGTCACAAAACGCCGCCGAAACAACCCTAACGAAACATAATTATTATTTCCCGGCAGACAATTTAAAACCCGGCTAAAAAGCCGGGTGTTAACAGCACTATGCTTTGCTTACATTAGCGGCCTGAGGTCCGCGAGCACCTTCTACAATTTCGAATTCGACCTGCTGTCCTTCACTCAATGTTTTAAAACCCTGATCCTGAATAGCTGAGAAATGAACAAATACATCCCCACCGTCTTCTCTCTCCAAGAAGCCATAACCCTTTTCCGCACTAAACCATTTAACTTTGCCGATCATTTACAAAACTCCTCCTAACATGTAATGCAAGCCAACAATCGTGGCCACATGAATTACTATAACATAACTGGATATACGTGTCAACGTTGTCAAACCCTTGCTGGCAAGCATTATAAGATCTTCGAAAGAAAAGCTTGAGTACGCTCTTCACGGGGATTGGAAAAGATCGCATTAGGAGCTCCCTCCTCCACAATTCGGCCATCATCCATAAAAATCACCCTGTCGCCCACTTCCCGGGCAAAGCCCATTTCATGAGTTACAACCACCATGGTCATTCCCTCATGGGCAAGAGTTTTCATAACATCAAGAACCTCTTTGATCATCTCCGGATCCAGAGCAGAAGTCGGCTCATCAAACAACATAACCTTCGGGCGCATAGCCAAAGCCCTGGCAATCGCGACCCGTTGTTGCTGTCCGCCCGAAAGTTGCTCGGGGTAAGCCAACGCCTTGTCAGACAGCCCGACCTTCTCCAAGAGATCCCGTGCAATCTGCTCCGCCTCGGCCACTGGCAACTTACGCACCATTATCGGCGCCAACGTGACATTCTTCAGAACCGATTTGTGAGGAAAAAGGTTAAAGCGCTGAAAAACCATCCCCACTTCGGCCCGAACCCTATTAATATTGGCCTCATCGGTCAGAGGAATATTATCAACCATAATTTCCCCCTCGGTTGGCTCTTCAAGATAGTTGATGCAGCGCAGCAGTGTACTCTTGCCAGAACCGCTGGGACCGATGACGACAACCACTTCCTGTTCTTTGATAAAACAGTCTATCCCTTTCAGCACATGGAGCTTCCCGAAATTTTTATGCAAATTTTTAATGCTTATCATCGATTTTATACCTCCGCTCCAGATAATCAACCAAGCGGGATATCGCTAAAGTCATAACCAAATAAATAAAAGCAACTGTCAGCCAGATCTCAAAAGAGCCGTAAGTACGGGCAATAATCAACTGTCCGCGGCGAGTCAGTTCTTCAAAACCAATAACCGAAACCAAAGAAGAATCTTTCAGCATAGCGATAAATTCATTGCCCAGCGGCGGAATAATCCTTTTAAAAGCCTGCGGCAAAATGATACAGCGCATGGTCTGGCCCCAACTCATCCCCAGCGATCTTCCAGCTTCCGTCTGGCCTTTGTCGATAGACTGAATCCCCGCCCGGAAAATCTCAGCAATATAGGCACCGCTATTGACGCTGCAAGCAGTGACTGCGGCAACAAATGCGTCAATGCGATGACCGGAAAGCATCGGAAGCGCAAAATAAATAATAAAAATTTGCACCAACAGTGGCGTCCCCCGGATGAAGTCCACATAAACGGTTGCCAACATCCTGACAGGCCACGATTTTGACAGGCGGGCCATGCCGGCGAACATGCCGATCAGCATCCCGCAACTGACACTGATAGCCGTTATCTGAATAGTTACGACCGCGCCAACTAACAACAAAGGAAAAGAATCGATCACGAGACCATAATCAAAAGTCATTACTTTCACCCTTATACATTGATTCTGACAAAATCCGCTACCCAAAACCACGCAACAATTCATTTCTTGCCCTATGAAGCTTTAGGTACAACTCTGATTATAGCCACAGCGCCTAACACCTGTCAATTGCTTTATCGTAACCACCAGGCTGGAGATAAAGGCCCATCTGCTGCGTTGCTCCTCAAAGCGTGACGCACCGTGTACACCAGTACGCGGTGCGTCACGCTTGCGCCACCGGGCATAAGCGACCACATCAACGCTGAAGCGTTGTGTGCCTGCTTATCCGGTGCGCCTTGCATCTGAACCTTTCTCCCCAGCCTGGGCTTATAGGCAAAGAAAGGGACGCGACAATTGTCGCGCCCCTTTAAAAATCCAGATTTATTGTGGCGGTTCTTTGCCGAACCAGGTTTTGTAGATCTTGGCGTATTCGCCGTTGGCTTTCAGTTCATCAAGAGCCTTGTCGACTTCCTGGGCCAGTGCGGTATTACTCTTGTTTATAGCTATACCATAGTCTTCTGCATCCAGCGGTTGACCGACGATCTTGCCGTCTTTGCCGCCCATCTGCATAATATAATACTCATTTACCGGCCGGTCATTAATAACCGCGTCGACTCCGCCGTTCCTAAGCTCTAAGAATGTCTCGGGTACCGTATTGAAAGTAGTGATTGTCGCATTTTTCACTTTCTTGGCTTCGTTGGCGCCAGTGCTGCCGATCTGTACAGCAATGCGCTTGCCATCCAAATCTTTGAACTCCTTGATAGAATCATTGTCCGGTCTCACGACAATTGTCAGTCCGGATTTATAATATGGCTTGGAGAAAGTAACCTTTTCAGCCCTTTCCGGGGTAATCGTCATTGCCGAAACGATAAGATCAATATTGCCGCCTTCCAGAGCGGGAATCAGTCCGTCAAAGTTCATGCCCTGAACCTGTACTTCATAACCCATTTGTTTTCCAAGCGCCTTAATCAGATCCATATCAAAACCTACATAGTCTTTGCTTTTGTCGTCCTGAAACTCAAACGGCGCAAACGAAGTATCCGAGCCAACTTTTAATACCTTGGGCGGAGCTGGCGGCTCTTGCCCACAGGCAGTTAACCCCAGCGCCAGGGCAAACAAACCCAGCACCAATAATACAATCAATTTCTTAGACATTATGTACCTCCTCGATTTAAATAAGCGCATTAATAATTATACAAAAATATGCATAATTAATCAAGCGACTCTCCTAAAATATTAACTCCGTGCTCACAATATGTTTTCGTCCCGCGCCTGTGGATAATGTGGATAAATATGTTGATAACCTTGTAATTAGCGGATCATGCCTGGGGATAACGTGGGGGGAAACCCCTTTTTTCTCCAATAAATCCCATCATTCCCGCAAAAATTACAATTTAATCACGCCGATAGGAAAGCAAAAAGCCCGGAACCCCGGGCAGATTTGGCAAAAATCCTTTAACCTTTTTGTGCGGTAAAACAGTCCCGGCAATAAATAGGACGATCATTGCGCGGCTTGAAAGGCACCTGAGTGGTTGCACCGCATTGAGCACAAACCGCTTCATGCATCTCCCGTTGTCCGCCACGTCCGTCACCATCACGACCGCGCTTGCGTGAGTCGCGGCAATCGCGGCAACGCGCAGGTTCGTTTTCAAAACCCTTCTCAGCGTAAAACTCCTGTTCTCCCACCGTAAAAACGAAATCTGCTCCGCAGTCCTTGCACTTTAACGTTTTGTCCTCGAATGCCATTGACGAAATCCCCTCACCTTATAGTTTTTCAAATACAAAAAACCATTGCTTAGCCGACCTGGTCTTTGACCCCACACTCGCCTGCTGGGAGGTTCGCTAATTAGAATTAAATCTCCTCACTACTACCCCTCTCGGTTCCAGTAAAAACAACTGTTCCGGCAGGACTAACTTCTAAGCCGCACCATGCTCAAAGCCCTTTGGACTCCTTACGTGGATCGTTTTGCCTGCGACTGGCATCGACTTTCAACCACAGACCTAAGCAAAAGGTTCTTTCAACAAAATTATAAGTTTCATGGACGAAAAAAGCAAGCAAAAAAAGTTTTGCCATATTATCCATTCCAATACAGCTTATAAAAAAGTCCCTTTTGACCTATTTTATAATGCCGCCGAGTCAGCAACTTCGTGTTTCGCCACTGCAAACAAGAAAAAACAAGCAGGTTAATCCTGCCTGTAGTAAATCGCTAAAAATTGCAAACCACAGTTCTCATATAAATTGCCACTATTCTTCACGCCCAGGGCAGCCTACCATCAAACCGCAAGATTCACCTGCTGTAGCGTACCTGCCGAGCCATCTTCCCTGAGGAAAATCCCGCTGCTTTGAACCTGTCCCTGCAGAGCATTGCCACTGTCTTTAATGGCAAACGGCGTACTGACATTGCCGAGATAAATAGCGCCAATCCCTTTTTGTCCCAAGGCGAACAGTTGATCATTGCCCTGAGCGTCCTTAGTCCAGATCCGAAGCTTACTA
>Ga0364910_1194_pt1 | contig 14566 bp, 16 predicted proteins | sample SorcelJu500001C4_3_FD_206970 | JGI IMG/M metagenome (GOLD analysis project Ga0364910, IMG submission 206970) | Enriched cells from Trout Bog Lake Hypolimnion, Wisconsin, USA - BchlTB.June25.5000.01.C4 | ecosystem: Environmental > Aquatic > Freshwater > Lake > Hypolimnion/Profundal zone | place...
CAAGAGCACGGTTGTCAATATCATAGCCTAGCATGCAAAAATAGTTGTTATCCAGCAGTTCAGTGGCTTTTTTGTTGAAAACTATTCGCCCGTTCGGCTTAACTGCGACCAGCGGGTCATCATTTTTGGGCGACCGCGGTTTATGAGGTTTAAATAAAGTAAACGCGAATTCCACCGGTTTCACCTCTTTCTTAGTTCTAGATAAAAGTATGCTCACTTTCCAAAAATTATAATCAACATGAATAATTTTTTTCGATAATTGACGAAAAATACTATTATTTTCATTGGCGTTTCTGACGACGCCTTGCGAGAAATAATGCTATAATTAAAGAACTACAAAACAAGGGGGAAAGTGAATGAATAATGTCTGGTTGATGATTTTAGGCGTAATGGTAGCAGGCAGCATAGTCAAGTATATTATTCTTAATCCGTTTGTTTCTGTGGCCATAAATTTAGCGGTTTTGGGCGCAGTTTATATGATTTTAAAGCGTTACCCCTATTTGGATATGAAGCGAAACATGATTATTGTCGGGGGAATGACCGCCGTTGTCTGCCTGGTTGATCTTGGAATCATCACTGGCTTTGTGGGCGATATCGGTTTATTGTTGTTGATCATCTGGATGTTTTATTCTAAAGGCGGTCGACCGGGACGTCCTCAAAAACAAAGGCATCAGTGGCATAAATAGGGGGAGTGAGAGCGTGAGTGGGAACAAGACCCAGGCGCTGACCAGAGCGGCACTGCTACTAGCGCTAACGCTGATTTTTCAGTCGCTGCGATTTATCATTCCGTTGCCACCAGTCTTATCGACTTTTGTTGTCGGCAGTCTGGTAAACACTTGTTTGCTTGTCGCGGTGGAAATGGCTGGCTTTTATCCGGCGGCAGTCATCGCGGTAGCAGCTCCGTTGGTGGCGTATTTTCAACAACTCTTGCTGCTGCCGGTGTTTATTGTTCCTGTTGCTTTGGCCAATCTGACCTATCTTGGATTATTCAGGACAGGGATGATTTGGGGCCGCTGGCAAGGAATCATTCTGGCTGCTATTGGTAAGACGGCTCTGCTGTATTTAACTTTTACCTGGCTGCTTTCTTTTGTTGCCGTTCAGCCCCGAATAGCCGCAGGCCTGCTGTTCGTGATGAGTTGGCCGCAACTGGTGACGGCGGTGATGGGCGGGGTACTGGCGACAATAATAACTAAGCGGTTGGCGCGCTAAGGCTGCTAAACAAAAAACAAGTCCGTACTGCTCAAAAGCAGTGCGGACTTACTGTTTTATTCCTCTATGTTCCGGCGCAAATATGTAGAGGGTTCAGAAAGGTTTTTGCCATATTACCCAGGCCGCTTGAGAAATCTCCAGATGCTAGGCGCACCGGAAGAGCGCGACGCGACGCGTACTGGTGTACGCTAGCTAACGCTCTGAGGAGCAACGACGCAGATGGGGGTTTATCAAGTGGTCGGCTGGCGGCAGCGGCAGCTAAGTCCCGCCTGATTGAAGCAGCCATTGCAGGAGATGCAGGCGGCTTTTGCCTGGCCATTCTTCAGGCGGGTAATAAGATCGGGTTCCATTACCAGCGGGCGGCAGAGGGCCACTAAATCGGCGGTGCCGCCGGCGACTATCTCTTCCATTACTTCCAGCGATCTCATCCCGCCGACCAAAATGACAGGAATATTAGCCGCTTGTTTTATCGCTTGGGCGGCTTTAGCAAAATAGGCTTCATCTTCTGGACGGATGATGCCGGGCTTGGACGTGATTACTGGGGCTTCTTTTATGCCGCCGCTGATTTCGATGGCGGTAACGCCGCAAGTTTTCAGAGTGGTGGCGAGAAAGAGAACATCTTCAGGGGACAGGTAGTTTTCGCCTGAAATACCGTCGGTAGAGTTGAGCTTGACCAATATCGGATATTCTTTGCCGACCATACGCCGGCCATGGGTGATGATTTCCCGCAGGATGCGGCTGCGGTTTTCCACGCTACCGCCCCAGATATCGGTGCGACGGTTGGTGTGGGGCGAGATAAACTGGGAGAGAAGGTAGCCGTGGGCCACATGGAGTTGAACACCGTCACAGCCGGCGGATTTGCTCCGGGCCATGGCAGCAGCGAAGGCGTAGATTAGGTCCGTGATTTCATTGTCGGTTAGTTCCCGGGGGAGGATGCCGGTGTTGGCATCGACTACCGCTGATGGGGATACGGGAGTGAGACCCGCCTGAAAGTCTGGAGCAACTTGACGCCCGGCATGGGAGATCTGCATAACCAGCGCGGCGCCTGAAGCGTGTACGGTGTTGGCAAGACGGCGGTATCCGGAGATAAACTTGTCGTCGTATATGGCATTTTGATTGACGCTTGCCCTGCCCAGTGGATGCTGAACATAAGCATGGCCGGTAATGATCATGCCAATATTGTTTTCGGCCAGGTTGCGGTAAAGTGCAACTTCCTTATCCGATATACTGCCGTCGGCGGTGCCCAGCCAGTCATGGGTGGCGGAGCGGACAAAACGGTTTTTGAGTTTCAAATTGCCAATGGTTACAGGCTGAAATAAAATGCTCATTATGACCTCCAATTATTTAGGGCGGCAGGAACCGCCTATCGTTTGGTGGAATATTTGTTATACAAAAAAGATAGCAGGTGATGACATGAAAGATGGGCAAACAGCCGGGGAACTGGCAGGGAAGAAATTTAAGGAAGGTTATAACTGCGCGGAGACGGTCTTGCGTACGTTTCGCGATGCGCTTAACCTTGATTTGAGTGATGATGCTTTAAAAATTGCCACCGGTTTTGGCGGCGGGCTCGGACATGCAGGCTGCATGTGCGGTGCGCTATCCGGAGCGATAATGGTGCTCAGTATGCTGCAGGGTCGAACCAGTGCTGATCAGAGCCGGGACGCAGCTTACAGCGGCGCCAAAGAATTTCATCAGGCCTTTAGCCAGGCTTTCGGCGGGACCTGTTGCCGGGTACTTAATAAAGACAAGTTTGGCTCACGCGAACAAGGAGTGAGATGTCTGAAAATAACGGCTGCTACCGCTGATCTGCTGATGGAAATGATCGAGAAAAATGGTCTGTCAAAGGGTCTCCAGGAAGCGGGTCAGTAGTGCGCCGTGCTGGCGGAGCCAGGCGCGGTGACGTTTATAATCCGGTATGAACTGGCTGACCAGCAACCAGAATACGGCTGAGTGATTGGCGATTTTAATATGGCAAAGTTCATGGACAACAAGGTAGTCTGTCGTTGCCAGCGGCGCCATGACAATTCGCCAGTTGTAGTTGACATTGCCGCGCTGCGAAGCGCTGCCCCAGCGGGTCTTTTGGTCTCTGATACTGATGTGCTGAGGCCTGACCGCTATTTTTTCCGCCCAGTAAGCTGTTCTTTCGGCCAATAATTTGCGGGCCGAACGAATATACCATTTTTGCAGGACGTCCCGTAGTGCAGCCCCGTCGTTCTCGGCGCACTCAAGTGGTAGCTCTACCAGCAGGCGACCTTCTGCCAGGGATACCCTGGCCCGTTTGACAGGCGAAAATGAAACTGACAATTGCCGTGGTTCTCCCAGGAAGAGGAGCTGAGCCCCGTCTTCTAAAGCCGAATTCAGCGGATTGGCTGCAAGCTTTGCCAGTCTGGCCAGTTGCATTGTTATCCAGGCAGAGCGCAGCCGTAATATGTATTCGATTTCCTTTAGCGGTAACCGCACCGGCGCAGCCACTTCGATGCCTCCGGCGGGAGTGATCTTGATCTGGACTGAGCGACGGCGGTTGCTATATTTGATCTGATAGCTAATTTCACTGCCGTTGATCGAAATTTGGGGCATAATATCGTCCTCTATAAGTATTTGTCCGAAATAATAGCTGGATGCTATTGTTAATTATACCACAAGCCCCATATTATTAAGAGATTCATATTCTAATTATACTTTTTCCGATTGCGGGACCAAATATTTACTGGCCGCTAACCTTGACAGAAAGACGCATATGTATTAATATATATTTTGCTGATACAATCAAACATCAGTTAATGCCCGGGTGGCGGAATGGCAGACGCGGCGGACTCAAAATCCGCAGTCGGCAACGGCGTGGGGGTTCAAGTCCCTTCCCGGGCACCAAGTACACCGACACTAATCTTGAGAGCAACGTCAACATAGTCCTTGTGGACTGTTACTTGTTCCAGAAAAGTGTTTATCAAGACTCGGACACTGTCCGGGTCTTTTTTGTTTATCAGCCCCTGATAATGGGTGAAGAGTGCTGACAGTTTCTTCTGATCCAGAACCTTGTGATTCGTACTGGAGTGAGTTTCTCTAACCCGTGCGTCGATGATAGCCAGGTTTTTCTCGTTTTTGGCCAGGCGCGTTCTGAGAGTATCGCTAATGTTTCCATTTTCTATGAAATTGAGTATATTGTTTATCTTTGTTTCGATTGCAGACCGCTGGTTTTTTAGAGTATCTAATTCATTGTTGAGTGTTGATTTCTTAGCCTCGTAGGCTTGGGCCAGTTTGCTCAGTAGTTCTGGCAATACGCTGCTCGACAATAACCGGTGCTTTATTTGATCAAGCACGAAGTCTTCAAGTTCAATCAAACCAATTCCAGGATTGTCGCATTGGTTGACCTTACGCTCACGACTGCCACAGTAATACCGGTGATATAATTTCCCTCTGTTTGAGGACGTCTTCCCTTGCATTGCAGCGTCACATTCCCCGCACTTAATGTAGCTGGACAGGAGATATTGGTGTTTGGCCAGGAAAGAGCCAGGCCTCTTGCTGTTGGCTTTCATCTTTTGCTGAGCTGCCTCGAATTGCTCTTGACTAATTATGGCGGGAATGGCATCCGGCATGGTGATGATCTCGTCACTCGGACTGTGGCTGTTCCGCGAGCCGTCTAAGCGACGTTTGATTTTGTTGAAGGTGTATGTTCCCATATACTTTTCATTAGCCAGTATTGAGCTCAAACTATTTTTAGCGAAATCTTTACCTTGCCTTGTCTTATACCCACTAAGTTGTAAGGCGCTGAGAATATCTTTGTATCCCTTGCCTTGAAGGTACATATCGTATATCACCTTAACGCCCTGGGATTCATACTCGTTGACCACGTACCGGCTGTCTTTTATCTCAAAGCCAAATGGCGCATAGCCGCCATTGAATTTAGCCTGGTAGGCGTTCTCTTTTAACCCTTTCATTGTCTCGTCGGCGAGATTCAGACTGTAGTATTGTGCCAGGTTTACTAGGAGACCCTCGAGTACAACAGTTATGTTGTCATTCGGATCGAAATTATGTTCGACATATTCTATTGTAACTCCCGCCAAATTCAGCTGTCTCTTGTATATGACAGAATCGTATGGGTCCCGTGAAAACCGGTCGACCTTGTGGACAATCAGGCGGTCAAAAAGCCCTAGTTTTGCGTCGAGTACCATTTGTTGAAACTCAGGTCGTTTGTCAGTTTTCCCAGATTTAGCCTCATCTTTATACTGCTTCACAACAGTATAGCTTTTCTTAGAGCAATACTGCTCCGCTGCCCTGAGCTGGGCCGTAATGGATTCTTCCCGCTGGTTGTCCGAAGAGTAACGGGCATAGATAGCTGCGTTCACGATAATTCCCCCTTCTTTGGTTACGCTGATAAGCTTTTGCTTTCATCAGTGGCGACGGCAGCCACTATGATGTCTGCTAATTCCTGCAGGCCTTTGTCACCGGTGCTCTCCTGCTGGTGTGTGATTTGGCAATCTGAAAAAATTCTTTTGGTTAATGAATCCCGAGAAATACGAACCGATAGCATTGATAAATTGCTCCCTGGTGCCTAACTTTTGGCAATATTTCTTTTCGGTTGTGTTTCTCGGATGGCCAGCGGTCGGCATGTCCGTGTTCTCTTGGTGCTAAGAGGAAATGGTTAGATAGCATCTTGCTCTCGTGACAAAATAATAAGCGCATCAGCATGATTAAGTAATCCATCTTTGGATGAATACCTTAACTTCTGCGCAATGCGCCGTCTCTTATGTATGTTGGCGGACTCCAAAATATTAAGTTGTCTGCTGAAATCCGCTTTGCCAGTAGTGAACTTTCCTCTGCTTTTATTATATCATAGCGATCCATCATCATGTCAAGGTCTTAAATAGAAGTGATGATTTACTCTAAAAGGTTGCGAATGGGACCCCCGGGGCAGGAATTTCTCCAGACGATATTGTTTGTTATTAACCAGGTGGCGCCAGAAATTTTTCAGAAATTCAGTTGTATAGTGGGTTCAGAATGGGTAACCAGGAAAGATACCAGTATCGTAGCCCAGAAAAATTTTGTTTTCAAGAGCCCGATAATCCAGTAAAATGAAGAGGTCATGGTCATCGTCACTTTCGACGATAACATTTGCAGGAGGGGTATAAGTGGTTCATACAATGCAGGTTGTGCGTAGAGTTTTCCGAACAACGGCAGAGATGTTGTTATATGACTTATTCGATGATGAGCCAGCTAACAGGCTCTTAAATGGTGATATCAAATTTATCGAGCGTGATATATTTGATTACATCGGCTTTAATAACATAACCCTCAAATCTGTTCCAGGCAGTCAGTATTACATGGTTTCATTAGTCATCAATCCGGCAGTGCTTTCTTCAGGGCAAAGAACGATCAGGCTGTTTGATTGTGTTCCTGTCTCTCTACAACGCCTCCAGCGTGCATTTATAGATACGGTGGCAGATATGACAGAGGCTCACCTGCCAAGTTTGGATAGATGGTCCGTTCACCGCATCGACTATGCCGTAGACATAATTACGGAACATGCCTACCTGTATTCGAAGTTGGCAAAGCGCGTTCAATATCCATGGCGCTATTATGAAAAGTACAAAGGAGTTGGTAGCGCCTATTTCGGCTGTACCAGTGTCACCTTAAACTTCTACGACAAGCAGGACCAAGTGAGGAAAAAATACAGTGAACTATCATATTTCGCTCACTTAGATGCTGAAGCACAGGATGTCTTTCGCGCTGAAGTCCAGTGCGAGCTGAACAAGGTTAAATCTATTAAGCACCGTTTCGGTCTTGCTGATACCCGAGCATTAACGATGCTGCGATCTGATATTGCAACACAGGTTGTGCTTGGTTACCTTCGCTCAACCCTTGGTGAAGAAGAATTTGTTTCTATGGCGGTAGCTGAAAGGCGCGTACGTGCATCAGGCTGTCAGGTAGCCAAGCAACAGAGGGTATTAGACTTCCTACAGCTCATAACGCAGTGTAGGAGACTTGACAGTGCAAAGGAGCAATATGTTCTGGGAACTCCAATCAAGAACGATAAGTCAGGAAAAGTAGTGCAGGGAAGTTCATCTAAGTTTGATGCTTATATAAAGGACTGCGCCGACTTAGGATTTAATCCGGTGATCCTTCCACGTGATTGGCGGTTACCAAACTTGCCTAATCTGATAGATCTGCTTTGAGATAACCGGTGCCGGCTATTTTACCAGGTTGAGCGACGGCAAATATGCTAAAAAACACTTGTTTTACGAAAACGACGAAAACGACGCATATTACATGCCCCATAAAATATAAGCCCGGCAAGCTGCATGAATACTGGGATAATCTTGCATCCATGTTCTACGGTCACACCGGCTATATGTGTTGTCGCTAATTTTGTAGGTAATATTATTTATTTTGATTGAGACAAGGAGTCAACTAGCGAGGTCAGGGATTTGAACGCCAGGAGGATTTTGGAATATCTTGAGGAATTTACAGTTGTAACCACTGCATCATCATAAAGAGCGTTTGGGGGAGGCTGTGACAATGACACGAAGAATAGGATTGCTCTTGGCTCTATTAGTCCTGGTTAGCTTTTTCGTAGCCGAAGTATCCTCTTGTCTTGCTGCTACAAGACAAGATCCAGGCGATATTAAAATTGTCAGGCACCTATTATATTCAGTAGACGAAGACGATATATTTATTCCTCAAATCAGCGGGATGGGGGACGCTACCCTGCAAACCCGAATAAACAAGGAAATCGAGCAGTTTGTTCTGTCGCTGAGAAACCCATCGCCGGAAAGTTCCTTGAAGGGGGACTTTGAGGTCTCTTTCTACAACGGCAATCTGTTGGGCATTCATCTTTGGTGTTTCAGCTACACCAGAGGAGCGGCCCACCCCAATAAGTTCGATACCGGAATACACGTTGACCTGAACACTGGACAAGTTTATTCGTTGGTGGATCTCTTTAAGGCCGGTACTGACTATAACAGCCGAATCAAAGAACTGTGCTTCCACAACGAAACCAGTTACAGACTGAGGAATAATAACCACTGGGCTGACTGTATAGAAGATGATTGGACATATGAAGCGCCTTTCGCTTGTTACTGGCCGTCGCAGGGCGAATTCTTGTTGCGGGCCGATTCTATCAGAGTATACGTTAGCGACGCTGTGTGTGGAGCGATAAGCGGCTACAGCGTGCCGTATTCCGACTTGATGGACATAATTGATACTGACAGCTCGCTTTGGAAAGCGATTAGCAGCCGCGGTTCTTCTGCAATTGCTGTAGAAAGCGAGGCGCTTACCGCCGATGATTTCATCATAAAGGGTATTCGTCTTGGTGATTCGGCGGCATCGGTCGTACAAAGGTTGGGGCAACCGGTATCCACTACACAGATCAGAGACGGTATATCCTATGACTACGACGATATTCAGGTAGTCATTGGCACACGCAACACGGTTGTCAATATTATTACCGGTGAATGGAAGCCGGGTCAGCAGTTTGGATTCATTGCCACACATAAGGGGATATGTCCTGGATATTCACTGATGGAGGTCACTAGGCGATACGGCACAGATTCCACGGTAACTCACTTTGCTGATTATGACTTGTATGAGTATAGTTTCAACGCTGATTCTCACCAGCAATATATTCTAAGATTTGCGGTGAAACAAGGAACCGACACGGTCAGCTACATTGGGAGCCGTATTTCGGAACGGTGAGTACGATTGTCGGTCATTAACCCTTCGTTTTATTAGTCACTGATGGCCACTGTAGAGGATCATACATGCATACCGAAGAGCAGACTAGGTGGACGTCGGATAACGTCCTTATGTAACAGGTGATGGCCGCGCGTACTTTGCGCGGATCATGACCGGAACGCTGACAGGAAGAAAAGGCTCTCTGCGCGCGTATTTTGCACAGAGGGCCTTTCCTGTTGGCGTGGTTGCATAAGGAGACGTTATCGGATGACCGCCGGTGATACGAGCTGGCAGAAGGTTTTATACTGTGGAGAGGCGAAGTGCTTAGCGATGAGGTGACGGATCAATGGCGAAAAACCCGAACCAATTATGTGTTTTCTGCGGAGAAAGACCGCAGTCAAAGACCAAAGAACATATCATTCCGAGGTGGTTGATCGAAAAGACCGGCGACCCGAAACGCCAGGGAAGATTCGCTTTTGACTTTAATCAAGGCCGCCCTGTAGAATTTGCTTTTGATCAATTCACTCTTCCGGCCTGTCAATCTTGCAATGAACAGTTCTCTGATCTGGAGAACTATGCCAAGGGAGTCCTGACGAAACTTGAGTCCGGGACTGCACTGAGCGAAGTTGACATCACTTTCTTTCTCGATTGGCTTGATAAGATAAGAATAGGGCTTTGGCATGGCAATCTACGCTTGACCGGCGACCGTTACAAAGTTCAGCCGCGCATGTTTATTCAACCGCGATTGGGTATGCACGATCGAATGGTTGCGATATATCGCTCACCGGTAGTCAGTCAACGAATTAATTTCGTGGGACACGACACAATTCTATTTCAGCATATACCATCGTGTTTTCTTCTGATAATCAACAACCTATTCTTTTTCAATATGTCGCGGGATTTCCTGTTCGCCCGTCGGATAGGTTTCCCATATCCTACGCAGCTACGTTCAAAGGGATGGGGAGGACCGGTAGAATACTTTCTTACAGAGGGAATTCACCGCATTATGAAACCGATTCTTAAAACCCCTATAATCAGTCCTTGCCTTGAATTCTATCAACCGAACGCTTATGCCCGGTTCGTTAACGCTAACCCCGAGTTGTATTCGCGGCCATATGTAGTTGAGCGCTGCTTGGACTGGCGGGGAGCTGAGAGTAATGTATTAGTGGGAAAGATCCTAACTTCGAGACCTGATGGAAAGATGATTTTTCTTAATGGAGAATATACGCCTGAGCAACAAGTGCTTACCAATGTTGATGATTATTCGTTGAAGATCACTTTGGCTGAGCAGACACTCAGACATCAGTTGGCAATGTTCCGAGAAATATTGCAATACGAGTATGAAGATGTAAGCGTGCGGCATAAGATGATAAAACTTTATGAGTATGGGAAAAAGCAGAACGGAATTCTAATAGAAAGACTTAGAAATGGGAACTTATAATGGAGATTTAGATTAGCCCGAAGGGCTTTGTAGAGATTACGGTGGGGATAATCAGCCTTATTGATTACAGCACCGTAAGTTTCCAAGACATCTGATTCGGCTCAATCATGGCTCTGATCCTTGGCACAGTGCTGATTATCACCAAGTCGCCCGTTGTCGGTGTTGACGGTGACGCTTCCCGGGCACCAAGTACACATTAAAAAGACACGGATATTTATCCGGGTCTTTTTTTGTGTGTTTTGGTGGAGCTATGCGTTGTTAATATTGATTCGTTTACGAATTGCATAGACAACAACCGCTACAGGGAGCGTCAGCATCAAAGATATTGACGCATTTACTATGGTTTCACTCGCGAAACCATATGAACCTTGGGAAGGGTCGGAAATATGGCTTAAGTATCCAGCTGAAATTAATTTCGCGAACATCGCGCTGTGCATGATAATAAATTTCCATCGAAGAAACTGCTCAATGATACAAAGAGTGCCGGAAAAAATAGCAGAGGCTGTTAAGTTAGGACGGTGCATAGAAAAATATGGGGTTAGGCAGTGAACTACATTTTTTACGAATCCGGAACCATCACTTGTCTTACAGCTATTCAGCCGTCGTAAAAATTAGCCCTGTACCAGAGCACACACTGGGCCTACATATGATGGTTCGAACTGGTAGCCGAGTGGCCAGCAGATGTTATACCAGGGAATGCATGCTGGTGGCGCTTTAGTCGGCGGATAGCAAAACTTGAGAGTATTGGAACTCGCGGGTGAATAAAAAGCGTACGGAACACAGGAAGAGGGCCGGCATACTGGTTCGCAATAGGGATTATACGGCATAGCCGGTATACAATTTTTCAATGGTTCGCAAACGCTCCAACCCACTGGTTGTGGTATGGTTGGTCTGCAACCGGCTATCATGCCACCCATACCACCCATGCCACCCATGCCACCCATGCCACCCATGCCGCCCATACCACCCATACCACCCATGCCACCCATGCCACCCATGCCACCCATAGATGGTCGGCAGCCGCCCATGCCTATGCCGCCCATGCCGCCTGACGGCATCGGACGACATCTATACCGCGGTTGACAGGCAAATGCGCGGGGCGGCATACCCGAGGGGACGCATAATGCATGAGCCGGCGGATAGTAGTGGTCGCGCCAATCCACGATTTCAAAGTCTTCGCCCCATTGGGGCCACTTATTAAGCTCCATATAGAAGCATCTCCTTTTAGTATTCAATTATTTGGTCATATTATTTACCCGGCTGGCTAGGATCATCCTGCCACTCGCCGGTATAGGGATTATAAGCGCAGCCAACATGACAGGTCAGCCAGCAGTTTCGCGAGTCGCCGCACTGCGCCAGCGGGCGGCAGTCAAAACAGGCGTATCGATATTCACAGTCCTTGCATTTGGCTATTTGATCCTTGGTAGTGCGCCAGCACGCTTGCAATGGCTGGTTTTGCAATATTTCTGCCAAAGGGGCGGTGAGAATGTTGCCGCAAACCTGCCTTCTGGCAAAAATGCAGGGGATGACGTCGCCGCTGGCGGTTACCGCGAGTTTCCCCGCCAAGCAGTTATGATAGTAATGGGCGCGAGTGAAGCTGTATTCGTTGGTAAAAAAGGGAGGCCTGATCAGTGGCTTTCGATAACTGGTCGGCACTAGCCCAGCATCGTCTCCTCTGCCTGTGGGTCGCACTATATCGACTGCCGTTTCACAGTCCAAAGTTATGCATAATTTCTGGATGTTTTCGATGTCGTGTTCATTGGCCTTCATGATAATTACGGCGATACGTACTGGAATGCCGACCGCTTTCAATTTCTCAATAGCGGCTACCGTTTTGTCAAAACTCCCGGGATTAAGGGTGACGCTGTCGTGGACTTCTGCCGGCAGACCACTCAAAGTAAGTTTTTGCCAGAAAAAGGCTCCCGCTATAACGATTTCCAAACTGTCGAACCCTTGCAGAGACTGGTGGGCAAACACGGTGACATTACCCACTTTGAGCTCCACATATTCGTCTGATTCATGTGCTTCAGGCTTGCCCCGCCACACGGACGGAGTGGTTTTCACCCTTACGCCGCCTCAGCCAAAACTTTGTCTTCTTTCAATTTTGGCGGAAACCACGTTGCCTCCCTCAGCAATCAGCGTTTGCGCCTGGGAACTGATGGTTAAATCCATCTTCGCCGCCTCCTTTGCCGCCACCCCCGTGGGGGGGGGCCATATATTTATTATACTCTTCACCCGTCGCCGAGTCAAGTGAAAAGTACTGTAGCTGCGGCAGGAGAAACGGGCCTTTACGCGGAATTTAACCTTATCGCGTTCAACCTTCAAACAGACTGAGAGCGAATCGCCGCCAAAACGATCTTGGCATGACCTGCAGCTTTAACTTTGCGGAAAATCTGGCCAATCCGGCCGTCGGGGTCAATAATAAAAGTAGAGCGCTCGATACCCATTACTTTTTTCCCATACATATTTTTTTCCTTAAAGACGCCGTACAGCTTGGAAACGCTGCTATCTCCATCGCTCAAAAGCTGAAAGGGCAACTGTAGTTTAGCGCTGAATTTCTCGTGGGTCTGAACGCTGTCACGGCTAACCCCGAGAACAATTGCCCCACTTGCGGCAAATTCCGGATATAATTCGCCAAACTCGCGAACTTCGGCAGTACAACCGCTAGTATTGTCCTTAGAATAAAAGAATAAAACTACTTTCCGTCCGCCACAATCACTGAGATCTACCACAGCGTCACCGGTAGCGGGCAGTTTGAATCCCGGAGCCATAACTCCCACTGCAAGTTCAGTCATATTTACCCCTCTTTCCTGGGAATATTTTTAAACCAAGTATAGCATGCCCCCTAAGTAATGACCAACCAAATTCGCTGCAATCAGCGTCATCTGTGCTGACTAACCACCACTTAACAACCAAAAGGAGTAACCATGTCGGAAAAAATTACATCGATAGAATATATCCGCGGCGTGGCCATGTTGGGTGTTGTGGGCATCCACACCGGAGCCCACTCACTGTCCAATCCGCATGTAAATATCCATCTCTTTGCGCTCTTAGAAATCGCCTCCCGGTTTTCTGTCCCGATTTTCTTCTTTGTCTCTGCTTTTGGGCTTTTCCTCCACCATGACCTGGCAGAGCCATTTGACTATCGCCGTTACTTTCAGCGACGCTGCCGGACGGTGCTTATTCCCTATCTGGTCTGGTCGACGATGTATCTCCTCTGGCAGTGCATTATCAGCGGGCATTGGCTATGGTCGCCGCTACAGCTTTGCGAGCAGTACTTATTCGGCTTGGCTTCCTTCCATATCTACTTCCTTGTCATCCTGATCTGGTTTTATGCACTTATGCCGCTATGGCGAGCGGTTTTACCCGGTATTTTGGCCCATCCACTTCGTAATCTGGCGGTTATTCTGGTGCTGCAGATCATTTTCAACTATTATTCCAGCTACCATCTCCACGCTAATCTGAGCAATTACTACTTCAACGCGGCCCTCAAATACCGGCTGAACTACCTGCCGCTGCACTATACCTTTATCTTTCTCTTAGGAGCTGTCAGTGCTTTGCGGTACTCCGATTTCTCGAACTTCCTCAGGCAGTACCGGACAAAGATTAACTTATTCTTCCTGCTTACCCTGAGCGGCATGCTGGCTGCTTACTACTGGTTGCTGCTAGTAGACCGGTATACTCCGGTTGAGGCGGTCTGCACTGTTCACCAGCTCAATCCGATAGGTGTGCTTTACACAATGGCTGCCGCCCTGTTTTTCATGTCACTGTTCACGCATTACCGACCTTCCCGCCTGATCGCCTTATTTCTGGGCAGCCTGTCCCGCTATTCATATCCGATCTATCTGGTTCATCCCCTGTTCATGTACTACCTGATCGGCGTCTTGGCCAAGTTAAATCTGGTCCTGACTGCACCTGTCGTCATCGTGTTCTACTGCGCCACTATAGCCCTCAGTCTGGTTTTTGGCATATTGCTGAAAAAAGCGGCCGGGCCACTGCCGCTCCTTGGCATGCTGCTGACCGGCACATATCCGGCAGCCCAGACAAAACCGGGTCGTAGTCTATAGCCGTTGATTTTACTCAAAGGCTTTTTGCCCTCATAAATATAGTCAATTCCTTCATCAATATTGCCTGCGAAACTGACTAATATCACAAGGAACTTCTCTATCATCAACGAAGTCGCTTTCTCTGCTTAGAATTCTTTCCGCATTTTCGCCGCAAGAGTGCCGGACGGCGAAGCTCCGGAGA
>Ga0364910_1197_pt1 | contig 14053 bp, 6 predicted proteins | sample SorcelJu500001C4_3_FD_206970 | JGI IMG/M metagenome (GOLD analysis project Ga0364910, IMG submission 206970) | Enriched cells from Trout Bog Lake Hypolimnion, Wisconsin, USA - BchlTB.June25.5000.01.C4 | ecosystem: Environmental > Aquatic > Freshwater > Lake > Hypolimnion/Profundal zone | place: USA...
TGTGCTCCTTTCAGCCTGCGAACCGAATCGTCACTGTTCAGACCGATAATAAGCACATCACCAAGCGCTTTTGCAGCCGTCAGGTACGCAACATGCCCTGCATGAAGAATATCGAAACAGCCGTTCGAAAACACAACTTTGTTTCCTGAAGCATGCCATCTCAGTACCTTTGCAAGAGCCTCATTTCGATTCAACAACTTGTTGGTATCAGCCATTTATTGATAAGTTATCTAATTTTATTAAAAGGAGTTATTGTAATCAGTATTATTCCGGGTACTTATATCAATGATTGAGAAACCCCACTGTGTTTTTTTAGGGCATTTTTGAACAATAACACTCCCAAACAGCGGAGGCAGCGTACATACACCGCCGCAGGTAAAATAGCGATAGAATCTCTCATTACCGTTATGAATACACCTTTTCAACCCATGAATTTCCATGCATGGTAGTAAAATTGCTCATAGGTAATTGTTGTGATTTTTTTTGCATTGATACTTGATCATGTATATTTGAATTATTGGATAGTTCTATTTAAGATTGGGTATTGATATCTATAAAAAAAAGAAATGCATCTTAAAAACGATCAAACATTTTTGGCATTATGTATCATTATCCTTCTTGCATTAGTTTTTAATGCAGGCCAAGAGGTCGTTGCAATTTCCAGTATACATGATGACTTAAATTATTTACGCCGATCGATGTCATTGACAATGGGTGGGTCATATCTTGCGCCTATCAAAGAAATACTCTATCCGTTTTACATTTTGCTCTCCCGATCGCTTGGTTTAAGTTTAAGAATATTTGAATCAATAAGTTATGGTTTTGCCAGCTATACTCTTTGGTTGCAAACAAGCCGACTGACCAAGTCACAGCTGATAGGATGGCTCACGATAATTCCACTGACAGCATTCGGTTTTCAATATCCAGTTTTCAGTCGAGTGACCTCCGATACGTTACAGCTTATTCTTACACCACTTAGCATATCTACTGCAATACTTCTTTATCGGCGTAATGCAGATCGATATTCTCTTATGGCAGCATCATGTGTGCTGGGAGCACATGTTCTCACTCGACCTGAAGGAATACTGTTTATTATGTCACCGCTTATTGCAATTCTTTTTGTCGCCATCCGCAACAAAACTACGATGAGTCGGTTTGATGGACTCTGGAATTTTGGTGGTAAACTGCTTGTTATCGTGCTTGTGCCTTTTGTCATGCAGCAGGCAGTATCAGCATATAATATGGTCACTTTTGGGTTCTGGGCTCCCACAATCATTAAATCCAGGGATTTCCAGGGATGCCTGTTAAATCTTATGAAAATCAGCCCTATAGGTGAAACCCCTCAACCCTGCACCCCTTTTTCAAAAGCATCGATGGATCTTGCGCAAAACTATAGTCCTTCATTTCGTAAAATATATCCCTATTTGTTAAATAATTGTGACGGCAAAGGCTGGAGTGGATTTGCATACAATGGTTACAACTCTTTTGATGGTAGTATTGAAGGTGCTCATTTTCAATGGGCATTATATGATGCAGGTGCAATTGTTGCTCATGAAAAACCGTTAGAAATGCTTGCCTTTTTTCGAAAGGTTTCTGAAGAACTTCAATTCGCCTTTGATCACGATCAAATTCGAAGTCGCTATGTATTATCCACATCCTTTGGCCCTGAATTACTTATTTTTAACCAACGAATGCTAAATTCGTTCTATAGAATTCTATCAGAGATGTTCGAAATGGGGGGAAATATCAGAGAGCCTGAAATTTCAACTGTTAATCCAAATTCCGAAGTAGAATTAGAATTCAACCGGCTTGCCCTCCGGCAGACAGCATTACTGCAGACTGATGATTTGAATCTTGAAGGATGGGTAATAGACCAAAATATAGGTTTGGCCGATGCTATAACACTTGATCAGGAAGCACTTGGAAAAGGCACAACACTTAACGTTACAAACCGTCCAGATGTTGCCAAGACTTTTCTCAACAAGAGGTGGAGTGAAACCATGCCCGCAAAGGCAGGTATCGCGATTGCCTTGCGTGGTTATCCTGCGGGAAACCTCATTATATATTATCCACAAAAAAAAATAGTTGTATCGCTGGCTGAGATATGTGCGCTAAAGACATCGGAAAAACGCATAATTGAGGGAGTTTCAATTTATATTGACCAACACTCAAACCCAGGTGGAAGCGCCGGACTTCATAGTATTGCATTCAGCCGACATATATCAAATATTATTCAATTATACGTCAAGACAATTATTCCATTTATTCCAATATTACTGTTTGTGATTGGAATACTAAGCTACAAAAAAGCTCTCATAAAAGATATAAATATAAATGGCGAAAGTACACTATTTATTTTCACGATCACTTCCTCCATTTTTCTCCCAAAAGCACTACTTCTGGTGGTAATAGATACTGTTATGTTTCCGGGGGGAGAAAATCGATACCTTGCATCCGGTGCTTATATTGTATGGTATACAGCCACATACCTTGGAGCTGTTGTAATTAGGTTTGTTGTTGAGAACATTAGACAAACAATAAATACACCCCAGACTTTGGAAAAGTCCGGGGTGTAAGAAAGTGCCAAAATACATCACAATGAATGACTACCTGCATTTGTTCCACCAGATATCAGTGGTGGCTCATTTTACTGAAGGTATTTGCTGACCTTCAGTAATTAAATGCATCTCATTAAAACTGATATCTTTAATTGCTCCCCAGACATAGCCTCTAGCTTTGAATGTTTTCAGATTGGGTATCAAGCGCCTCATACCTCTTTCGATAACATATATAGCGGGAGTTCCGCTCTGACGAATCAATTCGCCGTCACTGAAGTGGCGTGTGGTCGTAGCGAAAGTTGAGGGTATCTGTTTACCTTCTGGAATTATACGCATCTCATTAGCACTGACATCCTTGATGGCTCCCCAGGAATAGCCTCTGGCATTGAATGTTTTCGGGTCGGGTATCACATGCCGGATACCTTTTTCGATAACATATATGGTGGGAGTTCCGCGCTGGCGAATCAATTCACCATCACTATAGTGATGAGTGGGTGCATCGCCGTTCTTCGCAGAGGATATTGGTTGACCGCTGCGTGTTTCCGGATTGTTTTGTGCAACAGCAACCAAGGGAGCAAGCGGCATTATCAATAGGAGATACGAGCACAGTGTATACAATCTTTTCGTTTGAAGAACTTTAACGGGGTCAAAATCTTTCTCTACCATTTTAGTCTTTTTATCTGTGAATTTACTCATTGTATCATAAGGTCTAACGTTGTCAGAGATTGAGCTGCTTACTACTTGAAAGAGTAAAGAGCCCTTATTTGTTCGTAAAGTTGCGGAATTATTTCTAAAATGCAAAACCAGGTAGTAAAGATTTTGGTGTTTTTTTTGGTGCTCCGTGAGACCGGCAGGAGAACAAGAGATGAAAGTTCCCTCGTCGAGTCAATACTGGAGCGCACCGGGCATAGCCGTCACGCTGAAAGTTCTTGCCAAAGGGGGATGACAAACAACGATCGTTCAGAAAAAATATTTGTTGAGTGTTCTCTGATGTGACTATATTCTGCAAAAAAAAGTGTTGCATAATTATCACGGGTTTGTTAGTTGAGCTTAACGCACAACTAACAGAGTAAAATAAAGGATGTTTTGTAGACTATGTATTGTTGTTCACTGAATTATTCAGGTAATCAATGTTTATTAAATACTCTTAATTTCATCTGTTTTCATTATGTGCCAATTGACTATTTTAATGCCTTGCCTGAATGAATCCGAGACCCTCAGCGTGTGTATCAAAAAAGCAATGTCCTATATTGAACGATCAGGAATTTCTGGTGAGGTTCTGATATCTGATAATGGTAGTACTGATGGGTCTCAAGAAATTGCTTTATCGCTTGGGGCAAAAGTTATACAAGTTTCAGAGAAGGGTTATGGATCTGCGCTTTTTAATGGAAGTCTTGCTGCATCAGGGGAATGGATTATTATGGGGGACTCGGATGACTCATACGATTTCAGCTCACTTGATTTATTTGTTGAAAAACTTAAGTCAGGATATGATCTTGTTATGGGAAACCGTTTTCAAGGAGGTATTGAACCAGGGGCTATGCCATGGAAGAACAGGTACATAGGTAACCCTATGCTCACATTGATAGGTAGATTGCTTTTTAAATGCCCGGCAAAAGATTTTCACTGTGGTCTTAGAGGATACCGAAAAGATGCCTTCCTGAAAATGGATTTGCGTACCACTGGAATGGAGTTTGCATCGGAAATGGTTATAAAATCGAAGCTATTTAATTTGCGAATCGCAGAGGTTCCAACCACACTTTCTAAAGATGGACGATCCAGACCTCCTCATCTCAAGCCATGGCGAGACGGGTGGCGTCATCTCCGGTTCATGCTGCTCTTCAACCCAAAATGGCTCTTTATAATCCCTGGTTTTATAATGATTATAACCAGTTTTATTGTTTACTTGCGTTTGCTTATTGGACCTGTTACCATAGGTTCAGTAACCTTTGATATACATACACTTCTTTTTGCTGTGGCCGGAGTCGTTTCAGGATGCTTATTTTTATCTTCAGGAATTACTGTTCGAATGCTTGGAATTCGTGAAGGTTTGCTTATTGATCACCAGTTGATAGAAAAGATAAGAAGATCTCCATTTCTGGAAATAGGAGGAACTACAGGCTTGCTTATGGGGATTGCTGGTTTAACATTCGGATTGTGGGCATTTGGCCTATGGAAGCATGAGGGATATGGCCAGTTGAATCCGGAAACCATGATACGTCATGTAAGTTTGTCTATCCTGTTGATAATGCTTGGTGGAATAATGGTAACAACCGCTTTGTTGATTGGATTTCTGTCTATCCCTACCAGAAAATCGCTTGTCGTTGAGGAGTCTTGATCAACTTCTTTTTTATACAGTTTAATTTCTCAGGGCTGAATTCCCCGCCACTTGTGGCGAAAGTTAGTATTTCTATAAACAGAAAAACTTATGGCGTTCAAAGTCCATCTGTACTACAAATTCTTGACCGATTTCATTCAGCGTTTTGACCCCTTGAATAGCCTCAAGCGCCACCTTGGTCTTAAAGTCACTGCTGAAATTATTTCGTGTCCTTTTTGTCATTTCTTGCCCCTTTTTGGGGCAAGTTAACAACTTAAACTGCTGTCTAAAAATCGGGGTCCGCTATAATGACAAGGAGCGGTAATATTGATAGTGGTAGTATTATTTCGAAAAAAGATTTGATCATGATGATATATTTTACTATAAACAGGTTATAATATAAAAGTAGGTAATATGAATGTTTGAGGAATTATTGATAACAATCAAACAAGGAGTATATCATGTCTGGAGAGGCCACGACTATCGACACCATTTTTACTGATAATTTCAATAATCCATTAGATCCAGCTGACTGGGACTTTCCCCTTTGGGCTCTTGTCAATAATCCTTCATTTAACGGACGAACTCAATATATCCAATCGCTTCCGCCAGTATCAAATGGCGTATTACCTTTAGAACTCTATACATATAACCCAACATACAACCCAAATGACCCCACCCAAGTACCTTCTTTTTATGGCACAGAAATAATCACCCATAAGACATATTCACCCGGATTTTCTTTTGACATCACGGCACATTTCGCCAGCCCATTGGCTGCTGGTATTGTCGGAGGCTTTTTTCTCTACAATTACACAGATGCCAACAATCATAACGAGATTGATTTTGAAGCGTTGACTAATCACCCCAACGAGATTCAGACCAACTTCTATATGAATGAACCTCTTGGCTCAGGTCACCCTCAATCCACGTCAATTTCTACTCCATTAACCGACGAACACACCTATCGCATCGAATGGTTCCAAAATGCAATACGATGGTTTGTTGACGGTCAGTTGGTTCGCGATCAGACCTCGAATATTCCACAGCATCCGATGGCACTATATTTGGACATCTATGCTCCAGCACCGGGGTGGCAGTACGCTTACAGTTCGCCCCCGAACCCTGTTACTAATGCAAGCGCCAATACAGCGTATTCTTTTGATATCAATTCTGTAAGCATCGGACAACTGCCAACAATTGATATAGCTGGTGATAAGCAAACATTTAACGGTAATACAGGCATTACAACAGTTCTTTTTTCAGGAAATGAAGCCAACTACTCAATCACACAGTCTGGATCAGGATTTTCAATAAAAGATAATGTTGGGATTGATGGTACCGAAACGGTTATCAATATCAATACGCTTCTATTCAGTGACCAAACACTTACTATTGTCACTAATCCAAGCAATACCCTGTTGGAGTCATATCGAATTTATAAGGCAGCGTTTGACCGTGCCCCAGATTATGGAGGACTAGGATACTGGTATAATGTCATGAATCATGGAGCTTCTTTAGGCAGCATCGCAGATGGATTTATTCATAGCAATGAATTTACATCTTTGTATGGATCCAATCCAACTGACTCAACCTTGATCACTCTTCTTTACCAGAACGTGCTTGGTCGAACTCCTGATCAGGCAGGTTACGTTTACTGGATGAATGATTTACAGCACAATATTAGTAGAGCAGATATACTAGTATCATTTTCTGAGTCTCCTGAGAACATTGCAAATCTTGCTGGTATCATTGCCCATGGGATCATCTATGAATCATTTGCTACCTAAATTTTTCATATTCTCAATAGGTGAGTTTCAGGAAAATCGGGTAACGGCGGCGAATTGCTGCGCCGCCGTTACCTAAGAACAAAACGTGCGACTTTCGCCTCACAGGGCTCAAGCCTCATAAAAATACATTGTTGTACCCGGCAAATTCAGATACCAAGGGTTTTGCTACAACTTCGTGCTGTTTTTTGCCATTTTCCTGAAAACCTCGTCAAAAACAGGAGAGACGAATCGAGAGCCTTCAGTTGATAAATGATCACCATCATAATAGAGTGGTTTTTTATTTGCAATTATTATTAGCCTGCCCCGTTTATCAAACATCATTGAATCGGGATGTATTATAGTGACGTTCTGGAGTGTGGAGAATCCCTCTATGATCTTATTGGCATCTTTAGTCCATTGATGATGGCTGGAAATATTCGGTAAGGCATCATCAATATTCAGATCTCTTCTAATCTTCGTTATCCATAACAATTTCGGTATATCTATTCCAATTTCTGGAACATCACTGGCTATAATAACCCGACGGTCAAGTGCAAGCAAACCATTGACTGTTCGTGTAAGACCATTTTTTAATGCTATCCTCTGCGAGTGATTAGAATTGACAACTACATCTTTCAGTTTGAATATACGGTCATTTCTTTTATATCTATGACCATTTTCAAGCGCGCCCCATATTCCTGCAAGTATGACTGTTTTTACTTTTGGATGAGTCTTTATAAAAGAGAGAACCTCATCACTGTATAACTTCGTTTTAGTGTCGTTTACATCTATACCAATCAAGGGGGGGCAATCTCGATGAGTTATATTAAAACCTGATAATCCATATTTATTGCCCACCTCAGATACTGCTGTAAGAAAAGAACCAGCATGCGAATCGCCCCAAATCGCAAAACAAGGGATGCCTCCATCTTTCCCAATCAACGAAGGCATGTCCCCTTTATGCAATGACTCTAAGGTTGTTTCATGCCCTTTAAAATATGGCCACAGAGGGTCAGTAGCCATATCAGTGTCCGTTAGCACTTCAGGTTTTCGATAAGGCATCCCGTCTTGGAAATAAATCACGCTTCCTATGATTGATGCAATAACCATGACTATTGCAGAGAGAGCGAAGAGTTTTTTTCTCTCGGGAATGAAAGGCAGGTTGCCTCGAAATGGTTGTTCGATAAACTTCAGAGAGAGTGAGGAAATGAGAAAGGTTGCGAGGATTATCCCTGAAATTTCGAGAGGTGTTAAGTCTCTTAAATTCAGGTATTTTACGAAGACTATAAGGGGCCAGTGCCAGAGGTAGAGAGAGTATGAAATGAGTCCAATGTAGACAATAGGTTTGAGACTCAGGAACTTGCTGATGACAGACGCTCCACCACCTATACCGCAATAAATAATCAAGCTGGCACCCAGTACTGGCGCAAGAGCCGTCGCACCAGGGAAGATTGTAGCTTCAGTATAGAACCCTACACTGAAAACAATAAGGCAGAGTCCTAAGATGGAAAAGATGTTTCTGTAAAAATTCGATTGAAGTTGAGGTATTGCCCCGAGCGAAAGAATTGACCCGAAAAGCAGTTCCCAGGCTCGTGTATGAACAAGGTAAAAGGTAGCCAGCTGATGTGTATATACCCCAAAGACGCTTGTAAAAAGAGATACGAGACTCATTCCAAGCAACCATTGAAAATATCTGCTCCTTGAAAACTTATTAATAGCGATGAGAAGAAGCGGGAAAAATATATAGAACTGCTCTTCAACAGCGAGTGACCATGTATGGAGTAATGGTCTTTCCATTGACGCTGGATCAAAGTAGCCTGAGCAGTCCCAGAATAAAATATTGGATGAGAAAAGGGTTGTGGCTGTTATAGTATAGCCGAAATCTTTAAAAGCAAGCGGATCAAACAGGAGTGCTGCAACTACAACAGAAAAAGCAATAACAGGAAAGAGTGCAGGGAAGATTCTTCTTATCCGTCGCTCGTAAAACTTGGCAATAGAAAATTTATCTGCTTTAATTTCTTTGATGATGATAGAGGTGATGAGAAAACCAGAGATAACGAAAAAAACATCAACACCTACAAATCCACCTGAAAATCCAGGAACGCCAGCATGAAAGAAAATAACTACCAGCACAGCAACAGCTCTGAGTCCGTCAATGTCCGCCCTGTATTGTAATGACATAAATTTGATGATCTTGGTTGGGGGGTTTAAGAACGCTGACTTGGCGTAAGATATAAATAAAAATATGCCAGGAAATACCCAGCATGACGGTAATCTTGTATGAGGTATGCTATGAGGTTTAAAAGTTGTAAAAAGTCTACGTGTTTGGGTTGAGTATTAATTCTTTTTATCATACAATGCGCGGGCATGTGCCAACTTTTCTTGTTGATGTAGTGTAAAGGCCGGTATGAAATTCTCCTGCGTCTGTTCAGCCAGTGCAATTGCTGTCATTATTAATGTTATTTTACGTTAACGGTTCGGGTGGTTTATTTACCATTCCTGCGAATAGGGAATAAAAATGCTTGACAGGCGGAAATTAAAATTAGCATTTATTTTCATCAGACAGTTGTGACTTACTCTTTTTTAATAAAAGAATTGCGGAAATATTTCAAAGCCTTGTGTTAGCGTATGATATGAATGTCTTAGTTGTATATTTCAAGCAACAAGCTATTTCTTGTTATGAGAAAAATCGTTTTGCCTGGTATTACATTATCCGTCTGGATAAGCTCATGATTATCCATACAGGCATTAAAAATTTCTTGTAGATATAAAGTCAAGGAACCTATTAAACTTAGAAATTTAGGGGTACCTACATTTCTCTACTTATAAGCCATGAATTCCAATAACCTGCCTCATCTGCCGCGTCTTGACCATATTCGTTTTTTTGCTGCTAATCTTGTTTTTCTTTTTCATTTCACTCATTATTACTATTTACATTGGTCACCCATGATTGATCATCCATGGATGGGGCTTATCACCGAAGGTCATACCGGGGTTGGCCTTTTTTTTACTCTGTCCGGTTTTCTTTTCATGCTGATAGCTTTGCATAACCCGTTTATCGACTATCGTCGTTTTATCAGCAATCGATTTTTACGGATTTTCCCAATGTTTTTAACGGTGTTTTTCATTGCCACATCTATCGGGCGTGATAATTTCCAGCCGCAGGATATTCTCTATCTTTTTTTTTCCAACATTGGCAAAGCCCCTACATCCATCCATTTCATTACGGGTGCAGCATGGAGTATTTCAATCGAGTTTACCTTTTATCTTCTTTTTCCTTTTATTGGAAGATTTGCCTGTGAACAGGGGCCAAAATATCTATTAAAACTACTGTTGCTGATGCTCTTGTTTAAAATGGGTGCCTATGGAGTTACCGAACGCAGCACCCACATGTTATACTCCACACTCGTTGGCCGTTTTGATCAGTTTCTCATAGGTATGTTGGCAGCAATGCTCTACAGTCGATATAAAGAAGTTCTGCTTCGACATGGCACCATGATATTATTTGGTGCTGTTGTTATGGTTTTTTTGAACAGTACAGTTCAGGCTAGATATGCAAGTTTTTTTCTTGCAAATCAAAAGCAGGTGTTTTGGATGTTCTGGTCAATGCTTGAGGCGAGTGGTTGGGCGCTATTTATTACGGCGTGGGTATCTGCTCAATTTAAATTGCCCAAATGGCTGGACCGACTTATGCTACGAGGTGGTGAAATAAGTTTTTCGTTTTATTTGATGCATGCGCTGATAATTTATTTAGCTCACGAGGCAGTTGGAGTGTTGACGCTCACTGGAAATATCATTGTTGATGGCACCTTGACAGCTGGTAGTCTCTATGTTTTAACATGGATGGCTGCCAGCTTAAGCTATGAAACAATTGAAAAGCCATTTCTTGGATTTCGGAAAAAATATGGTAAGCAACCGCAGCAAATTTCTTGAAGTTTACAAGGTTAATCGACGATTCCAGCGACATGAAAAATTGCTGACTATACAATTCCCCGACCACAGTAATGATCGTCAAGTGCAATGCTCTGCAACAAATCCGTTTCTGTTTGAGACTGCAAAGCGATGAATGCTTCTAACAATTCCTTTGCTAAAGAGCATGAAGGTTGGAATTTTGGATACAATCTCCTGCGGATGCTCAAAGCATCCTGGGCATAGCGGATTACACCTTCCTGCAGTTCATTTCTTGAGCGAGAACTCTCAATTTCTTCATGTGACAGTTTTCGATAGTGGGCAACTGGCTTATTATCCTGTGTGAATTCATACTTAATTACCTGAGCATCATTAGAACTTAAAAATTTTTCAAGTTTAAAGCTATGCCTATACATAAGTGGTGGCAAGAAGTTCGTATCGACGTTTTCATGGAAGCATCCACGAATCAGTACATTATTTCTCTGACTTACATGAAGAGAAGCTTGATGTGTCATCATATAATATCCATGTACAGGGGTTTTAATACACTGGTTAAGATAGTCTTGTATCGTCGCACTATAGCCAATATCAACAACAGCCTGGCGTTTACCCTGCTCGAGTCCAATTTCACCTAGGTAATGCTTCAATGCGGAGTATTCATGTTTTTTAATCTGAATGATATCTGCCTCTAATAACCTCAACAGTGGTATCAGGTGATCTATATTCTTGTTATGAACCTCAAGTGTACTCTGAGAGCTCCACTCCAATGTGGAAGTAACTTGAGCCCAGCGTTCAGCACTCAACTCAAGGCCGTAGCGTTCCCAAAGAAAATTAGTAATTGTATTGGTATAATACGTCGTCCTTGCGATGTCCAGGATAGTTTCGAATTTTTCAATCATTGGAACACTGATGGCTCTGCGGGAAAGGAGAAGGTAATCAACTTGAGGCAAATCATCTGATTCCTCACTCCAGATGTCGAAGATCCTCTTTATCAGCTGCCCTTCCCTTGACAAGAAATAGAGCCGTTCGATTCCGTCAATTCGTGCATTTTCAAGAAGCCATTGAGAAAATGCAACCAAAAGAGGGCCAATAATGCTGTAACCTATATTCAATGGAGTAGGTTGAATAAAAGAAGCGATATCAAGTTTTGGATAGTTGATTGCTGAGAAGTTTTTTAATAACACAAGTCCAAGAGTCAATTCGGTGTTCAGATCCCCGGTTCCTTCATTTCTTTCAATTAATTCACGGAAGCGAGGAAGCCCTTTCGCAAACTCAAGAGGTCTTAACAAATGCATTAAAATGATACCTTTATCACCAGGAATCTGCACATCAGATCGTTCGTTATCCCCAATCATTATTATTTCCGAGGGGCTTATCCCGTATAGAGAAAGAACATGATCATAAAGTTCACCTGTATCTTTACGCAACCCTATCTCATTAGAGAGAAACAGCTTGCTCCAACTATTTATCCCATTGTTTTGTAAACATTTTTCAATCACTCCTTTGGGCAGAAACATATCTGAAATGAGCACCACGGGTTTTCCTGTAGCCAATGCTTGACTGTAAAGTTCCTCAGCCCCCGAACGAAGGACAAGTGAAGCATGCTCGACTTCTTCCTCAAGTTTGCGAATATGAACAAGCGTTTCATTGGAAAAATTTGTCAAGCTATGGAGGCTGATGAAAATTTCATTCATACCAATGTCTCTTCCTGCAGCCACACGGGCTTGTTCTTCAGCTTTAGCTCTGTTTTGCAGATAAAGCTTTCCAACATTTCCGCCTAAACGTTGAGCAACTATATGTTTAGTATTCTCTGCATCAAGAAGAGGGCGACAAAGGAGGGTATCAAAAATATCAAAAGCGATCAGTTTGATTGCGGGATCGGATAATTGATCTACCATAGACTGAAAGGATCTGTCTGTGTAGCGCTTGAACCCCCAGGCTGACCATGAGGGATGCTCCAAATCCTGGATAATTGCCGGATTATATCCTTGCTTGAGTGAGGAAATAACCAGCAGGCGTTCCAGACAATGAGCAAATGTACCATCCTTTTGGCCTGATTCTTCTGCAAAGTCGTTGATAGTGATGCCAATATCGAAAAGCGGCCTCAGAGCATCACCCTTGGCCCAGAACATTGAACCCGCAGGAAAATCAAAGTAGCCTTGAGGAACCGAGATTATACCCAAACGAGCACACCAGGCTTGACCCATTGCTTTATTGCTTAGCCAGCAGTTTGCTTGATAAGGCAAACGTACAAAATTTTGGGGGTAAACGATACCGCGTGGCGAATTGCCTTGCATAAGCTTAAAAATCCTGCGTATCCGGTTTTCGTCTCCGAGCAGATTGATACAGAGATATTCACGCCATCCTTCAGTGGCACCATTGTTATAGACAGATTTTTTACCGTGAAGATGAGCAATAAAGTCGTAATCTTTCAAGCGTGATCCAAAAGTGCAGAACATCGGGGCGATATCACGTCCATGATTAGGGACAAGTTCAATAACTGATAATTTCTGCATTGGAAGTTCTGAAAAGGCTTTTCTACAAACTACAATATCTTTTTGGTTTACAACCGATACATAGAGGTCGTAATGAAAAGGCATGTTTTTCAGGTAGTTTCTGAATTCATCCACGAGGTCGATGTAATATAAATGCAGATGGATAGCAATGTTCCCTTGCACATGCTCAGCCATGGGCATAGTTTCAATATTAAGCATCTTGCCGTGTCTTATAGCTGTTCGCCCTTCAGACTTGCCATGATTTATATAATGATCATAGGGATCAATGTCTGTTGCTTCTGAAAGATCGCGATTGTATGCTAAATACATGTCACTATTAAAATCATCACGAGTTATTTCTATAAGATTTTTTTGCTCAGTATCAGGAGTTTGTAATACTATATCTGTAAATAAGAAATTAAGATGTCCTCGCCGACCCTCATGCTTTCCATAATTAATGTAATGGTAATAAGGATCAAATTCACTTAAAGCAACATCTTTATAAAGTTTTAAATATAACGTAGCGTCAAAATATTGAGCTGTTCTTCCTTCCTTTATACCAAATTCAAGATAATGGTTAAAAAGATCTATGTCTTTGCCATCTAAGTCTGGATTATTATGAAGGTAAAAAATTGCGTCGAAATATCTCGCTTTCCGGTTTTGATATTTTCCGAAAATAAAGTAATGCATATATGGATCTAAACTACTTTCAATTACATCAGGATTTTGCAAAAGATACCAATGAGCATCAAAATATGGTTTAGAGAAAATTGTTTGTGTTTTACCGTAGTCCTTGCGGTTTAAAAAAAAGGTACACAGTTTGTAAACTGTTTGAGAGCGTTTTTCGATGAATAGAGATAACTTCCTAATAAGTTTTTTTAAACCCTTTTCTTTTTGATTCATCAACTTATTGATAGTTTTTTCCAGATCGATAATCCGTATATTTTTTTTGAATGATATTTCTTCAAGATGTTGCAGAGAAGAATTAATTATATTTATTTTATC
>Ga0364910_1049_pt1 | contig 14007 bp, 14 predicted proteins | sample SorcelJu500001C4_3_FD_206970 | JGI IMG/M metagenome (GOLD analysis project Ga0364910, IMG submission 206970) | Enriched cells from Trout Bog Lake Hypolimnion, Wisconsin, USA - BchlTB.June25.5000.01.C4 | ecosystem: Environmental > Aquatic > Freshwater > Lake > Hypolimnion/Profundal zone | place...
TCGACTTGTCCCAGACCGATCTGAAAATTCTTCAGGCCGGCCTCCAGCAGCGCTTCCACCGCCAGAGCGACAATCTCGGCATCTGCCGCCGGACCAGCGGCCCCCATCAATTCGACCCCCGCCTGATAAAATTCGCACTGCCGGCCGGCTTGGGTCTGTTCGTGCCGAAAAACATTGGTCATATAAAATAATCTCAGCGGCGGCGCGGTCTCCCGCAACCTGGTCGCTGCCACCCGGGCCAACGGCGTAGTCATGTCAGGACGCAGAGCCAAAATGCAGTTATTTTTATCAAAAAATTTGAATAAACTCTGGCTGATGTCAGCACCGGCGCTAACGGTAATGGTCTCCAGATACTCAAAAGTCGGGGTCACGACCTCGTCGTAGCCCCAGCGGGCAAAAAGATTGGCCAGCGCGTTCTCGGCCAGCCTTTTTTGTTTGGCCTCTTTGGGCAAAAAATCCCTGGTACCGTATGGGATCTGTGGTAAAAATTGATTGCAGCTCATGTTGTCGTTTCACCATCCAAGCGAGTTAGTATAGTTTTATAGCCGTCAGCACCGTAGTACAGGCAACGCTTTACCCGGCTGATAGTGGCCGTACTGGCCCCCGTCCGGGCGACGATATCGTCATATGTATGGCGATGCTTCAGCATCCGGGCCACTTCCAGCCGTTGGGCCAGTGCCTTAATTTCGCCAATAGTGCAAACATCCTCAAAAAACTGGTAACACTCTTCCTCCGACTCCAGCAGTAATACCGCCTGACACAACTGGTCGGTAATCGCATCCTTCAGTTTAGGATTCGCAGTCATAAACATCGCTCCTTCGGGCCATCAACTCATAATAAGATATATTCGCTTTCCGTTCTCACATTCCTGCTTCACCACTGTTACTCTTTAGCGCGCGAAAATGTTTAGGTATAACTGACTATCAAACAGATAAAAAATCATATCCAATACACTACGAAAAAAGCTGTTCTTCTCCATTATACATTGCCAACCAAGACATTCTTTTTAGCGATTTTGGCCTCTGTTCGAATATACCAAAGGCACCGGTTCGAGCGTACTGGTGCCTTAACTTTTATAGTGATTGTGGTATTTGGCTGCCCCGAAAAGCGTTAATGCGCCAAATCTTCCAATGTATGTCCGTTATAAGTTCCCCACCAGACTGAGTTAACCTGGGCAAGCGCGAATTCGCCGGCTGTCGTGGTGTCCACAGTGGTACCCGGATAGCGCACCGCCAACCCAGCCGCGGGCGCCGACGGCCAGGCGGCCAGATAATCCGGCACCAGATCGGTTGCTCTGCCGCTAAGATTAGCGCCCTCAGCCTCAGCTAAGGCGCAGGCCTCATCAATGGTCCGCAGATTGATGGCAATCGCGCTGCCAATAGCGACGGCCTGGGCATTCTGGTACGTCGGAGCCGCGACAAGCGCGGCGAAGGCGCCGATCCCGATAACCACCACCAGCCCCAGCATCGTAACTCCTTTGGAGTTGTTCTTTACGGAAGAAATCCTCAGCATAAACCAACCCTCCGTATTAGTTTAACTAACAATATATATCAGCTATTATTCCCTTTATTATACATTAATACCTTTATTATCCATAAGTGTGATTTGTCCTATTTTTTATTTTCCCACACATCGAGTTTCTCATTCCGGCACAAAAAATCACCAGTCCGACTTCGGATTGGTGACATTAATAGTTCGTGTGCCTTGATCTTTTTTACTATAATTGTGAATAATAATATTATTGGCAAACCCTGGCTTGTATGTTAGATTGGTCTTTGTTCAATCCGGCCAGGCAAATTATTTCTGAGGTAATGGCATGAAAAAACTGGCATTGCTACTTGTATCCTGTATATTGTCCACTTTGTTCGCTGGCTGCGGCGAGCAGCATGTGCTGGGCAGTGACCGCCCGCTGCTGGTGGGAGTGACCGCCGGACCCCACGCCGAAATCATGGCCGTGGTCCAGCAGGTGGCGGAAAAAGACGGTCTGAAAATCCAGGTCATCACCTTCAATGACTATACCCAGCCCGATCTGGCATTAAACAAGGGAGATATCGACGCCAACAGCTTTCAGCCCGAGCCCTACTTAGACGACACGGTAAATGACTGCAAATACGACACCGCGATAGTGGCCAAGACAATTATCTTTCCCCTGGGGCTATATTCGAAAAAAGTCAAAACCATTGCCAGTATGAAGACCGGTGATCTGGTGGCCCTCCCCAATGACCCTGCTAATTGTGGCCGGGCACTAAGGCTGCTGGAAAAGAACGGGCTGCTCAGGCTAAAGACAGGCGCAGGTCTGACCCCCGGCATCAGTGACATCAGCGAAAACCCACTGAACCTGACCTTCCGGGAGTTTGACGCGTCTCAGATCGCCAGTTTGCTAAACTCTGTCGACTTGGCGGCAATCACTAGCGGCTATGCCGGCGCCTCCGGGCTAGTCCCAAACCGCGACGCCCTAGCTATCGAGGACACCACTTCGCCCTATGTCCACATCATCGCCGTCCGTCGCCAGGACAAAGACAGCCCAGCGATAAACAAACTGGTTAAAGCCTATCACTCCGAAACGGTGAAAAAGTTTATCCAGGACCACTACCCCGGCACTGTACTGCCCGCCTGGTAAAAACAGGACGCCGCCGTAATCTATGTAAATTTCGCAAACAGTGCTGTGAATAATTACCAAAATTTCAGCCCGTATATACACGGTATTTCCTTGTAAATTTTGGCCAGCTGACGTATAATAAGGGTAGTAACAAAGCTCTAAAGGTACCTACAAAACTGAAAAGGGAATGGGGTGATTCCATTGAAAATGCTAGACGGAACTGAACCACAGTTCCCATCCGAACCCGGATATCCGGAGGAATCAATGGATCTGACCTGGGACCCGCAATTTAATATCGAGAACTGAAAGACGTTTGCCTAACAAACGCCGGATTGTACAATGAGAGTTGTACGTAAGTAAGGGGAGCACACAAGTGCTCCCCTTTTTGGTCGCTAAAAACGGTTAACTTACTATATTTACGAAACATACAGGCCGTTCAGAAATCCCCAGATGCTAGGCGGCTGCGAGGACGCGCGCGCAGGCAGTACATGGTGGCGTACGACAAGCGCGCGCCCGGAGCACCAACGACGCAGATGGGGGTTGCTGGGCGGCCGGAAAAGCCTACCTACTCCGCGCTTACCGGAGCCGCGCCCGGGGCTTTCTTTTTGACCGGGTGTAGCAGTAGAGCTGGAAGTATCGCAATGGCACAAATCACCGTCAGCGCGAAGAAGGCGTCGTCAAAAGAAAAAATGTATGACTGACGCTGTACAACACTGCCGATCATCGCCAAGGCCTTGGTCTGGATAATTCCCGGCGCGAAGCCGAATTGATTGTAGAGAGAATCGATATATGTCAGCATATGTTTAGCCGCGCCCGGCGGAGTTCCCGTCCCCAGAAAGAGGCCCTCGAAACTCACCATAATCTTTTTCAGCGGCATAGACGCCACATTGATATTCTCGGCGTTGGCAGCCAGATGATATATCTGTCTGTTCTGCAGGATAGTGGACAATAAAGCGATCCCCAGAGAACCGCTGACCTGGCGGATAGTGTTGTTGAGAGACGAAGCCCGACTGATTTTATTCAGCGGCACGTTGTTCATTCCAAGTACAGTCACCGGCATCATGAACAATCCAAGGCCCAGGCCGCGCAGCATCATGACTATTTCGATTGACCCATAGGTAGTATCCATGTCAAGCATTGAAAAAGGATAGCAGCTTATTGCCAGAAAACCAAGCCCAATAAGCACCACCGGCTTTGCGCCGAATTTGTCGGCCAGTTTGGCGGCCACCGGCATCATCAGTCCGGAAGCCACCGCCGCCGGCAGCATCATGATACCAGTCTGCATCGCCGAGTAGTCCCGCAGGTTTTCCATAAACAGCGGAATAAGAAAGATGCCGCCGAACAGTCCGATACAGCCGAGAAAGATGACAATACTGCTGCAGGCAAAGTTCCGGTCATAAAACAGCCTCAAATCCATGATCGGGCTTTCGTGGCTTAGCTCGATGGCCACAAAAAGGATCAGACAGGCAAAAGCGATATAAAATAATGTAACAATATAGGGTGAAGTCCAGCCATCGTCCACGCCCTTGCTCAGCGCCAATAGCAGACAGAACAGGCCAATCGACGAGGTAAGAAACCCGCCCATGTCAAATTTGCTGTCATGGTGTATGGCCGTCTCCCTGAGGACCAGGGCAGCAAGTACATAGCCGATGATCCCGACTGGGATGTTGATGGTGAATATCAGGCGCCAGTCCCAATACTGCACGATATAGCCGCTCAGCGTCGGTCCCACCGCCGGGGCCACCATGGCCGAAATGCCCCAGATGCCCAGGGCCATATTGCGTTCTTTAGTCGAAAACACATTATATACAATGGTCATGGTTACAGGGATGATCAACCCGCCGCCAATGGCCTGGATAACGCGGAAGAAAATCATACTGTCGTTGCTCCAGGCAATGCCGCATAGCGCCGACCCGGCGGTAAAAGCAGCCAGGCTTAATAGATACATTCGCCTGGTGCCGAAAATATCGCAGAAATAACCGGTTACCGGTTGCAAAACCCCCATAGTCAGCATATAGGCAGTGAGAATCCACTGCGCGTCTTGGGAATCTACTGCAAAAACCGCCATCATCTTCGGAATGGCGATATTGACGATACTGGTGTCCAGAATGCTCATGAAGCCGCCGATGATGGTTACCCCAAGCGCCCACCACTTGTAGCTGGCCTCGGGAATGGCTAATCGAGGAAGATTTATCATCGGATCACCTCCACTACTGCAAATGCACCTTGATTACCACCGACATGCCCGGACGGAATACAACATCGCTATTTTCCGGCAGGGTTATTTTGATGGGGATGCGCTGCGTCACCTTGGTAAAATTATTGGAAGAATTCTCGGTGGGAATCAGGGCAAATACCGAAGCAGTGGCATTGCCAAGGTCGTATATTTTTCCGTAAAAAGTCCGCCCAGGATAGCCGTCAATAGTATATTCCACCTGTTGGCCGACTTTCAGTTTACCGATGTAAGTTTCCTCAATCCGGGCATTGACCCAGATATCATTGCTATCGATAACGCTAAACAGTGGCTGGCCCATGACCACCACCTCGCCGGGACTGGCCGCTTTCTGCGCCACAATGCCGGCAACCGGCGCCACAATGGTAGAATCGCCATAAGTCAATTTAACAGCTGACACAGCCGCTTCAGCCTGTTTTACCTGGGCGGCCGCCGCCGCGATTGCTTCTTCGCGCGGCCCGGTAACCGCCAGATTCAGGGCCTGCTTCGCTGAATTGTATTCCTCCAGAGTAACCTGATACGCGGTCTGAGCGTTGTCGCGCTGTGACGCGCTGATCGCGCCATCACTAAAAAGCTTCTGCATTCTTTGATTATTAACTGTTGCATTATCCAAGTTTGCTTTGGCCTGGTAAACAGCGGCTTGGGTCTGCTCAATCTCCTGCGGACGAGTACCATTCACCAGTTGGGCGTAATTGGCTCTGGCAACCGCCAACGCGGCTTCGGCCTGGGCCTTCTGGGCCAGAATATCCTGAGGATCGATTTGGGCCAATACCTGACCGGCCTTTACAGTATCCCCTTCGGCCACCAACATTTGCGACACCTTGCCGGAAACCTTGCTGCTGATGCTGACGATAGTGCCGCTGATCCTTGCATCATCAGTAGTCACATACCTGGTTGTGTAATACCAATACCAGCCACCGCCGGCGATACCGATCAGCACAAAAGCAATCAGCAGACCAACGACTAATTTACGCTTTTTCCCATTTTCATTTTCAGCCATTCATAATCCTCCTAAATAATGACCGTCCAGTCAACTATAATTATAAAAAAAACAACTATTCTTTTTGGGCCATTCCATACAGGAAGATATCGGTAATATTTTGGGCAACAGCCTCGAGGCCATCAGTATCAACCATTTTCTGGTATACCATCGTCATAATTACCGCAAACAGCCCATAGGCTCCCTTGGCGACATCATAGTCCCGTAAAACTCCCCGGGAAATGCCTTCAGTCAGCACTTTCTCCAATTTCTCGATAATGCGGCGATAAACGCCATGGTATTTCTCCCTGGTCTCAACAGTCAACACCGAATGCCCCAGCTCAAATCCACGGATTTCGTGCATCAGCACCCGCCACAAGTCGGCATTCTCAATATAAAACTGCAGAAAAAGCCGGATCATCGTCTCAAGCTTGTCGATGGTCAGACGGTCAGAGTCGGCAATTTGCTCGAGAGCTGCCTCAAACGGGGCGTTTCGTTCCTGGATGAGAGTATAAAACAGTTGTTCCTTATTGACAAAATAATTGTAAACCGTTCCCTTACCGGTGTCAGCCAGAGCGATAATCTCGTCAACAGTAGCCCGGTTATAGCCTTTGCGGGAAAACACCTCATAGGCGGCATTGAGAATTTGCTGACGTTTGGAGCGTGAGTCCTCCGCGAGCTGATCAGAGTGATAACCCATGGCATGACCTCCAATAAAACAGAATAACCCACTGTATCTATATTAGCGCGCCGACAAAATATTTGCAAGTAGCTATTTGCCAAAGTTGCTGCCGACACAATATTGAAGCACCAAACAAAAAGAAGGGACCGGCAGTCCCTTCATGCGCCACAATCTGTTATGTCTTGGAAAGTGCTGATTGACCCTGTGTTACTTCGGCCCCCGGCAGTTGGCCCTGAGTGACGATTACCAGATTGATATTCATAGACAAAAGACTCGGCTTACGCAATAGCCCACGGTCAATTACCGGACTGAAAACCACACCAGCGTCACCGCTAAACTTTTTTTCCACCAAATCCTGCACTCCAGGCTGATCCAACTCCGCCCTGTTTAGCATAACCCGGTGGTCAAAATCCACTGCCTCCACCGCCATGAAGCGGGGGCTGGCGTCCAGACGCCGGGCGTACTCCAAAAGGTCACCGTAGCTGCCAACAACCCTGAAGGCAACCCTGGTCTCGGTCCAGCCATTATTATTATATACACTTTTACTCGTCCCAAACCTTGCTAAAACCGTCCCGGTGTTTTCAGCGGTGCTTTCCAGGAAAGCCAATGCTTGCCCAAGGTTCGCCCGATCAGGCAACAACGTATCCATCTGGGCTATCTTCTGATCCAGTTTCAGTAGATACTGCCTACTGTCGGGGTGAGCCGCGGCGAAATTCTCCACCTGTGCCACCTTGGCTCTTTCCTGCATCAGTTGATTGCTTGTCTGGTCGCGTGCGTCCAGCTGCGGCGTCAGGATAACGCTGTAAAACAAGTACCCCACTATAATAAATCCTGCCAGCGTGCCCGCCAGCCACAGATAGCCTTTATGTTTAAAGGATATGTCGTCCGTAAGCTTCATTCACTTACATCCCCTTCAGCTTCAATTCCAGAGTATACTTCCACAGGCCAGCCTTTTGATCCACGTCAGTATCCTTGAGTGTCACCGCGCTAAAGGCTTTATCAGCTTCCAACCGTTTGATGAACTGGGCCAGTTCCGGGTAAGCCCCCACCTCACCTTTGAGCTCAAGCATACTGGCGTCGGACTGGTTGACTTTGGTTTCGTCCAGCCAAACATTCGGCGGTAGCGCTGCGGCGATCCTGGTCAGCAAATTGTAGGGGCTGATCCTGCTCTTCTCCAGTTGATTTACAAGAACCTGCTTAGCGTCAATCTGTTTCTGCTTATCGCCAGCTTGCTCCATCGCCTGCCGGACAGGCAGCAGTTCGTCATAGCGGGCCTGAGCCGCGGCCAGGTCGCGCTGCGCCGACCAGTTAACGGCGGCAATCACGCCGTAAATAGAGCCTAACAATACTATAAATATCAAGATGAAAAATGATGCCACTCTCGCATATGGTATATCTGACCGCCGGTCCTCCCGGGGTAAAAGGTTGATACGAATCACGCTTCATCCCCCCTCATCGCCAGACCAATGGCCACCGCCAGCTGCGGCCCCACCTTCTGGGCGTGGCTGGTGGAAATCGACGGGCTGATGGTCAGCCCGGCCAGGGGATTATGCCCTGTCAGCGGCAGCTCAATCTTGGGTTTCAGCTGCCGGACCAGGTTATCCAGATCCACCGCTCCGGTCATGATCACCTTTTCGATAGTCGCCCGTTTATCCTGTAGATTGAAAAATTGGGAAGTACGCCTGACCTCCTGGCCGAGTTCTTCCAGCATCTCTTCCAGCTCAGCCGCCCCAGTTGCTTCACCGGCCGAAGCTCTGGCCATAGCTTGCGTAAACCGGGCTTCGCCCACAGGCACCACCCTGGTAAGCACCGGGTTGCCATGTTGGAATAGTGACATTTGTGTGCTGGCAACCCCCACATCCATTAGCAATGAGTTGTTCGCCCCCGGCATTCCGGTCATGGTTCGAAACACCGCCAGCGGTTCGATATCCACCGCCACCGGCGTCAGTCCGGCCTTGCGGACCACCTGGATCAGCTGTTTCACCACCATCTTCGGAGCCGCCACCACCAGCACCCTGAGTTCCCCTGTCTGGGGATCGTGGCCGGTGACGGCATAGTCGAACTCATAGCTATCTGCTTCATAAGGCACATACTTGGGAATATCCCACTTGATAGCCTCGGCCAGTTCCGCCGACGCCAAATTGGGAAAAGCAACCTCCCTCATAAAGATCGCCTGGCCACCGACCGCCAGCACCGCGTCCTTGGTCCGCACGCCGCTCAAAGAAATCGCCCGGCTCAGTTGTTCCGTCAGGGCGTTCTCATCTAGCGTAAGGCTCTGACCATCCTCCACTGCCGGTTCCCTTTCAGTCTTCGCCAAATCCGTAGGTGCGCCAGCAATTGCGTACGTTTTTAGATACGGCTTGTCCCCTTTCAGCGACACCTCCGCCACCTTCACCGCTCCGTGCCCGAAGTCGATACCCACCAGCGTGTCAATCCGCCGCCGGAACAACCGGGTAAACCGCTTCCACCCTTCCCCAGCCATGACCCAACCTCCCTATTTATCCGCCTTCAGCCCACTGCGGAGTCTTCTTGCCGCAAGCGGGTGCATACTGTAAAACCTTCTATCATCTAGCCGCCTAACGGCGAAATGTCAACATAATTTTTCTATACTACCATACAAAAAACCGACCATATACTTCATTGCAATTTATAATGCCAATTAAATCATCAAAGAATAACCGGGGAAAAGGGGGGAAGACCGGCGCCATTTCCGGTTCCTCCCCTTTCAGTCAACTTGCCTGAATCAGGTTAAGATTTTGGTAAGGTTTCTACCAAATAAGTGCCATAATATGCCCGATAAATGCCAGTCCCATTACCGATAGTATAGGCAGTTCCCGCTGTTTGCTTAGTCGCGGTTGCACCCGGATAGCGTACATCCATGCCGGCAGCCGGCGGATCAGGCCAAGCAGCTACTGCAGTAGAACCAGCAGCATTATTCGCTGAATTAGAGACCAAATTACCTGCAGCACCTGCGGTCGGCGTAATTCCGTTAGCCACGGCTACGGCGCAAGCGCTGTCGATGGACCTCAGATCAGCAGCAATTTTGCTTCCCCGCGAGGTTGCCTGGGCGCTCTGGAACACCGGAATGGCGATGAGCGCCAAGATGGCGATAATACCCACGACCACCATCAATTCCATCAATGTGAAACCTTTTTGCTTGTTCTTTTTCTGGAAAACTGTCAACATGAATAAACCCTCCCTTTTTTTCGTTGCTATTTATTTAGTGATCCATATATTGGGCCATAGTGAAAATGGGATAGAGGATAGAGATAATCATACTTCCGATAACCACCCCGAGAATGAGAACCAGGAAAGGTTCCAGCAGGCTGCTCAGACGGGCCACCATGTCATCCACGTCGTTCTCGTAGAACTCGGCCACTTTGCGCAGCATGGACTCCAGCTGACCAGTCTCCTCGCCGATGGCCACCATCTGGACCACCATTGCCGGGAACAGGCGGCTCTTGCTGAGTGGCGCCGCGAAGCTGAAGCCCTCGCGGATGCTGGCAATGGCGGCATTCAGCGCGTCAACCATCGGCTTGATGTTGGTAGTGTTTTTGACCACCTCCAGCGCCTGGACGATCGGCACCCCGCCGCGCACCAGTGTACCCATAGTACGGCTGAACCGCGCAATGGCAACCTTGCGATACAATGTTCCGAATACCGGCAGCTTTAGGATCATGTTGTCTTTAACAACTTTAAATCCCGGGAAGCTGGCACTGCGAGCCAGCAAGAAAATTCCAACGACCAATCCGGCCATAATGTACAGACCATATTGGCGCAGCAGGTTGCTGGCGCTCATCAGCGCGCGGGTAGGCAGCGGCAACTGTGCATGCATCTGGCTGAACATCACGGCGAAAGTCGGCATGATCCAAATTAGAATGCATACAACCGCACACAGAGCGAAGGTCAGCACCGCCGCCGGATAGTACATCGCTGACTTGACCCGTTGGTTGAGCTTGTGATCCTTCTCGAACTGCAGGGCGAGCTGCTCCAGCACCTCATCCAGCACGCCACCAAGTTCGCCTGATTCCACCAGGTAGACCATCACCTTGGGGAAAACCGCCGGATGCTGGGCCAGTGAAGCCGAGAGCGAACTGCCCTCCTGGACGTTTTTATACACGCTCTGCAGCGCTTTTTTCAGCACCGGGCTGCTGGTCTGTTCAATCAGGACACCGAGTGAGCTGATCAGCGGCAATCCCGCCGATACCATGGTGGAAAATTGCCGGCAGAAGACCACTAGATCCCGTAACGCCACTCCCTGCAGTCCTTCGAAGAATTCCTGCAGACCTTTCTGTTCAGACCGGGCTTGCTCAATCTTGACCACGAACAGGCCCTGGTTGCGGATATGGGCGGCAACCGCTGACGGCCCGTCGGCCAGCAGTTCCCCATTGATCAGTTGTCCCGCCCGGTTCCTGGCCCGATAGGCATAATTCATGGCCATGGCATTACCTCCCTTCTATGTTGGTTGTTTATGTCATCCCCAGCAGCCTTTTTAGCGTCTCGGGGTCTGACGACAGGTTCAGGGCCTCTTCGTAATCCACAACGCCCTTGCGCACCAAATCCCTTAGACTACCGTCCATGGTCTGCATCCCCGCTTTAGCGCCGGTTTGCAGTACCGAGCTGAGTTGCTGGGTCTTGACTTCACGGATAATGTTGCGTACCGCTGGTGTGGCCACCAGAATCTCCAGGGCCGCCACCCGGCCTTGGCCGTCCTTTCGGGGCAGCAGTTGCTGAGTCACAATACCCTGCAGCGTCGAGGCCAGCTGGACGCGAACCTGCTGCTGCTGATGGGGCGGAAAAACATCGATGATCCGGTCCACCGTCTGGGCCGCGTCACCTGTGTGCAGCGTCGCCAGCACCAGATGCCCTGTTTCAGCGGCGGTGATGGCCGTGGCGATGGTTTCCATGTCCCGCATCTCGCCCACCAGGATGACATCCGGGTCTTCCCGGAGCGCCGCCCGCAAAGCGGCGGCAAAGCTCTGACTGTCGAGGTGCATCTCCCGTTGGTTGACAATGCTCTTACCGTGTTTGTGGAGATATTCTATCGGGTCCTCCAGGGTAATAATGTGGCAGGCCCGTTCGTTGTTAATCAGGTTGATCATCGCCGCCAAAGTGGTCGATTTGCCGCTGCCGGTCGGGCCGGTCACCAGCACCAGTCCCCGTGGTTTACGAGCCATCATTTTTACCACTTCCGGCTGACCAAGATCATCCAGCATCGGCACCTGCTCGTTCACCAGCCGGATGGCGATGGCCACACTGCCCCGTTGCTGGAAGGCGTTGACCCGAAAGCGGCTCAAGCCCTGAATGGCATAGGAGAAATCCACTTCGCCCTGTTCGGCGAACTTGGCCAAACTATCCGCCCCGGCAATTTCCTGCAGGAAGGCCCGGGTCAGCTCAGGCCGCAGCTTGGGCTCATCCAGCGGCGTCAGTTCGCCGTTTATTCGTAGCACCGGCGGCAACCCCACCGTAATGTGCAAATCTGAGGCCTGTCGGGTCAGCGCTTCGCGCAGCAGCTTGTCCATCTTTAACTCTGTCATCATCATACCCCGCTATAGGCCACCCGCATGACCTCGTCTACTGTCGTAAGACCCTGCAGTGCTTTCATAATTCCGTCCTGGCGCATCGACAGCATGCCTTCCTCGACTGCGATCCGCACAAGTTCCCGGTTCATTACCCGGTGAGTAATCGCGTCCTGGATGGCCGGTGACAAGGGCATGACCTCATTGATGGCCATCCGGCCGCGGTAGCCGCTGCCATTGCAGCGCTGACAGCCCTTACCCCGGTACAGCACCAATTCCTGCTGGTCGGTGTCCGGCAGGGCAGGCGCGTCGCCGTTTTCACGGCTGGCTTCCAGAAACAGCAGTTCCGGTGATCCCGCTGTCGGCCGGTAAGCTTCCTTGCAGTTGGGGCAGACAATCCTCACCAACCGCTGAGCCACCACCCCCAGCACCGAAGAAGCTACCAAAAAGGGTTCGACCCCCATGTCAATCAGCCGAAAAATCGCCCCAGTGGCGTCGTTGGTGTGCAGCGTACTGAACACCAAATGTCCGGTCAGGGCGGCGCGGATGGCAATATCCGCCGTCTCGCCGTCCCGGATTTCGCCAACCATCACAATATTGGGGTCCTGGCGCAGGATGGAGCGCAACCCGTTGGCGAACGTCAGTCCCGACTTTGGGTTGACAAGGATCTGATTGACCCCGGCCAGCATATATTCCACCGGATCTTCAATAGTAATAATATTCTTCTCCGATGAATTGATCTCCACCAATGTGGAGTAGAGCGTCGTAGTCTTGCCGCTGCCGGTCGGTCCGGTCATCAGAATCATTCCATAAGACTGGCTGAACATCTTCTTGTAGCGTTCCAGGTTCAGCCCCGAAAATCCCAGGCTGGAAATGTCCAGCACCACCGCCGCCCGGTCGAGGATCCTCATTACCACCTTCTCGCCCAATACTGTGGGCAGGGTGGAGACCCGGATGTCAATTTCCCGGCCATGCTCCAGCACCTTGATCCGACCATCCTGAGGCATGCGTTTCTCAGCAATGTCCATGTCAGCCATGATCTTGATCCTGCTGACAATGGCGTTCTGCGTGGCCTTGGGGAAAGTCACCACTTCCCGCAGCACGCCGTCGATCCTGAACCGCACCCGCACCATCCGTTCCAGCGGCTCGATATGAATGTCACTGGCCCGGTCCTTCACCGCCTGACTTACCAGGCCGTTGACGATGCTGATGATCGGGGCGTCATCAGTGGTCTGGATCTCGGAAGCTGTTGCCATATCCTCGGCCTGCAGCTTGTTCACCGCCCGCTCGACGATGTCCCTTACCCCGTAGGTATTGGCAATGGCCCGCTGCAGGTCGCCTTCAGCGGTAATCACTGTCTCAATATCCAGGCCGGTGACCATCCGCACGTCGTCCACTGCGAAGAAGTTGGTCGGGTCAGACACGGCCAGGATCAGCCGCCGACCCTCCTTGCGGATCGGCAGCACCTGGTGCCGCTCAGCCAGCGCCGCCGGTATGAGCAGCGCCGCGTCCCGGTCCACCGGATACTCGGCCAGATTCACCCGTTCAATCCCCAGTTGCCGTTCCAGCGCCTGGAGAATATTCTCTTCACTGATAAACCCCAGATTGATCAATGTCTTGCCCAGCCGTTCGCCGCTCTTGCGCTGGGTTCCAAGCGCTTTTTCCAGTTGCTCTTCTGTGATCAGTCCGCGGTTGACCAATAGCTCGCCGAGGCGGAGCCGTTGTTTACTAGCCGTGAAAGCCACCTCCTTGGCGCCTTTTGGCCTATTTTACAATTCTCGCGGTCAGAATGACCACGATTTCCGTACTGTTATTAGTTGTACTGTCATTGCGGAATATTCCGCCGATAAGCGGCAGGTCTCCCAGAAACGGTACTTTGCCCTTGGTACCGCCGACGGTGGAGCTTATCAATCCGCCCACGGCCACCGTTTCCCCGTCCGCCATCACCAGAATTACCGTAAAAGCGTAAAAAGCGTTCAGCCCCATGCCTGGAGC
>Ga0364910_1202_pt1 | contig 13536 bp, 9 predicted proteins | sample SorcelJu500001C4_3_FD_206970 | JGI IMG/M metagenome (GOLD analysis project Ga0364910, IMG submission 206970) | Enriched cells from Trout Bog Lake Hypolimnion, Wisconsin, USA - BchlTB.June25.5000.01.C4 | ecosystem: Environmental > Aquatic > Freshwater > Lake > Hypolimnion/Profundal zone | place: USA...
GAATGACCGACAATGCTATCATGGCCTTTTTTTAATTCCTGATTTCGAGGACCGATGAAAAATCCATATCCATAGGCAATTTGATTTTGCTCACTTGAACCATGGATTAAAAAAAGAGCGTCTTTGCTTTCGTTTAAAAGGAGTTGGGTTCCCTTTAAAGCTCGATCGAATTTATAAAGATCGTCTACAGTGGTTGCCAGGGCACCGGCTGCATGAGGAAAAGACATGTCGATATAGTTAGCATGAAATTTTTCCCCCTTTTGATTTTTTTCGTATCCCATTGCTTTATTGGGAACGATGAATCGGTTATGGTCATAATAAGTGGAGGCCATTCCCAAAGGTTGTAGGATATTTTGTTGAATGTAGTGTTCATAGCTATCTTTTGTGATTGCTTCAATAATAGCTCCTAGAACGATATAGCCGGAATCTGAATATTCACAATCGGTTCCCGGAGTGAACTTCAGGGGAAGACTTTTGAAATAAGAGATCGTTTGCTCCGGTGTCGAGGGATCTCTTTGGATTTTCTGAAGGTTAGGAAAATCTGTAATGCTCGGGATGCCTGAAGTATGGGAAAGCAAATGATGAATGAGAATTTTGTCTCCTTTGGGATAGTCGGGTAAATATTTAATGACGGGGTCGTAGACATTCAGCCTTCCCTTTTCTTGTAATTGTAAGATTGCAATGGCCGTAAATGACTTGGTGATAGAGCCGATTCGAAAGACACTCTGATTTGTGTTTGGCACTCGCGACTCTTCATTCGCATAACCATAGCCCTTTTTAACAAGTATCTTGTCCTGTTTAGCAATCAAAACAGATCCTTGAAATTGATTCTGTTTTAAAAAAATATCAATCTCTTTATGCAAAGAAGAGTGAGTGAATTTTCCAATCAAAATTCCAATAATCAAAGAGAATGAAAGTAGAGAAACCAAGTAGAACAGAGATTTTGAATTCATAGTTTTTCCTATTAACTTTTTTTTGCGTACACTAGGTGTTTAATATAAAGCGATACGCATGTGTAATGTTACATCATTACACCATTTCTTGTCAAACTATGAATTTTTGTTATAGATTTTTCAGCTTGCGATCATTCAATTGCGTGGCTTTGGTGCAGATTATACGCCTAAGAAAATTAACAGATTCAACGCTGAGACGGGGAGTCGGTGAGACGCAGAGGGAACACAGTTATCTTTGAGTCACCCCGTCTCACCGCCTCCTAAATAACAAATTGTAAGTTTTTAGGTTTGTCTCTTTCTGTGCTCTCTGTGTGCTCTGTGGTAAAAATAAACCACAGAGCACACCGAGAGTACAAAGAGAGACAAAAAGCAAATGTGTTCATTTTAGTCGTCTTCGCCTCCATAACTTAGATAAACCTTTTTATATTGAACGTAATCAAATGGAATCCAAAGAACAGCAACCGCTCGCACAGGCGCATCAATGAAGGTTTCTTGGACCTGCTGAAGGGCTTTTTTGCGCAGACTAGAAGAAAAGAGCCATATGATAAGAATGCAAGTTAAAACAAAAGTATTGAAAATAAATTGAACGGCTATTCTTGGTAGAATCAAAGCGGATAGAAATATCCCTTGTAGCACATGCTTCGCTTTGTTTTCTGGCTCACTATAAAGTGTTTTGAACTGAAGGTCAGTAAGCAACAGTCGACGGTTTGAAGGCACTTGACTCAAGTTTTCTCGATTCGATCAGTTTATTTGTGTATATTATTGCATTGTGCTAATAAAGGAGGGAATGAAACTCTATATAGCCAATGGCAAGACATGTTAACTTTCTTGAAAAACTTTTGTGTTTTTTTCGTAGCGACCCTTATCGCATTTCATACTCTTGAAGCTGAAGAAACACAGCCTGCATTTTTGAGTTTAACGGGATTTTTGAGTAAAGACAAGGTAGCAAAAGCTAAAAGCTCTTTGGAACGCTTTTCCGTATCTACTCTTACTTCTCCTACTCTTTTGATGGAAATTAATTCAACGGGGGGAGAGTTAGGGGAGGTACTGGATCTTGCTAAAACACTTTATGAATTAAAAAAGCTCAAGCATCTTAAGCTTATCGTTTATATCCATGATAATGCCATCGGACCTTCCGCTGCTCTTCCTTTTTTAGCAGATGAGTTAGAGTGTTCTTTATTTGTTTCATGGGGCGATATCCCATTGGGGGCCGAAGGCTCGCTACCGCCAAACATTTTGCGTAACAGAGTGCGTAGCTTAATTGATCCACAAAATCCTCATGCATCTTTGTTATATATATTGGCAGATGCGATGTCCGATCCATCTTTGCTAGTGATCAATCAGCAGGGATGGAAAATCATTTCAGATAATAAAAATCATGAAGGCACAATGATTTCTACTCCCGGACAGACTCTTGTGCTAAATCAAAATCAATTGCAAGAACTTGGCCTCGTGAAAGAGGTATTATCTCCGGAGCAGTTTGAAAAAAAATTTCAAATTCACTTAGAAGGAAGCGTTGCAAATATTCAACAGGGATCTACCCCTTTACAAGCATCGCCTCAAACGGTAGAGAAAAAACTGCAGCAATCGATCCATTTTAATCCTCAAGGGCCTAATGTGGCTGGGTATATCTACGTTGGGGACCATGAAAGTTCGATCAACGAATCCACTTGGCTTTATATCAAGCAAGCCTTGGAATTTTATAAAAAGCAGCATCCCATTTTCATCATTTTGGAATTAAATACTCCCGGCGGAGAAGTTTTTGCTGCGCAGAAGATTTCCGATGCCCTTAAAGAAATGGATACTCAATTTAACATTCCGATTGTTGCATTTATCAATAATTGGGCCATTTCAGCTGGAGCAATGCTGGCTTATTCATGCCGCTTCATTACAACGGTTAAAGATGGAAGCATGGGTGCTGCTGAACCTGTCTATGCCGGAGAGGGTGGTAAGATGGAAACTGCTTCGGAAAAAGTCAATTCTGCCCTTCGCGCTGACTTTGCCAACCGTGCCCGTTTTTTTGATCGCAATCCTTTAATTGCTGAGGGGATGGTGGATAAAGATATGATTCTTGTCCTACGTCATGGGGAGGTGGTGCAGCTTGAGAATGAAAATCAAATGCGGTTGACAGGTCCCGATCCGGATATTGTCATCTCTCACAAAGGGAAGCTGCTCACATTAAATGCTGAACAAATGATTGATTATGGAGTAGCAGATTTGCTCCTCCCTCCCGCCAAGCTTTCTGAGATAACACCTGAAGAAAAAAAAGCAGGACAGTGGCCGGCAAGCAAGATGCTCTTGTTTCAATCGCCTTTTTTCTCATCCATCCCTAAAACAACCATCCAAAGTTATCAAATGGATTGGAAAACTCGCTTTTTTGTTTTCTTAGCAACGCCGCTTGTCTCGTCCCTTTTGTTCATGGGATTGATGATAGGGGCCTATATCGAGATGAATCATCCGGGGTTGAGCCTGCCCGGTTTTGTTGCGGGTTTATGCCTTTTCCTTATCGTCCTTTCAAGCTTTTCATTAGAAATTGCCAATAGGCTTGAATTGATTATCCTTTTGACCGGATTGGTTCTTATTCTTGCCGAGCTGTTTGTGTTGCCCACGTTTGGCTTATTGGGAATATTGGGCATTATTTTATTTTTGGGAGGATTATTTGGCATGTTGCTGCCTAATTTGGGCTCTGTGAAATTTGAATATGACACCCAAACATTGAATGCAGCCGGAGAATACTTTTTCCAAAGATTAGCTTGGTTATGCGGCTCTTTGATCTTAAGCATCATCATCATTGTTATCTTGGCACGCTATGTGATGCCAGGTTTTTCAACTTTCAATCGCTTTGTCTTGGCTGGTCATGAACAAGATGCTTCCCGGGGGTTTGTGGCAGGAAATAATCCCGCTGATCTTCCGCAGCCCGGCACTCGAGCGGAGGTATTTGCGACTTTGCGGCCTGCAGGAAAAATCATTGTGCAAGAGAACATTTATGATGCTGTTAGTACCGGAGATTTCATTGATGCGGGTGAACGAGTCATCATTGTCCGATTGGAAGGAGGCGTGATATTTGTGAACCGCGAAAAGGGAGGAGAAGCATGATGCTGCCCTTTTTGCTTCTTTTTCTAGGCTTGGTCCTTATCTTATTCGAATTTTACATTCCTGGAGCAGTGATGGGAATTTTGGGTGGGATTTCGATCTTAGTTGGAATCATCCTGTTTGCCTCTCAGACCTCTTCTTTGATTGCTATCGTTTTATTTGTGCTGGGATCGGCTGTGGCAGTGGGATTTTTGATTCGATTTGCTATTTGGCGCATCGTGCATGCCAAGCCTCAATACAGCATTTATTTGAGTAAAGATCAAGAAGGATATCAAGCTTCTAGCTATGACAAGAGTGCCATTGGGAAAACAGGCATTGTGACGGCGGATCTTAAGCCCGGAGGATTTATCTCGATCGAAGGGAGGCAGCATTCCGCTATTTCTCTTAGTGGTTATATTGCAAGAGGAGAAAATGTGACCGTTGTAGGCGGTCAAGAACAAAGTTTAATGGTTAGAAAGTGTCTTAAAACTTAGATGAAGGAGCATCGATCATGATGCATTTATTGCAAGCGTCAACGACGGATACGAATATAGGTTTTTATTTTATCGTATTTGTCGTTGCTATTATTTTAATTATTATCCTAAGCATTTTAGGAAAATTCATCAGCTTATGGTTTCAAGCTTTTGTATCCGGAACGCCCATTCCACTATTTAATATCGTGGGCATGAGCCTCCGCAAAATTCCTCCACGTGTCATCGTGAATGCCCGCATTAATCTTTTTAAGGCAGGTCTTAAACAAATTAGCGTGGCTGATCTGGAGACGCACTATCTTGCCGGCGGTCATATTACCAATGTTGTGGAAGCGCTCATTGCAGCGGACAAAGCAAATATTCCGCTCGATTGGAGAAGGGCGACCGCAATCGATTTAGCAGGCCGCGATTTAAAAGACGCCGTGCAAACCTCAGTCAATCCCCGCGTGATTGATTGCCCTAGCCATGGAGGATATATCACTGGTGTAGCGAAGGATGGAATCCAATTAAATTGTCGTGCTCGAGTGACGGTTCGCACAAATATTGCTCAGCTTGTTGGAGGAGCCACCGAAGAGACGATCATTGCGCGGGTAGGAGAAGGAATTGTGAGTGCAATAGGCGGCTCTGACACGCATAAACAAGTTTTAGAATCACCTCAAAGAATTTCAAAGCTTGTTTTGGAAAAAGGACTCGATGCCTCTACAGCTTTTTTGATTTTGTCCATCGATATTGTGGAAATCAATCTGGGTGAGAATATTGGGGCTAAATTGCGCACAGATCAAGCCGAATCTGATATTCGCATTGCTAAAGCAGAGGCTGAAAAGAGGAGAACCATGGCAGTTGCTATGGAGCAAGAAAACTTAGCGAAAGTGCGTGATATGGAAGCAAAACTTGTCGAAGCGCAAGCAGCTGTTCCATTAGCGATGGCCGATGCATTTAGATCGGGGAGGCTTGGCATTATGGACTATCAACGCATTCAAAATGTTCAGGCTGATACTGACATGCGTAATTCTCTTGCGAAGCCGGAAGGCGAGAAAAAGCAAACTTAATCACCTGAGTTAATACACAATTAAATCTTTACTGCGTAGCAGGGGATTGAACAAATATGGTTGAATTCATTGGATTTATCATCAGCCTTTTGGCTCTTCTATATCTTTTCATCATGCAGAATAGATCTGCTTCGCGCGGGGTGCATTCTGAACGACGTCAAAATGAAGAGTTGATCGAAGACGATCCCTTTAAAGAGTTTCTGAAAGTAGTTGAAAAAGAGACTTTGGTAAGAGAAGTGGCGCAGCACTTGCCCCCTCCGCCTCCTAAAATTATCAAGCAACAACCGAAGAAAAAGACTCCATCTGCTTTAGAAGATTCTCGGCTTGCCGGTCAAATAGAAAAGCGTAAATTAAAAAGTCCTTTGGAAGATCGGCAATTGAGATCACGCTTTAATCACCATGAGGAGCTTCCCGGAAGGAATCTTCCTTTATCTGCGAACATTCATCGAGTGGATGAAGATAACATAGTAGGGCCTTCAAGGGTTTATGTGGCGCTTCAACGTTTGGCCAATCGGCGAGATATGATCATCTTTCAAGAAATTATCGATAAACCAAAAAGCATACGGATTGAATCACCACCGCCTTAGATGTTAATTTTAATTAAACTTAGGTTAATTCTCTTTCCTAAATAACAAATTGCTGTCTCTATCTCTGTGCTCTCTGTGTGCTCTGTGGTTTAACTTTACCACAGAGCACATAGAGAGCCCAGAGAAAGGGTAGTAGCATGTTTGCGACTTAAACGATGCTTGATTTAAATTGACTGGAATATTCTTCAGCAGGGTGCGGTTTTGAGCGTGATTACAAATTATTGTCAGGTGGCGCGAAATGTTCGCGAAAAGGCCCTTGCATGCGGTCGGGAACCTCAAGAAATTACATTGATTGCTGTGTCAAAATCTCGGCCAATCGAATCCATTCTATCTGTGTATCAAGAAGGAGGCAGAGAATTTGGAGAAAGCCGCGTTCAAGAAGCAACAGACAAAATTCCTTACTTGCCCAAAGATTGCAGTTGGCATCTGATTGGTACTTTGCAAAGCAATAAAGTCTTAAAAGCAGTTTCAACTTTTTCCCTCATCCATTCAGTCGATACCCCTTTATTAGCTCAAAAAATTTCTCAAAACAGTCAAGCTAGAGGGGTGGTGACATCGATCCTTTTGCAAGTCAATACATCAGGGGAAATCACGAAGCATGGTTTATCACCGGAAGAGTGGGAGCGCTCGCTTGAAGAAATCAATCACTTATCTCATCTAAAAGTGGAAGGCTTGATGACGATGGCTCCTTATACGGAGGATCAAAAGCTGATCCGCTCTTGTTTTCGAAAGCTCTATCAGCTGCGTGAAAGTTGGAAGCGAAGATTGAAAGATCCCGCTTCATTGCATCACTTGTCGATGGGAATGTCAAACGATTATCTCATTGCAATTGAAGAAGGAGCAACCCTTTTGAGGATTGGCTCCGCTATCTTTTGCTCTTACTGATCATCATCTAGATAAGATTAAACATATAGACATTCACCTTTAAATTGCTTGATTCGCTTGGCTAATTCATCAGGCTCTCTGTCGCGGACTTCGATTCCACCATTCAATAGAAGAGCTGTCAAGGCAGTATTAAACGATCGACGATCAAGGTTTTCTTCAATGGCTGTTCGCGCTCCATTTTTAAACCAATGATTGCCAATTAAATTACGATTGGTTCCATTCGCTAAGCTGACTTTATAATTCTGATTTGCCAGCTTTTGAGCTAAATCGGTCGCATCTGCGTTAATATAAAAGGAGGAGCGATGATGCAATTCAGGATTATTGGAAAAAGCACGGACAAAAGCATTGTAATTTTGTTGCGTTTCTGAGCCTGGTTTATGATCAAGAGGCAAACACATGTGGATACGAAGCGTGGGAAATTTAGTGGCTGCTTTGGTAAATTCCTCGGCAATTTCTTGTCTTAAATCACCCATAAGTTGAGGATTATTATAAGAAGGATCTAATTTTGCTAAATTTCTTAAAAAGGCTCCCATGCCGAAAGGAAACCATACAACGTCCTCTGCACCGCATACCTGTTGTGCTGCTAGCATCTGATGAAAAATTTTACCCATGTCTTTGAGATAGGCTTGTTTATCTAATCTGCCATCAGGTAAAGAATATTCTATAAAATCGTCTGCTTTGCTATTTTCACCGATATTGATCGCAGCAGCATGATGAATGAAAAATGATCGTTGACCTGCTGGATTCTCATTCCATAGATAATCGTAATCCATCGTGCATAGCATTGCGAGAACGTCAAAACGTCCTAAAAGCTGTTTGCTGCTAGAAATGTGTGAAGTTCGATCATTATATGGGATGCAAAGTTTGACTAGGTTTTGCGAAAAATCTATCACAGGCGTCTCCGTCCCAGAGGGAGGAATCCCTTTTACAATTGAACCCACTTTTTTTTCAAAATCTTGGGGCTTTAGAGAGAAAAATGCAGAAACCCTCTTAATCGTGGCATCTCTGACTCCAAAGCGTGTAGAGTCATTGATTACTGGAAACGCGTCAAATGCACAGTTTAAGTTCAAACCAGATGCAACAATATCTAAAACAGCTGAGTCCCATTTTAGGAAACCGCTCTTAGCCTGTGAAACGTCTTCTTCTACATCTAATGCGTGTTCACCGGGAGGTTGAAAATGCTTAGACCATAGCTTATCAACTTGCTTTTTAATATTGAAGGCGCTTGGTCCGGTAAAATGACCCCCAACTTTTAAGGCGTCAATTTTTCCGAAAAATTCTATTCGATTGTGAGATGTATCAAAACTATTCATTATAGTAGCGTAGCTGCCGTCCTGGTATTCTGTGGCATAATGATTATATGCTTTCCATAACCAGTTCTCAAATTCATCGCGAAAAGGATTAGCAGGAGCATCGGATAAGCCAACGTGTGCCACCCGCTCGGTTTCCTCACGTTTATCTATACGTTTGTGCTGAAAAGGACTTTGCTTTTCACTTTTTCGTGCTGATGGAGAATTTTCTGTAGAACTCTCGGGGCTGTCATACTCAGAATCATCCATCGGTTGCGTTTGAGAAGATTTTTGGAAGGCAGTCAGGTCATCGAATTGCTTTTTAATAAAGAAGGCGCTTGGCCCTGCCAAATGCCCAGCTTTTTTTATGGAATCAATTATCCCGAAAAATTCAGCTCGATCATAAGAAGTGTCATAAGCTTTCATGACAAGGGCGTGACTTCCCTTTTTGTATTGAGTAGGGTAATCTTTCGCTGCTTGCAATAGCCACGCATCAAATTTATCGCGAGTAATTTTATTGGGAGCATCGGATATGCCATCTTGACTTTCCGCCTCCTCAGCTTCGCCAGTTTCATCTACATGTCCGAGAATAGGATTTTGCTTTTTTACTTTTTTTGCTAAATCAGAACTTTGTGACGGGCTCGAGATTTCGTCGTCATCCTCAGATGGATCGATCGGATCCACCGAATGATCGCTCAAGCTTGCCTCTCGATATATCCAGGCCAAAGAAATCAGGGAGATAATTGCTAAAGCGATAACTGCTATTGTTTTCCATCTTTTCGATATCGCGGAAGTCAAAGCGTTAGATGTTGTTTCCAACGCAAAAGTACATACATGAGATAAATTATTGATCATAAACTCTGCCTAATAAGTAGTGTTAATATTATTATTACACATAACCGAAAACACAATACCATATATTTTTTTTGTTAGCAATGGCATTTTATAAAAATTAAATATCATAATTTAATTTTAATATAATTGAATAGAACGGGTACTAAAGAAAGAAAAGCAAGGACTACCAGTGCGGTAATAAGATGGGGGTTAAATAAATTGAATGGATTCAGAGGGTTTGGATTCTCGAGGAGAAAAGAGAATCCTCTGCCGGCTTGTGTGTAAATGATGACGGATGGAATCATTCCCACGCATGTGGTCCAAACAAAAACTCGGAAAGGGACTCCAAAAAATGCGCCGGCCAGATTGACAATCCAGAAGGGGAAGAGTGGAATTAAGCGCAGAAAAAGGAGATAGCTTATGGCATTTTCACGAAAGCCTGTTTCCATTCTGGTAAGGAAAGGTCCGGCTTGTTGATAGAACATTCCTCCAAATGCAGTTCGAGCAGCTAAGAAAAGAAGAGAAGAGCCAATAGTTGCGGAGAGTATGACATAGAGTGCGCTGAACGGTTGCGCAAAAAGAAAACCGGCAAGCAAGGAAAGAATAAAAATGCCTGGCAAGGATAATAAGGCATAAAGAATGTAAATAGTAATAAAAAGGAGAGGAGCGCCAATGGGATGAAGCTCTCCAAATTGTTTTAATTGCAAGTGATATGCTCTTAGATTTTCCCAGGATAAAGGATGAGCATAAGCAAAGATATATGCCACGATCATCAAAAATAGAATCACAATAAAGGGGAGGAGCGGTTTTAACTGAAGATCTTTCAATTTCACATAGAGCCTTAGTATAATATTTCTTTGCATTCCTTCATCTCTTTGCATTGTTATCGCTTTGCCAAAGATTTAATAAAATATTTTATTCAAGCGGATAATGTAAACAAGAATTTATGGATTTTTCAAAAAATCTTGTAGTCCATTGCGATTTTGCTCTTTTGCGTTTAATTTTTTAGTTTCCTATTTTATCATTATTTTAATTGCTGAAAAGACACTTTTATTCTACGATTTTTTTTGTTGAACACAATTTAAAGGTTCAAGCTATGTGTGCTGAGGTGAAACGCAAAATTAACCCTAATGTTTTTTTTGCTATAGCAATCATTTTGGGAGTATTAACGGGTTATACGCAAAATGCTTTTCTTTTTCGCATCGCAGACACTATCTCGCAGTTGTTTATAAATTTACTGAAGCTCGTCAGCTTGCCTATTATTTTCCTTTCGATTGTATCGACAGCTGCCGGAATGGAAAATATAGAACAGATCAAGCTCTTGGGACAAAAGGTTGTTAAATATACTCTATTGACTACCATACTTGCCGCTTCCATTGCACTGCTTTTGTTTATTGGAATAAATCCTGTGCGGGAAATTGTGCAGACTGGTGTAGATAAGATGGCGTCTCATGCTGAACATCCCGGTTATCTTTCCTTTTTTATTCAAATTGTCCCGTCTAATATCGTTCAACCTTTTAATGAAAATAACGTGATTGGTGTGCTTTTCTTGGCGATGCTCTTAAGCTTCGCGATTATTTCTCTTCCCTCCCAGCACCGTTCGATTTTACATTCCTTTTTTTCTAGCATCTATGCTGCCATCATTGCAATTACGCGATGGATCGTAGCCATTATGCCTATTGCTATCTGGGCCTTTATTTGTTTATTTATGCGAGATTTAAATAAGGGGTTGGATGTCAAAAGTCTAGTTCTTTATTTAACTTGTGTGATCGCTGCTAATCTTATTCAAGCACTGATAGTGTTGCCAACTTTGCTCAGAGTAAAAAAAATTTCTCCTTGGAAGATGGCTAAAGGGATGTTCCCTGCCTTATCAGTCGCTTTCTTTACTAAATCTTCGGCTGCAGCTCTGCCCATGGCAATGCGTTGTGCAGAAGAAAATGTAGGTATCTCCAGAAGGGTAGCAAGCTTTAGCTTGCCGTTGTGCACAACAATTAATATGAATGCTTGCGCGGCATTTATCTTAATTACGGTTCTTTTCGTTTCTATGAGTCAAGGGGTGGTTTATACCTATCCTGAAATGGCGTTGTGGATTCTTCTTTCTACAATTGCTGCGATTGGCAATGCTGGTGTTCCCATGGGATGTTATTTTTTAGCGAGCGCTTTTTTAGCGGCGATGAATGTCCCGTTGCACATATTGGGAGTGATACTCCCTTTCTACACTTTGATAGATATGTTGGAAAGTTCCATAAATGTTTGGTCTGATTCTTGCGTCACTGCTGTTGTCCAGCAGGAGGTATCTCAGGAAGGCGCATTTGCTGCCTCTCCCAATCATTGATTGAGCGGACATTATCTAACAACCTTATTTTTTAGCTAAACCATCCCAGACCATTTTGTCTCTCTCTGTGTTCTCTGTGTGTTCTGTGGTTCAATATCAACCACAGAGCACACAGAGAGCACAGAGAGAGACAAAAAGCAAATGGGAGTAGCTATTTTTAGCATTCTGAGCGCTTTCTTTGTATTAGATCAACAATTGATGTAAATAAGGGCTGTAAAGTATTTAAGGCTCATATTATCAAATTTTTAATATTCTCGTTATTTTTTTAGCTAAACCATCCCAGACCATTTTGTCTCTCTCTGTGTTCTCTGTGTGCTCTGTGGTTCAATATCAACCACAGAGCACACAGAGAGCACAGAGAGAGACAAAAAGCAAATGGGAGTAGCTATTTTTAGCATTCTTAGCGCTTTCTTCGTACTAGATCAACAATTGATGTATAAGGGCGTAAAGTATTTAATGCTCATATTATCAGATACTTAAAATATTCTATTCTAAAATAATTAAAAGAAATAGTTTGACACAAATAGAAAGTTGCAAAATGATGAAAATTACTTCACTAAGGTTAAGAAAATGCCTGTCAAGCGTTTTTTTATTTAAGAGAACGATTTGAATGAGCCATTAGCTTGAGGTGGCTAAATATAAACCAATCAAGGAGAGGTAATCTATGACAACAACTGCTTGTAGCCCAGATACGGGTAAGACTCATATAACATCCCAACCTGTACCAACGGTGACACAGTTGGGAACTGCATCTAAAAGTCCAAAATTGGACGAGAAGGTGAGCAAGGTTGCTTTAGAGAAATGTGAGGACGCAGCAGCCAAACCGGGTGACGGTAACAAAATTGTGGCCAAGGTTGCTGTTGCGAAGCCTGCAGGAAGAAGCAGATCAAGCAGCGAGAAAAAAAAGGTTGTCCTTTACACATCTGGCGACGAAGTTACGGTGACGATTTTAGTATGTGAAGAGTTGAGGGCTTTAGTCAATAATCTTGTGACTCGTCCTTCTGGACACATATTCAAGTCACCTAAGGTTCAAGAATTGTTTACGAGTCTTAATCAAACGACTATCGAGAAAATTAAAAGTCAGGAACCAAAAGTTCGAAGGACTGTCCAATTGCACCATAAAATCTTAGAAGGTTTTATTTTGCTTCTCGTCAACACGCGCAAGGATATGAATCAGACACATGAGCAGATGTTGAATGATTTTAAGGAAATCGAAAATCTCTTAAACAAAAGAACAGTAAGTCATGATGTAGTCGAAGCCAAAGATCTGCGTGATTACGATTCGATGATGAACAGTACGGATATAAAATTCCTTTTAGCCACGTTAGACTCCTTAATCAATATTCAAAGGAGAATAGAGCTCATAAAACAACAATTTGACGTGATAACTAGTAATGAAGATTCAGAAGCTAGAGAATTGAAAATAAAATCGAGAAACAACCGGTATCGATTGGTTCGACAAGAACTTGAAGAGATAGATATCAATAAATTGCCAAAAACTAAACCACAAGATATTGGATCAACTGCATCATGTTTATTAGGAGAGTTGACTCAAACAGTTGTTGATATGCACGAGAAGATCACCGAAGAATTAAAACTCGATAAAAAAAATCCTAGCTCACCCAATAAAATTAATGCCAAAAAACACATTGATATCACTCAGCGCCTTGAAGAAGAGTTTACAGCAAATACTGACTTCGTGGAAAAACTAACGAAATTTAGGGAATATAGTGCAAAAATCACCGCCTTTCGAGAATTAATCATCGCTGAAAATGGAATTCAATATACTTTAAAACCAGATGTAAAAAAAGCATTATTGAAACAACGTTTGGAAGAATTGGAAAAACTCAAAGACACTCTTAAAGTTAAAGTGGGAGAAACTCCCGGAGCTACATCGACACCTATGATTGAGTTATTAGACAAAGAGATAGCTGATTGGACAGACAAGACAAAGAACGGTAACGAAGATATTCGTAAAATGTGGAAAATGACCAAAACTGCGCTATCATCATTCGAGGCTTTGAAAGAAGGAAAAACTAAA
>Ga0364910_1203_pt1 | contig 13284 bp, 15 predicted proteins | sample SorcelJu500001C4_3_FD_206970 | JGI IMG/M metagenome (GOLD analysis project Ga0364910, IMG submission 206970) | Enriched cells from Trout Bog Lake Hypolimnion, Wisconsin, USA - BchlTB.June25.5000.01.C4 | ecosystem: Environmental > Aquatic > Freshwater > Lake > Hypolimnion/Profundal zone | place...
CTATTTTTGCCGCAGAAGATTTCCTCGGCAAACCAGATTTCTCTTTGAGCGCACTATCTGTGACGGTGGATGTCCGGTACTATGACATTTCCCATCGGGACGTACTGGGCGCTATTCTGGGACTGGGTCTCAAACGGGAGGTCTTGGGCGACATTATCATCGGTGGTCGGGGTTGCCAGATTATCTGTGATGGGGCGATAGCCGATTTTATTTGCCAGAATCTCGTCAAGATTGGTGCGGCTTCGGTGGAAATTGAACCGCTTGATCTCAGCGAAATCGCCGCCAAGGAAGAACGGATCAAAGAGATCAGGACCACCATCGCTTCAATGCGACTGGACACTGTGGCTGCTGCTGGTTTTGGAACTTCACGAACCAGAATGGCGGAAGAAATCGTCGCCGACAAGTTAAAGGTCAACTGGCAGGATGCCAAGAACGCCGCACAGGCTATCAAGGCCGGCGATATTCTATCGATGCGCGGCAGGGGCCGGGTGGAAGTTTGCGAAGTATTGGGACAGACCAAAAAGGGACGAATCAGCATTTACCTAAAACGCTTTATATAAAGGAGTGTCGAGATGTTAGCACCCTTGGAAATCAATAACAAAGAATTTAAGAGAAGCTTCCGCGGCTACAGCGAGGGCGAGGTTGACGAGTTCCTGGATGATGTATTTAAGGATTACGAGAAATTATATCGGGAAAACATTGAGCTCAAGGAAACTATTGACCGGGTGAACAGCAAGCTTGAGCACTTCCAGCACATGGAGAATACCTTGCACAACACGCTGCTTATTGCCCAGGAAACGGCTGAAGAGGTCAAGCTTAACGCCAAGAAGGAAACCGAATTGGTGATGAAGGAAGCGGACATTCGCTCCCAGCGACTGATGGAAGAAGCGGCATCCAAGGTCCGCAAGATGAACACTGAATATGAGGAATTGAAAAAACAGACCCAAGTCTACCGAACGAGGCTACGCACTTTGCTCCAGGCTCAGCTGGAAATGCTGCACGATTCTGAAGAGGATGACAACTGAATGTGAATATCGACGAGCTTGACTGCCGGCAACTGGCTGGCGGAATAACCGTCAAAGTCAAGGTGCAGCCACGGGCCAGCCGGAACGTGATATCCGGCATTAATGGCGACAGCCTGCGGCTGGCCCTTACTTCGCCGCCGGTGGATGGCGCGGCCAATGCGGCCTGTATAGAGTTTTTTGCTGAGCTGTGCAGGGTGGCCAAAGGGCAGGTGGCAATTGTCGGTGGTCAAAAGAACCGAGCAAAGGTGATCAGCATAACCGGTGTTGATAAAATCGGTTTTTTAGCTATTCTTAAAGACAAGTGTCGATTTGACTAATTATGGCGAATTCTATATAATAACCATACTAGATATTAATAGCGTAAAGGTAATGATGGAGACAGTAGCCAGACGAAGGTTTTCCAGCGAATCGGGGGTGGTGTAAGCCCGGTGAACCTCATCAGGTGAATATCCCTCTTGAACTGCGAACCGAAGTTCAGTAGGCTTCGCCGTCAAACGGACGTTAATCGTTTAAAGCGGAGCTATGCCGCAATTAGGGTGGTACCACGGGAATAGAACCTCGTCCCTTAGGGAGAGGTTTATTTTATTTGGAGGTGAGCTTCTTGGATTACAGCAAAACATTAAATCTGCCGCAAACCGAATTTCCGATGAGGGCCAACCTGCCGGAACGGGAACCGGAACTGTTGGAGTACTGGCAAGACAAAAAAATATATGAACAACGGGTAACGCGGGCCAAAGGGAAGCCGAAATTCATTCTGCACGACGGCCCACCATACGCCAACGGCAATATCCATGCCGGCACTGCGCTCAATAAGGTGCTGAAGGACATAATCGTTAAATACAAGTCGCTGCGCGGCTTTGACGCCCCATATGTGCCGGGTTGGGATACCCATGGACTGCCGATTGAGCACGCGGCTATCAAGATATTAGGTCTCAATAGACACGAACTCAATCCCCTGGATTTACGCCGGGAATGCAAGCAGTACGCCCTCAAATGTCTGGACGTACAGCGCGCGAGTTTCAAACGTCTTGGCGTCAGCGGCGACTGGGATAATCCTTATATCACGCTTTTCCCCGCCTATGAAGCCAAGCAAATTAAAGTTTTTGGAGAAATGGCCAAAAAGGGTTATATTTATAAGGGTCTGAAAACCGTGTACTGGTGCACATCCTGCGAGACAGCACTGGCAGAGGCTGAGATTGAGTACGCGGAAAAAAAATCCCACTCTATTTATGTGAAATTTCCGCTGGTGGACGACAAAGGCAATCTGCCGGTAGGCGTCGATAGCAATAATGTTTATGCTGTCATCTGGACGACGACACCCTGGACGTTGCCAGCAAACACGGCTATCTCGCTGCATCCTGAGCTTGAGTATATCTGGGGCGAAGTCGGCGGCGAAATCTATCTGTTGGCAGCGGAACTGGCGGAAGCATTTTGCCAGGCCAACAAACTAGGTCCAATCACCGTCCTGGCCAAAATGAAGGGTGAATCGCTTAATGGAATGACTTTCGCCCATCCGTTTTTGGACCGGGAGTCGCCTATCGTTCTCGGCGAGCACGTCACTTTGGAACAGGGCACAGGCTGCGTGCATACCGCGCCGGGCCATGGACAGGATGACTTCGAGATGGGAACGAAGTACGGTCTGCCGATAATTTGTCCGGTCGACCAGGCTGGCAAGTTCACCGCTGAAGGCGGTAAGTTTCAGGGAATGAAGGTTGAGGATGCCAATGTGCCAATACTCAAGGAGTTGATCGAACGTGGTCTGCTGCTGGGTAAAGGATCGATAAAACATCAATACGCCCATTGCTGGCGATGCAAGAATCCAATCATCTACCGGGCAACTGAACAATGGTTTGCTTCAGTGGACGGGTTTCGCGAGGCGGCGCTGGAGGCTATCAAAGAAGTGAACTGGATTCCTGCCTGGGGCGAGGAACGTATTCATAACATGGTGGCCGACCGCCATGACTGGTGCATTTCGCGTCAGCGGGTCTGGGGCGTGCCTATACCGATTTTCTATTGTGAGAAGTGCAACGAACATATTGTTAATGATGATACTATTGCCGCGGTATCCGACCTTTTCCGCCGCGAAGGCTCGGATTCCTGGTGGGCGCACAGCGCCGCCGAAATTTTGCCGGCGAATTTCCGTTGCCCGCATTGCAGTCACGACAGTTTCCGCAAAGAGACTGATATTATGGATGTCTGGTTTGACAGTGGTTCCAGCCATGCTGCGGTTTTGGAGGAGCGTGAAGAACTCTCCTGGCCGGCGGACATGTATCTGGAGGGCAGTGATCAACATCGCGGCTGGTTCCAGTCATCGCTGCTGACGGCGGTGGCTACCCGAGGTCGGGCGCCGTACAAGACTGTTCTGACCCACGGCTTCGTTGTCGACGGCGAAGGGCGGAAAATGTCCAAATCCATCGGCAACACTATCGACCCCCAGGAAATTATCAAACAATACGGGGCCGATATCCTCAGACTATGGGTGGCATCTGCCGACTATAAAAACGACATCCGTATTTCCGGCGAGATTCTTAAGCAATTGGCTGAGGTCTATCGCAAGATCCGCAATACTTTCCGTTATATCCTCGGCAATATCGCCGATTTTGATCCGGATCGCGACGCAGTAGGATACGACCAGCTGCTCGAAATCGACCGTTGGGCTTTGCTCAGGCTGGAACAGGTACGCCAGCGGGTTGTGCGTTCTTACGAAGAATATGAATTTCATTCGCTATATCATACTGTTCACAACTTCTGCGCTTTGGATCTCAGTGCTATCTATCTCGACATTCTTAAAGACCGGCTGTATACTTCGCCGCCGGAGTCACCGGAAAGGCGGGCGGCCCAGACAGTCATGTATGAGATCCTTATGACGCTGGTGGTCATCCTTTCTCCGGTACTGACTTTCACCTCCGAGGAGGTATGGCGGTATACGCCGAAACGCAGTGGCATGCCGGAAAGCGTTCAATTGACTGAATGGCCAGCAGACCATCCCGAATATCTTGACGCTGAACTGGAAGCCAAATGGGACAAAATTCTTTTGTTGCGTGGCGAAATTACCAAAGCACTAGAAAATGCCCGCCGGGCCAAAACTATTGGACATTCTCTCGACGCCGCTGTCGTGCTTTATGCTGACGGGGAGGCTTATGAACAACTTAAAGCCGTCGCTGACGAATTGTCGACCATTTTGATCGTTTCTGCTGTCCAGGTAGTGTCGGGTGCAGATAAGGCCCCTGCCGACGCTTACCATGCCGAAGGGTTGCCTTTAGCGGTGGCCGTCGCCCCGGCTGTTGGCGACAAGTGCGAGCGCTGCTGGATCTACAGCGACAGTGTCGCCAAGGACCAGGAACATCCAACTTTGTGTAAACGCTGTGCTACAGCCCTGAAATAACTATATAATAAGAAAAACCGTGATTGTTCAATGATCTGAACAATCACGGTTTTTTTGTTTGTGCCAGAAAGTTAACACCACAAGTCAACGGTTTTGAGACGAGCTATGGCCAAGTCTAAGAATGCGCGCAGGGCCGGAGAAATCCATTTATCCCGGTGATGTACCAGCTGGGCTTGAATGGCGAAAGGCGGTCCGGCCCAAGGGAGGGCGGTCAGCACATTTTGGGCTATTTCCTGGCGGACGACGATATGCGGTAGAAAACCGATTCCCCAGCCGTTGGCGACAAACTTCTTGATAACTTCGTTGCTTTTTATTTCCATAATGGAAGCCGGCTCCACCCCTGCCTGAGTGAGGAGACTTTCAAACAACTGGCGGTAGCTGCAGCCTGTTTCGGTGAGTATAAGGTTTTGACTGGTGATATCTTTAGGGAATATACGATTTTTTTTTTGCCAAGGGGTGGCTAGGGGCGGCGACCACTGCCATTGGTTCTTCAAAAAGCACCTGGCTGATAAGATCGGAGTCAGTATATGGCCGGGCGAGGAAAAAGGCGAGGTCGATGGTGTTTTTCCGGAGTTGGATGCGGAGGTCATGAGAACTGCTGAGCAGGAAATTAATTTCTACCTTAGGGTAACGTTCGCGAAATTCCTGAAATAATTCCGGCAATCGATGGACACACAGCGATTCAGGGGTGCCAATGGTCAGAGCACCTTTGGGGGTTACCGCACTGGCAACTCCATCTTTGGCTTCATCAGATAGTTTCAATATTTGTTCGGCATAGACCCGAAGATGTTCACCGTCCTTGGTAAGTTTTATTCGCCGGCCGAGGCGCTCGAACAACATGGTGGCCAGTTCTTCTTCCAGCATCTGGATGTGGCCGCTAACTGAGGACTGGGCATATCCGAGTTCGTTGGCGGCTTTGGTGATGCTAAGATGTCTTGCAGTAACGATGAAAGTTTTCAGTTGGCGGAATTCCATAGGTTTCACCATCCATCGGATTTTTCGAAGTTGTTAATCGGAATTATCAATTTTATCTATTAATAATTTTATGATACTATGAATTTAAGAATTATTCCAGAGAAATTAGAGCTGTTTTTTAACGGGGGAAACTTCAGTTGAATGAGTGATTATTTTCAGGCAAGACTAGCGGGACCATCGCCCCAATAGGGTTCGCGTGAGAGGGTGAGTTATTGTGAAGACTGATAATATTATTATTCGTCCTGGCCGGAAGGAAGATAGAGCTGACATCTGGCGACTGTTACATTGTGAAGGAAAAGCGGCCAAGGAAGAACTATCCAGCGAAGGCTGTTTTGTGCTGATAAAAGGCGAGAAGATGTTGGGAGTTTTTATCGGTGAGAGTGATGTCGCCGTGCACCCCTTATACTCGCAGGTTTTAGTGGAGGACATTTTGGTTAAATCGGTAACTGGGTTGCTGGATACTGCTTGCTCAAAGCGGCAAATGCGTGGAGAAAACTAAAGCGGGGGGGATTTAGGATGAAGACCATAACTGCTGAAGAACTTAGAAGTCAGGCTAAGCATCTGGGGGCCGATCTGTGTGGGATAGCTGCGGTGGAATGTTTTTCAGGCGCACCTGCCGGATTTCATCCCTGTGATGTTTTACCTGGCTGCAAAAGCGTGATAGTAATGGCTGTGCGTTTTCCGGCAAGTACAATGGACGGTTCGTCACAGGCGGCTTATACTTTTGTCCGCAACCGGCTGGCGGACAGGATGGACGCTATTACCTTTCAGATCGCGCTTGAACTGGAAGACGGCGGCAACTGTGCAATAGCGATACCTTCCAGTGAACCCTATGAATACTGGGACGATGGCAGGCGGCATGGCCAGGGAATATTGTCGTTAAAACATGCTGCGGTGTTGGCGGGCTTAGGGAGGATGGGTAAAAATACTCTGCTGGTCAATCAGCTGTACGGCAATATGCTTTGGTTGGGCGCAGTTATCAGTGATGTTGATCTTGAATCAGATAAGCTGGCCGATTATGAGGCTTGCCTATCTGACTGCAGGTTGTGTTTGGATGTATGTCCGACCAAAGCGCTTGATGGCTTAACCATCGAACAGCGAAAGTGTCGTGAAATTTGCGCAAAATGTACCGAGGGCGGAGGTGGGGTGTATACCTGTAATTTGTGCCGCAAAGTGTGCCCTAATCGCCAGGGTATAAGGTTACCGCATACAGCTCGTTAAGTTATATTGAATGGCAAAGGCTCAGTAGCTAAAAATAGGCTGCGGAGCCTTTGCTCTTCAATTTTATGCTAAAATAAATTACACATTTAACAGGAATCTGTAAGCAACAAGGTAATTATGACAACATATTATGTAGTATAATATGTTGTCAGGAGGGGCTTTATGCATAAAATTAACAGTACCAATAGGCTAGAGCCAGCCATGGATGAGTGGAATTTAGGCGAAGCAAGGGTAAGCCGGGTTTGTAATCCTTACTGTAATCCGCGAACAAGTTGTGTTCCTCGCTGTTATCCCAACACGCATTGTAATCCTTACTATCACTGTTCTCCATATTGCAATCCCCGGCATTAGATCGCCCGGCGAAAAGTCCGCTTTTTCAGGCGGGCTTTTCTTATGCACCTCCTTCACGCGAATCGATCCTGAATAATAGCAGGAAAAAGGGAAATTTTGTTGAATTTCTATATTTCATACAAAAATCACTCAGCAAAAAGTAGTTGGCCATAAATATTGGCAAAATGGACCTCGGAGATTAGGGGAGACTGGACAAAATGAAAAGATTAAAGGATCTGTGGGATAATGGGTTTCAATTTAATTGGTGGGGCGAGTTTTGCGACGGTGAACAAGAAGAGGAATTTCAGGAATATATTCTGCAATCAACAATTCGGAGGTTCAAATTTTCATTAGCGCTGTGTTCCGGCGCATATTTATGCGGAGTAATGGGAGATTTTCTGGACAACAGTGGGTTTACTCCAGCTTTCTGGACTATGGCATCTTGTCGGGCAGTGGTCTTTTTTTCGGGCATGGGAATTATATATATAGCGGCTAAACACAAGACTTATTTTGACTTGACCTGGTATGTTGCCGGGTTCATGATCCTGATTGGTGTCACTGAAGCGATAAGCATTGTTATTGATAAACAAATTGGTCTTTTGGAAAACGGAGTTCCTTTTGTCATTCTTATGGTCCTTTTCTATTATCTTTTTTCGCCGCCGCGGCTTTTGTCAGCGGTAATCGGTGGCTGGGTCACTTCTTTGATTTATATTTTCACTTTAGCTGCTCAGCAAGTATCGACTCCAGCCAATAATTTGACAGTTGGAATTTTTTTGCTCCTTGCTAATTTATTTGGATATTATTTTTTTATGTACTCTGCCTGTGGCTTGCGCAATAGGTATCTGGCGCTGACGGAAGAGCAAGCTCTCAACAGGAGGCTCCAGGTCGAGATTGCCGAACGGAAGAAAGCTGAAGAGCTGCTCTTAGAGTTGGCAACCATTGATTCTCTTACCAATGTTGCTAATCGACGCCATTTAATGGCGCTGTCTACCAGCGAAATGAACCGTTTCCGGCGAACAGGTTCAGCTTTTTGCATATTGATGATTGACATTGATCATTTTAAAGCAATTAATGATAATTATGGACACGATATCGGCGACATGGCGTTAAAGAAACTAGTCGAGATATGTCGTTCGAGTCTTAGGGTCAACGATGTCATCGGCCGTATGGGTGGGGAAGAGTTTATGGCGTTGCTTCCGGATACGGATTTGGAACAGGCTGTGGCCACAGCCCAGAGAATTCGCCATGCCGTGGAGAGTATCTCTATTGAAACAGCGGATGGAATTTCCCAGATTACTATCAGTATAGGTGTGGCGGCTTGTACTGACGCTAATACCAGTTTGGACAGCCTGCTTAAGAAGGCGGATATTGCTTTATATCGGGCCAAGCGAAAAGGACGCAACACGGTGTGTTTTAGCCCCAAAGGCAATAAAAATGAAGATTCCGACCAACAGGACTGATCGACAAAACCTGAGCTGTCAATCAATGCTGGAGAGCGGGACGGTTTCAATTAAGTTGTGGTGTTTATTACCTGGACGTTTAAAAACCGGTAACGGTTTTTTATTTTTTTCGGACATACTATAATTAATGGAGGAAAGTAAATGAATCAAGACAGCAAACAGGCAGAATTTATCTCGGCGCAGTTGGCGAAATTGGTAAGGCACCTTGAGTCGCTACGTATCGCAGATTATATGGAGCTTTTGCAGCGGCCTGGAAGGCTGATATTTGTTAACTTTGTCGCCGGTCTTGCCCGGGGGTTGGGAATAGCGATAGGAGCGACGCTTATTTTTGCTTTGGTGATAGAGGCTCTCAGGCGGCTAATTTTATTGCACATTCCGGGAATAGGCCAGTTCATTGCTGAATTAGTGAAGATCGTGGAAATGCGAAACGGAAAATTCTAAGGCGGGAGGCTAACCATGACCAAAGATGTATTTGATGCCATGAGGGAAAGTGACAGTGTACGCAGTTTTAAACCGGAACCTATACCTGATCCTACTATCAGCAGGATTCTGGAAGCAGCTTGTTGGGCACCCAGCGCCGGCAATCTGCAGCCTTGGTATTTTTATGTTGTCAGCAATGCAGAGTTGAAGGCCCAAATTGCTGCTGTTTGTCCCGGACAGGAACAGGTGGCAGACGCGCCGATGGTGGTTGTAGTTTTGGCCGATCCAGCCAAATCAAACGACCGTTACGGTGAACGTGGAGCTCAGCTTTACTGTATTCAGGATACGGCCGCAGCAACGCAAAACATTCTTCTGGCAGCTACCGGGCTGGGAATAGACAGCTGTTGGGTGGGTGCTTTTGATGAAATTGAAGTTCAACGACTGGTTGAGGCGCCTCCTAGGCTACGGGCCGTGGCTATAATCTGCCTGGGGTATGGCGATGAACGACAGCACAACAAAGAACGGCTCCGGGTGGCGGAAGTAACTAAGATATTGCATTAGGGGGAATTAACTTTGGGCCCTCGGCAATTGGAACATTATAAGCATGAACTGCAGACTGCAAAAAAACGGCTTGCCGGTGAAATAGCACGTATTGAGGAGACCGGCATAGCGGACACAATGGCGTATTCGCTGGGTGAATTGTCGGTATATGACAATCATCCTGCCGATTTGGGGGATGAGTTGTTCGAACGCAGCAAGGACGTAGCTCTAAGGGATAACGCCCATGTGCTGCTGGAACAGGTGGAAGCGGCTTTGGATAAAATTGCTGATGGAACTTACGGCACATGTGAGGACTGCGGCGCGCCTATTGCTCCAGCTCGCCTGGAGGCTTTGCCTTGGGCGGCACAATGTATAGATTGCCAACGGCGTGACGATGTTCAAGACCCTACGCCCAGGCCACTGGAAGAAGGAAGCCTTGCACCACCGTTTCACCGAACTTTCCTTGATAGCGCGAAATTTGACAATGTCGGTTTTGATGGTGAGGACGCCCTACAAGCGGTATTGCGTTCGGGGAGCTCCGATTCGCCGCAGGATATACCGGGCGCGTACGACTATAAAGCGCTGTGGCCCAATAGTAATGAGCATCAGGGGATTGTCGACCGGGCTGACGCCATTCCATATGCGCCTAGCCACACTCGTAGCCGGGAAAATGAACAAGCTGTCAGACGAGCTAAAACTAAGCATCAATAGCTCTATCAGGGTATTGATAGGTCTCCAACTGTGTTGTAGCCCTTGCGTTTGTGGCGGTATGACGCTTTTATAGTCGCTAAAATTTGTGCTGATAGAAAGTAGCCGAGAGCAGAACCTGCTTCTCGGCTACTTTAAGCATTATGTAAACTACGTCGTGCTTTGTCAGGTGGTTTTTTCGATTTTTATCATACGTGGATTTTCTTTTGCTTGTGCAGGAATTTATACCTATTGCGCCTAAGATATTTACGAGAATGATCATTGCGACTGGGGTCATTTTCGACAATCATCGTTGTACTTTCGGGAATTTTTTTGCGCTATATACTATTATATATCAGCTGGGAAATTGGAGGGGATGGTAAGTATGGCCGAGCAGACAACCAAAATAGTATATGCGGCCAAATTTGCTGTCCTGGGGCTGGCTATAGTTGCCTACGGACTTTTACCGGAATTACGCGGCTTTATTTCTACCAGTATTGGTTACTTACACACCCGGGATTTTGCCGAGCTAAGGTTGTACATTCTGTCATATGGCGGATGGGCTCCGGTGGCCGCTATCGCGCTGATGGCGATTCAGTCGGCGGTTCCACTGGTGCCGGGGCTGGCGATCACTATTACAAACGCCTGGGTTTTCGGCTGGGAGTACGGGGCGATATATTCCTGGGTAGGAGCTCTTTTGGGGGCACTGCTGGATTTTGGTATCGCAAGGTGGTATGGACGTCCCTGCGTGGAAAAACTTATCTCTCCACGGTATCTAGATGTCTCCGACCGGTTCTTTCAGCGTCATGGAGTGTTGGCGGTATTTATCACAAGGCTGACGCCAGTGATACCTTTTAAAGTGATAAGTTATGGCGCCGGCCTAACCACCATTCCCGTTTGGCAGTATCTTCTTGCCACTGGTATCGGCCAAACACCAGCCATTATTCTGTACTCCGTACTTGGACAATACCTAACCCGTAATGCGGGGGCAACAGTTGCCATGGCTATGGTTATGATGCTCTTTGGAGCTGCGGCCTTCTACTACCGTGATAAAATTGAGCAATATCTTATTAAAGATTAAATATCATGGTTTTTTTCTCCAAAGGTTATGATATAATATGCTTTAGTAAATCTTGGAGGTGATTATTTTATGTACAAAATCGATAGCGAATGTATCAAATGCGGCGCATGTGCTTCCACTTGTCCGGTTGAAGCTATATCCGAAGGCGAAGCACAATACGTCATTGATGATCAGTGTGTGGACTGCGGATCTTGCGCAGAATCATGCCCGGTAAGTGCTATTCATCCTGGTGAGTAAGACATCCTTTGAAGCGTAGCAGACTGCTACGCTTCATTGCGTTATAGAGCCCGGTAAAGCCAAGCCACCGTGCGATAAGGGCGTGGCACTATAAACACCTCCAAGTCTAAAGTAAACTTGGAGGTGTTTATAATTCAATGAAAAGAAAGAGAGAAGAGCTCAAGTATATTTTCTTTGAGCGGTATATGCAACCGGGGTGTTATCCCAGTACCTCACCAATGCACTCCTTACATACCTGGAACACGAAATCCATTTCTTCGCGGTTAATTGTTAGAGGCGGATTGAAGTATAATACGTCCCCGAGTGGTCTGAGTATAACGCCTTTGGCTAGGGCCTTTTTATATATTTGATAACCAATTCGTTGTTTTGCAGCAAAGGGCTGCTTGGTAGATCTGTCTTCAACCAGTTCGATAGCATTAATTAAGCCGATGGAACGGATCTCGCCAACATGCTTGTGGTTAATCAAATTATCACTAATCAATTGTCGAAAATATTCAGCATTTTCATTCGCTTTTCCCAAGATGCATTCCTCTTGCATAATCGCAAGCACTTCATTTGCCGCCGAGCACGCCAACGGGTTACCGCTGTATGTGTGGCTATGCATGAACGCTTTTCCCTCGCTATAGTCAGCGTAAAAAGCATCATAGACCGTTTGTGTGGTCACCACAATCGCCATTGGCATATAGCCGCCTGTCAGTCCTTTAGACAGACACATGATATCAGGAGAGATATTTGCATGGTCACAGGCAAACAGCTTGCCGGTTCTGCCAAAACCTGTGGCAATTTCATCGGCAATCATATGTACATTATATTGAGAACACGCCTGGCGAAGTTTTTTGAGGTATATCGGCGGGTAGATCTTCATACCTGCTGCGCCCTGTACGAGCGGTTCGGCTATAAAGGCGCATACCGTATCAGCGTGTTTTGAGAAGGCCTGCTCTGCTGCTTCGAAACATTCTGCTTGGCAACTGTCGCGGTGTTTTCCATGCGGACAGTGATAACAGTCTGGTCCCTCCACCCGGATGATATCAAGCAACAGTGGCTTGTATATGCGTGAATACAGATCGACCCCGCTAACAGATAATGCGCCCACTGTTTCTCCGTGGTATCCGTCGCTCAAAGCCATAAACCTTGTCTTTTGCGGGTTTCCTGTCTGATAGTGATACTGAAAGCTCATTTTCATGGCTGCTTCAATCGCTGAAGACCCGTTATCTGTAAATAAGAACTTGGTCAGCCCTGGCGGAAGTATCTTTGAAAGCTGGTCGCAAAGATTGATGGCGGGAGTATGGGAGAAGTTTGCGAAGATAACATGCTCAAGCTTGTCAATTTGTGTTTTAACGGCGTTGTTAATTCGTTCGTTGCAGTGGCCCAGCAGATTGCACCACCAGGAGCTAATGACATCAACATAACGCTTGCCGTAAATATCGTAGAGATATAAGCCTTTGGCATGGTCGACAATGATTGGGGGCAGGTCTTCGTAGTCTTTCATTTGTGAGCAGGGATGCCAAATATGCTGCAAATCTTTTTGTTCCAAGTTCATCGTCTAGGCCTCCTTATAAATACTGCAAAGAGCAGCTGTATCTATATCAATGTCTGATGCGTGACTGGCGACACAGGCGACGACAGGTATTTTTGTTAGATGCTCGATGGTTTTTTTATTGTCTTGGTGTAAAAAGTTAGCGCTATCATAGTTATTGAGAATGAACCCTTTAACAGTGAGTCCTAGGCTTTCAGCGTAATGCGCGGTTAAGACGGCGCTATTGATGGAGCCGAGTCCTGACGGGGTTACGATGAGTAGATCAAGGTGCAGCAGCTTGATGATATCAGTCTGCATCAATGTCTTTTCATCCAGGCGAAAAGGGCAAATAATGCCTCCGCAACCTTCAACAGTTATAAAATCGTGTCTTTTAGTAAACTTGGTAA
>Ga0364910_1142_pt1 | contig 13251 bp, 13 predicted proteins | sample SorcelJu500001C4_3_FD_206970 | JGI IMG/M metagenome (GOLD analysis project Ga0364910, IMG submission 206970) | Enriched cells from Trout Bog Lake Hypolimnion, Wisconsin, USA - BchlTB.June25.5000.01.C4 | ecosystem: Environmental > Aquatic > Freshwater > Lake > Hypolimnion/Profundal zone | place...
GAGCACCGACTTTATCAGGCGGACTGGCTGCTAAGGTTCTACGGGTTTGCCGCAAACGAGCTCCTTGATCAGCAACATCAAAGTTTTAATCCCTATTTAGACCCCCAAGTGCAACTGGGCGCTAAATCATATGGACTTTTTCCCGTTAGATGTAAATCGCGCTCCTTATCGTGAACTCCTTAGAGTGCCAGGTGTCGGCGTAAACAGCGCCATGCGGATTATGACTGCCCGTCGCACGACCACCCTTAGTTTTGATGGCCTGAAAAGTCTTGGCGTCGTCCTCAAACGAGCGCAGTATTTTATTACCTGTGGCGGAAAAATGACGGAAGGCATAAAAATTGCGCCCAGTTCGATGCTCCGTTCATTATTATCCGAAAAAGCGCTGGGTCAGTATGATTCACACTTATCTTTGCAGGCCGAGCAACTTTCTCTCTTTGAACAACCCGCTCTGCTATCACAGCCAGGGGGAATTGACCAAACCTCGCTGTTATCACTGCCGGAAGGAATATACCAAAATGCATAACCAGTCAGATTTAATTTACCACTATGACGGAAGCTTTGACGGGCTGCTCTGCTGCGTATTTGAAAGCTACGAAAAAAAAGAAATCCCGCTGGCGATTCTTCAACCGGACGCAGCCAAGCCTCAGCTCTTTTCCAGCAGGCTAATTCCGACAGACTCACAAAAAGCCGGTCGGGTTTTGGCCTCCATCCCTACCAAGCTTGGTCCGGAGGCGCTTAGTTTTGTGCGGCACGCCTTTTTAACCTGCCTTGACCAAAAAGAGCTATACATTCTGTTATTCTTGCGGCTAGGGTACTGTCATGGTCCGTCAGTAATGAATATGCTAACCAATAAAGTAGTGAATACACTCTGTAAAGCGGTCAAGCATTTAAACAGGGAAAGTCATTTACTAAAAGGCTTCCTCCGGTTTTCCATTTCCAACAACGCCCTCGTGGGGGAAATAACGCCCAAAAATTTCGTACTGCCGCTCCTCGTGCAGCACTTTTGCGAACGTTTTCCGGAAGAACGTTTTTTAATCCACGATAAAACACATGGCATGGGGCTAATCTATCAGCCATATAAATCTGCGGTCCTTCCTATCGATGCTCTTGAAATACCTGAAGCAGATGAGGAAGAGCAGACTTTTCGGGAGCTTTGGCGGCTATTTTACGATACCATTGCCATTGAGGGACGGTATAACCCGCGCTGCCGCATGAGCCACATGCCAATGCGTTACTGGAAAAACATGACGGAGTTTGGCTCTCCACAAAAAAATATCCTGCCGAAGCTTGCAGCTCCAGCCGGAAAGGCATTAAGTGCCCCTGAACAAAAAAACTTGATACATCAAGGCTCAGGCCAGACTCTCGGGCAGGAAAGTTACCGCTAAGGCTGGAATATTCCCTGACAAAGATCATAACAAGTGCTTGGGGGTAACAAAAGTAGTGGAACGTCATCTGCCACAAAATTATTTCAGCCGCCTGTGGCGGGCCATTAGCGAATTTGACCTTATCACCGACGGCGACAAGATCTTGGTTGGACTGTCAGGCGGGAAAGACAGCCTGTTTTTGACTTACGCTCTAGCCATTATCCGCGACCATAGCCCCCGCCCTTTTGAGCTTGCGGCGATTACCGTTGACCCGATGTTCACCTCAGATTTCCCAGTGTCCAGGCTCGATAGTTTCTGCCACGAGCTGGGCGTACCGTTCCATACCATTCAGTTAAACATTGCCGGTGCTATCAATGACAACAACGGCAAAGACCCCTGTTTCACCTGCGCCTTCTTCCGCCGCGGGGCCATCAATAAATTCGCCACAGAAAACGGCTTCAATAAAGTTGCGCTGGCCCACCATCATGATGATGCCGTGGAAACCTTCCTTATGGGCCTGCTGCAATCCGGCCAATTGCAGACCTTTCTCCCCAAAACCCATCTTGACCGCACCGGTCTGACGGTTATCCGGCCGCTGGTTTACTTCCGGGAAAAAGATCTACGGTCCACTCCCAAGCTGCATGGCTTCACCCCGCTGCCCAGCCCCTGCCCGCTGGACGGTAAAACCAAGCGCCAGGAAATCAAAGAACTTATCAAAACCTGGGAACGCCGGGACAAGTTCATTTTTTCCAACCTCGCAGCCGCAATGCGCGAAGGATCGGTCAGCGATCTCTGGCCTGCCTTGCCCTCCCGGGCGGAATTACAACAACGGCACCATACCTTCTGGAAAAAAGATTATTTACAGACTCCGCCCAAGCCTAATAACCCTCTTGCATAACAGTCAGTTTCATGCTATTATATTAAAAAATTATATATTTATGGTGATGATAGGAAAAGTACATTCGCTACTCCTCACAGAGAGCCGGTTATGGTGTAACCCGGCAGGAAGAGCGTCATGGAAAGCCATCCTGGAACCGTGCGCCGAAAACTTCAGTAAGCGCACCGCAGCTTCCGGCGTTAACGGATATGAGCAGAGCCGATTTCGGCTAAATTAGGTGGTACCGCGGGCAAACTAATCCCGTCCTTTTATAAGGACGGGATTATTATTTTTTTTGAGAGGAGAATTAAAAATGCAAGAATTACTTGAACTTTTAGAAAAAGACTATACTCTGACCGTGCAACAACTGTCGTCAATGCTTGACAGACCGGAGGAAGAAATCAGTGCAATGATCAGTCAACTGGAAGCAGATAAGATTATTGTCCGCTACCAGACGATCGTTAACTGGGAGAAAGCCGGTTCAGACAGGGTCACAGCCATTATAGACGTCAAAATTACGCCACAGCGCGAAGTAGGATTTGATTCCCTGGCAGAACGGATCTATCGCTTCCCGGAAGTCCGCAGTCTTTATTTGATGTCCGGGGCCTACGACCTTATGGTAATGGTCGAAGGGGCAAACCTCAAAGAAATATCCCGGTTTGTATCCAACAAATTATCGACCATTGAAGGCGTGGTCAGCACCACCACCCATTTTATGTTGAAAGCATATAAGGAATCCGGCGTAATCCTCGAAGACAAAGAAGAAGACCGGAGACTGGCGGTGTCGCCGTGAACTGGCAAGAACGTTTATCCCCGACTGTAAAAGCGCTTCCCCCTTCCGGCATCAGACGCTTTTTCGATATCGTCGCCGAAACCAAAGGCGTCGTTTCTCTGGGGGTGGGCGAACCGGATTTCGTAACCCCCTGGCATATCCGGGAAAGCTGTGTCTACGGACTGCAGAAAGGCTACACTTCCTACACCTCCAACTCCGGGCTCCTCGAACTGCGCCAGGAAATCACCAAACATGTCAGCGCCAAATATGCTGTGACCTACGATCCCCGCAGTGAAGCCCTAATTACAGTTGGCGTCAGCGAAGCTCTGGACTTGGCAATGCGCGCCATCTTGAGCCCGGGCGATGAAGTGCTGGTGCCTGAACCCTGTTACGTTTCCTATAAAGCTTGTGTCAGCCTGGCCGGTGGAACGCCGGTAGCAGTAACAACAACACTCGAAAAAGAATTTCGGGTCACTGTGGAGCAATTGGAAGAGCAAGTAACACCTCGCACCAAAGTGCTACTGATTGGCTATCCCAACAACCCTACCGGGGCAATCCTCACCAGGGACGAACTAATCGCCATCGCCGCATTTGCGGAAAAACACGACCTGATAGTGATCTCCGACGAAATTTACGGCGACCTGACTTATCAAGGCCAGCACACCTGTTTTTCCAGCCTGCCAGGAATGCGCGACCGCACTATCTTGCTCAACGGCTTTTCCAAGGCTTATGCAATGACTGGCTGGCGGATAGGCTACGCTCTGGCTAATGCCGATTTAATCGCCGCCATGACCAAGATCCATCAGTATACCATGCTCTGCGCCCCGATCACTGGCCAGTTAGCGGCGGTTGAAGCCTTGAAATACGGCCAGCCCGACGTGGATGAAATGGTTGCCGTATACAATCAGCGCCGCCGGTTGATGATCGACGGCTTCCGCCGGATCGGCCTGCCCTGCTTTGAACCGAAAGGCGCGTTCTATATCTTCCCGTCCATCCGGGAAACCGGAATATCTTCCTTGGCCTTTGCCGAAGAACTGCTCAAAGCCGAGAAAGTGGCCCTCGTACCCGGCGACGCCTTCGGCAGCTGCGGCGAAGGCTTCGTCCGCTGCTCCTATGCCTCCTCGACCGCCAACCTAACCGAAGCCATCGAGCGTATCGGCCGCTTTGTGCAGCGGTTTCGCTAACAATTATAAGGTGATATCGTCCTCCACTATCTCATAATTTCTCTGATAATCAAACAAGGACAGAGACATTGGCTTATGCCGTTGTCTCTGTCCTTTTAATGCGCCGCCAAAATGGATTTACTGCCTTTATCAACGAAGTTTTTTCTCTTGCTATGCCCCTCCCGCACTTTCGCCGCAAGAGTGCCGAGCGGACAAAGCTCCGGCGAAAGGCGCTGTACGGCTTGGGCCGACGGCTATCGTACCGGAGCTAATTCGCATCCCTGCTCAGTAGCTCCTCGCGCGACCGTCCTGGTCGCACGTACGAGGCCGTTACCGACTTCCAACCCAACAGCGCCTATTCCCCCTCCGCAACGCCGCCGGACACCCTTGCTGGCCTGCACTAACCAAACGGAAACTGAACTACCGACCTCTTGAATGCGAGTAAATCAACTAGGTCTTTTCTGGTACCGACTAGTGTCGTCTATCCCTTATTCTGCGGCTTTCTTAACCCACAGGAAACTTTGGGTTACTACAAATCATCTTAATCACTGCAGTAAAATTGCAGTATATTACCTAGCCATTATAACTACATTCAAAAATTAATTATCATTTGTCAGAGAGTTGTGTTTCAATATTCTCTTGGGAGAATTCATACCAAACTACATCTTCCTTGGCGCCTTGCTCATCAACGTAATGCTGAAATGCTTCTTCTGTAACAGGTTTATCATTTACGAAATATGATTCGACATCTTGGGTGGAATTCGATTGGCAATCCCCTAGTCTGACGGTTTCAACGGTATTCCCAGTGAATCGCAGTTTCTCAAAACCCCAGTCACCTGCGCCGCCTGACACACCGAATGTCCCATCCGCTTTTACGCCACTCAAGGACCTTATACCACAAAAATACCCATAAACTTCGCCATTATAATAATGCAGAACCTCACGAAAGTCAGCACCTTCACCACCGACTTTCAGTTCAAGAACGACTTCCGGTATTTTGTCCCCATCCATATCAACGACTGCAAAGTGTCTTATTTTAAGCGGATATTCGGGATTTGTTCCATAAGGGCCACCATTTAAAAAATCATTCAAATAAAACTTCCTCATCTTATCCGCCGTAGTAAAATCTTCCTTGATAGTCGTCTCGACAAAAGCAGCCTTATTTTCCAGTACATTTTTATATGCGTCGATTGCTGGGTCTTTCCCATTCACAGCAACGGCGCTCGAGCACGCCGTACTTGAAATGCATAACAGAAAAATCAGAAGCACACTTATCAATTTAAGCCTCATCTAAATCGCTCCCGTCTAAATATCAACACTTCGCTAATTTCTGCCATCTTGCAACAATAGTATCAATATTTTTCCATTTAGTCAAATAGCAAGTATCCGATAAACATCATGCTATTTTCACACAGTCTGATGGTTCCTTTGACACACTAATTACCTTTCCGCATCTTCATCCATCGTCACTAAGAGCCTAGAATAGCTTCCAAAAAAGTAACTCCAGGGTCTGCATTGCTGCAAACCCTGGAGTTTCCGGTGGAGACGAGGGAGCCGCCCCCTGGCCTCAACTAAATCCCATCTTTAAAGGCATCTGGTATGATCTTATAGCCCTTGCTCTTAATGAAGCCATAGATAATACCAATCGCAGCCCAGGAAAAACCAACCTTTTGGGTGAAGCTGTCAAAGCTTAACCATACATAGCCCAGAATAATTATTCCTAACAAGGGGGAAACAACATACTTCAATATTGGCATTATCCCGCGGTTTTCCTCCTTTACAAAGAAGAATACAAATACCGCGATATTCAGCATCACGAACGATGAGATAGCGCCAAAGTTTACTAAACTAACCAATAAAGTGTCTTTGCAGCTTACTGAGCAGATGATGGAAAGAACGGCCACGAAAATGATGCTTAAATGAGGGGTTTTGAACTTACTGTGGATGGTGGAAAAAAATCCGGGCAAATACTTATCGCGGGCCATCCCGAAAAGAACCCGTGAAGTGGCAGCCTGGGCAGTCATGGTATTGGCCAGACCAACAGCAATGATGTTGACCAGTAAAAAGGCTATCCTGAAAGCTTCGCCGCCAATTTGTTTAGCAGCATCAAAGAACGCTGTGGCGGGGTTGAGAGCTGCGTAATCCGGCTGAATCAGAGTAGCTATGTAGGTTTGCGCCATGAAAATAATGGCGATCAACACAAGGGTAACAATAGTGGCCTTGCCTACGGTCTTTTCCGGATTCTTTGTTTCCTCAGCCAAGGTGCTGATGCCATCAAACCCCAAGAAGCTGAGACAGGCAATGGTGCAGGCTGAGCCGATAAACGCCAGATTAATAACCCCGGGTTTATATAAGGGAGCGATGGTAAAGCCCTGAGCGCCGCCATTGACTAAGTACATGCACCCAATAACAAGAAATGCTACCAATAATATGATTTCGATAACGAATATGATATTATCCATCATTGCTGTCATGCTAATCCCGAGAATATTAATAATAGTATTAATTGCAACAAAAAGTACCACCCAAAACCAAACAGGACCCCAATGGAATAAATCCACACACCACTGGGCAGTAAACAGATATAGCAAGCTGGGGATAAATATGTAGTCCATCAGGATCATCCAGCCGGCGACAAATCCCACATGGGGATTAATTCCTCGCTGGACATAAGAGTAAACAGAACCGGCCATGGGGAACCGTTCGCTAAAGTACTTATAGCTTAAGGCAGTAAAAAACATGGCGATAGCGGCAATCAAATACACCAAAGGAGTGAGGCCGTGGCTTGCTTGACTTATATAACCGTAGATAGAGTTAGGGGCAATGATAACCATAAACAACATACCGTAAATAACCAAATCCTTAAAGCCAAGAACCCTGCTTAGCTGCTGCTTATAACCAAACTGCTCCAAGGATGAACTGTTTTGAGGTCCTTCGTTCATTGTGCTCTTCCTCTCTTTGCCCTGATTATTATTTCTTTAATAATGGTAAGCCTGATCTTTTGGGAACGCCCATGCGTAAAATCAATTCCACCGAACAGGGTTTGCAGGCCTGACAAATCTCCATATCCCCTTGCAGAGAAAGATATAAATAGCAATCAGTTAAATCCCAACCATAAGCTTTACTGATTAGCCGCTGCAGTTCCAGCGAAGCAAACCTTGCCGCTTCAGGATAATCATGTGAACAGGCGATGGTATACCACTTGTCAGCTGTTTCAAGTACTGGCCATTCCAAAAGAGTGTTTTTAATCAGGTCTACTTTCACCGTGATTTCCCCAGGGATTTCCACCCCGGTACCGCATAATTCGCTATCTCCCATGACGGCATGAATGTCTCCCATAGCTAATAAAGCACCGGCCGTTCTAACCGGGAAAAACAATCTGGCTCCTTTGGTAATTAATTTGCAGTCCATATTGCCGCCGTGGCTGCCTGGGTGCCCGCAGACAACCGCCTCCTTGGCTGGAGCCGTGCCGATTACCCCAATCATCGGGTTAATGGGAAATTCAACATCATTGAACTGAGCCATGCCATTAACAATAGGCACTACCTTGGTTCTGGTTTCCACGGTGTCAGCTAAAGGTCCACAACCAGGTAACGTTGTCACGACGCCTTGAGATGCAACCACAATGTCCAAGATGTCCACAACCAGCACATCACCAACTTCGGCGCCCTCAATGTATGCCGGACCGGCAGCAGGATTCATTTTACTGTAGTCGCAGCTTGTTACTAGGTCCGCAGCCGTCTTTATGGTGTTGGAGAAACAATCCATCGTTTTAAAGACAAGAGTATCTCCGGGTTTTCCGGTAGATTCCGGCTTATTGTCCGGCGAGAAAGCATAAATACAATTACTGAACATTTTCTCAATCTCCCTACTTTTATTGTTACAATGATTTACCAGCAATAAATCAAACCGTTCACTTGAAAAGCAAATTTACATCAAATCATTCTATTTCACGACGTATTTGATAAACAGTCGGCATAATAAAATAGAAATCAATGCGTTATCAGCTGTAAATGTAATTAAGCATATTAACATTAAACTCTGTATATGACATATTTTATTAATCCCAATTTCAAATTTCAGACATAGCCGACAAATCAGGTCATTACAATAACAAATAATAAGCCAAGCAATATGTCTCCATACTGCTTGGCTTTGATGATTACAGCAATACCTGCGTCTTACAAAACTCCCGACAAAACCCTGAGGGCTACACCTTAGACAAGCTCATCAGCCATGTTCTTCAAGGTATGGGCATTGGCCGTCAATTCCTCAACAGATGCATGGATCTCTTGAAGCGTAGCGGCCTGATCTTCAAATACCCTGTTAGCATGGGAAATTCCGCCGACAATTCCCTCAACCTGACTCTGAACCCGGCGCAACAGCTCGTTAATCTGCTTAATGCTCTCCTGGCTGGACATGGACAGTTTACGGACCTCTTCGGCCACCACGGCAAACCCTCGGCCCAGTTCACCGGCGCGAGCCGCTTCTATGGCTGCGTTAAGACCGAGCAGATTTGTCTGCTCAGCAATATTTTTGATAAAACTGATAACATTGTCAGTATTGCCTGTGTCCTGTTTGGCTGTTTCCGCATTCTTCAACAAATCCCGGTGGGTTACCACCAGGTCCTGTACTCCACTAGAGACCTGTTCCACGGCGCTGGATATTTCATTCAAAGCTTTGGAAAGGTTATCAGTCAAAGTCTGCACGTCTCTTTGCCGGCTAAAATCCCAGCCTGGGCCAATACTACCTATGCAAGTTCCGTTTGCGTCCAAGATCGGAATATCTTTGGCTTTGAGATCAACCCCAAACAGATCTTTGGGAATAACCTCCACGTTTAGCACCCCATTATTGGCTGCTTTACGGGCTGAAGACTGGGCAGGCATGATCTCCCCGGGCTGCCGGGAATAATTAAGGCCTGGCGTTTTCAATATCCGGGTGTATTTTTCCTTGTCGGTAACAGTTAATAATATCTCCCCATCAAACATTGCCATAATGTACGGCGCCAAGATATCAAAAGCCTGATGAAACTCCTCCATGGACTTAATCGGTGTTCCCTTCATTCCTTCGCCCTCCTAAGGTGTATTTATATTTTAAACGTCTTTGGCTAATTTCCGGTCTGATACAAACCCGAAAATTCCCCAGGTTAGAGTGCGATTATTAGTGCACAAGTTGCGACTCGAAAATCAGGGTAACCCCCATAGCCTCAATTTCCGGAATCATCTCCCGGACGGCTGCAGCGGTATTCAAACGGGCATGACCGATAACTGTCACGCTGCCATTTTTGAGGGCAATGCCGGCAGCAACGCGGAGCTTGGCCTTTATGGCATCAACGCTAGAACTATTGTCGATAAACAGCTCATTTTCACCGGTGGGCAGGCCCATTTCCCGGGAAATGTCGTACGCCACCGACTGACTACTTGTACGGCTGTCAACAAAAAACAAATTGTTGTCTTTTATGACCGCCAGGGCCGCACGCATGACCCGCCGGTCTGCAGTAGCTTTGGACCCCTGGTGGTTATTGACGCCGACAATACCTGGAATAGATTGAACAGCCTTAGTCACCACCTGCTGAATGTTCTCATCAGACATGTCCACCGTTATAGCTGAAGACTCCATTTTCTCCGCAGTTGATAATGGCTCCATCGGCAGATGAAGTATGACCTGATGCCCTGAACTCAGCGCCTGGCTGGCAGCTTCAGTGCTGTAGAGGTGGTAAGGAAGCACAGAAAAGGTCAGTGGGCGCGAGATTGCAGCAAATAAGGGAATAGGTTCTAAGCTATAACCAAAATCATCAATGATAATCGCCATTTTACCAGATCCCGCCGGCTTCACCGGCAGAGCTTCCGGCTTTTTAGCTGCCAGATAAATGTGGTCGGTAATGAGCGTCACCGGGTCTCCGTCAAGCGAGTCCTGCACCCCGACGTCAATTCGGACAACCGCAAGCCCTTGGTAGCTGTCAGGCTGAGTACCCAATATTTCACCACCGGCCCCATTCAGAGAAGGCTTTATACTTTGCTCTACCGACTCTGGATTGGCGTCGGTCATTATCAATATTTTCCTGGCATTCCAGCGGATAGTGCCTTCCACTTTTTGCTGTGGCACTTCCCGTTTGGTCTCCTCTACGTTCTGGACAGAAAGATTGGCAGCGGTCAGACCATTGTCCACCGCAGCATGAATCCGACTGGTTAAGGCCGAATAATCGACAACCACCCCTGACCCGGTTTTCTCCAAAGTATATAACTGCTTAGGCCCAACCGTTTCCTGATTATTTCCAGAGATATTAAGATATAAAATTACACCTACTACAACCATAGCTAGTAATATTAAGTATTTTCTTTCGCGATTGTTAGCCATTGTTCCTCCCTGCATGGTTAGTCGATTACTTTGCCCTTACGCGACTGCTGAATTTCTTTTCTATTATAAGCCTTCGCACCGGTAGCGGCAACTAGTAACCCTACCCAACAGGACATAATATTTAGTTCATCGGAGCAAATATTAGCACTTCACCATCCAAAGGAATGGCCACCTGCTTATCCAATCCTTCCCGCAGCAAGGATTTTGTCAGTTCCTGGCGAGTCAACAAGCAATGATTGAACGCTTCCAGATGAACTGCCACCACTTTGGCTAAAGGAGCCTGGCGGCAAACCCGAGTGACGTCCTCGGCGGACATGGTGATCGGGTCGCTGCCCACGAACTGGGCCGCACCAGCAAAAGCCACGATTACCTGGGGCTGATATCTCTTTATGGCTTGCTCCACCGCCTGGCACCATACAGTATCTCCGGTAATATACAGAGTAGGCTCACCTTGCTGTTCAAGAATGTACCCAGATACCGGGCCCATCAGTTTGCCAATTTCCCCGGTCCCATGCTCTCCCCCTGTACGGATAATGCGAAGACCGTTCCATTCCATAACATTGTCGATCGGTCGAATAATGGTAAAACCGTAATCGCGAAGTTTCTGCTCATCTTCCGGTTGGCAGAACACAATAATGTCCTTGGGCAGCCCTGCTGCTGCGGCGCTGTCAAAATGATCGCGGTGCGTGTGGGTCAAAAGAACGGCGGCAACATTATTTAATTCCGCCACACTCACCGGTAGATTCACGAGAGGATTTCGCCGATCATTTGCTGAATTGTCAATAGGCGGCATGACTCCGGCATCACCGAAAATCGGATCAACCAATATTTTTCCGGCCACCGTGGTTACAAGCAACGTCGCATGTCGTACCAACTGTATTTCCATGATATAACCTCCCTGATCCTTTTTCCCCATTGTACCTAGAATGCGCCGGAAAGGCGATAGTCTGGCGAAAGTCTTTGGGCTGATTCTATTTCACCGTGAAAGGAAATAGCAAATGATTGACCAAACCGATTTGGCCATTCTCAACTTGTTAAAGGATAATTCCCGCTACCAGTGGAAAGAGATCGGCGAAAAAGTTCATCTCACCGGCCCAGCGGTTGCCGCCCGGGTTCTGGCCCTACAAGACAGCGGCGTAATTGAAAAATTCACCGTCAGTCTGAATGCCGCTAAACTTGGCCAACCGATCCTGGCGTTTATTACAGTGTTCATGAACAGCGCCAACCACAGCGCCTTTCGCCAATTTGTCCAAAGCCAAAACTGCATCATCGAGACTCACCGGGTGAGCGGCGAAGGCTGTTACTGGCTCAAAGTCCGGCTTTCGTCCCAGGAAGACCTCAATCGCCTGCTGGAAGAAATCTTGCGGCATGGGAATTATCGCCTGAGTTTATCCATCGAATGCCTCAAATAGGCAGCTGGCGATAAAGGCCCATCTGCTACGTTGCTCCTCAAAGCTCTTGCTAGCGTACCGCCGTACGCGTCGCGGCGCGCTTTTCCGGTGCGCCTTGCATATGGACCTTTCTCACCAGCCTTTGATTTATCATAAAACTTGATTTGCTTTCTAAATTATTCTAGAGCCACCGGGAGGTAAAAATATGGGACACCTGCAGACAGCTAAAAGCGACGTTTTCCGGGCGCTGGCTGAGCGTCTGAATCAAAACCCTATTGGGGCTCCGCTGAATGAAACCCTGATGCGAATCCTCAGCATCCTGTACTCAGGGCAAGAAGCGCTGATCGGCAGCACCTTTCCTCCCGGCTTCGTCACCATTGATAAATTGTCTGATCTTACCGGGATAGCTGAGGGCGAGCTTCTCGATCATCTGACCAAGATGGCTAACAAGGGTTTAGTTCTCGACATCCAGCGCAAAAACAAAGTACTGTATGCCTTAAGCCCTTTAGTCATCGGTTTTTTCGAATATACCTTCATGCGGGTTAACAAAGATCTACCAATGCATGAATTAGCCGAACTATTTGAGCAGTATTATCACCAGCCCGGTGTCGCCGCTGAGTTTTTCGGAGCCGACACCAAGGTTTTTCGGACCTGGGCCTTCGAAAGCGCCATTCCCGAGGACGTGCAGAGCGAAGTGCTGAATTACGAACAGGCCTCGGCCATGATCCGCGATGCCGGCAAAGGCTCGCTGAGCATGTGTTACTGCCGCCATCAGGCCCAGCACCGCGGCACAGTCTGTAATGCTCCGATCAACGATGTCTGCACCTCACTGGGAATTGCCGCCGAGTGGCTGATAGACAAAGGCTTTGCCCGCCCGGCAACCGCCGACGAACTTTTGCGAGTCCTCGATGAAACCGAAAAACTCGGCCTTGTCCATTTGGTCGATAACGTCCGCAATCGCCCGGCGTTCATCTGCCACTGCTGTGGCTGCTGCTGCGGCGCGCTAAGGACAATCAACGAGCATGGTATCAAAGCTGTTCAGCCCAGTAACTTCATTGCCCGGATCGATCCCGAAAAATGTAGTGGCTGCGGAATCTGTGCCCAGCGTTGTCATATAAACAGTATCAGTCAAACCGCCGCTGCCGCCACCCCCGCCAAGGTGGCCGTAAAAGACGACCGCTGCCTCGGCTGCGGCGTTTGCGTCCGCGCTTGCCCGCAAAATGCCATCACACTGCGGCGCCGCGAAGAAATATATTTGCCACCCCGCGACAAAACCGAACAGTTGCAGCTCATCGCCCAGGAACGAAGAAAAAATTAAGGTACCCGC
>Ga0364910_1206_pt1 | contig 13134 bp, 9 predicted proteins | sample SorcelJu500001C4_3_FD_206970 | JGI IMG/M metagenome (GOLD analysis project Ga0364910, IMG submission 206970) | Enriched cells from Trout Bog Lake Hypolimnion, Wisconsin, USA - BchlTB.June25.5000.01.C4 | ecosystem: Environmental > Aquatic > Freshwater > Lake > Hypolimnion/Profundal zone | place: USA...
AAAAAAGAGGTTATGCAAGAACTCTACTGAGAAAAAATTGGTGCCCCTTAGAAACAACATTGAAATTATACTTTTTCCTCGCTATACCGATAGAAAAAGGACAACTCATGAAAACGACTAAAATTCTCGTCGTCGATGATGAGCCGGATATAGAGCTTTTAATACGGCAAAAGTTTGCCAAACAGATCAAATCCAAGGAACTTGAGTTTCTCTTTGTTTCGAACGGAACAGCAGCCCTTAATGTTCTTTATCGGGATCAAGAAATCCATATCATTCTCACTGATATCAATATGCCTGAAATGGATGGCCTTGTCCTTTTGTCTCACTTACAAGACTTTAACCGCATTTTCAAAACCGTCATTATCTCAGCTTATGGCGATATGTCCAATATACGGAAGGCGATGAATTGCGGCGCCAGTGATTTTATTACTAAACCCATTGATTTTAAAGATTTAGAAACCACTATCTTTTACGCTATTGAACAATATATCGCCTTAAAGAAAGCGATAGAGGATCAGCAAACCCTCTCAAATCTCCAAAGTGAACTAGCCATTGCCGGCAGCATTCAAAAATCGATTATCCCTCATCAATTTAATCCTTTCCCTAAAGTCCATAGCTTTGAAATTTATGGAACGATGATTCCTGCAACTCAAGTAGGGGGAGATTTCTTTGATTTTTTCCCTTTGGATGAACAGCGATTAGGGTTTGTTATAGGAGATGTCTCAGGCAAAGGCATACCTGCCGCACTCTTTATGTCGATGACCCGCGTCATTATTCGGGCAACGGCTTTAAAAGCATCTTCTCCGGAAGAATGTTTAGTAGAAGCAAATCGTTTGCTCTGCGTTGATAATGAGGCTTGTATGTTTGTAACCGCTTTTTATGGAATTTATCATGTCGATTCGGGTTTGATAGAATGCGCAAATGCAGGCCACAATCCCCCTATTTTGTTAAAAAGCAATGACGGCGAAACAATGATTGGACGAAATCAAGGAGTGCCTCTTGGCATACTTCCTGACTATATCTATACTAAAAATCAATTGATGCTTCAGAAGGAAGATACCCTCATTCTATATACTGACGGTATGATTGAGGCTCGTAACTCTCAACAAGATGCTTATGGAGAACAACGCTTCACACAAGATATTGAGGAATGGACTCCGGGTCCCTTACCCACTTTGACCACTCATTTGTTGGATCACTTAGCAAAATTCACGCAAGAGACGCCTCCTTTTGACGATGTCGCTCTTCTTTGTATTAGACAATTAGAGTAGCTCAAGTTCGTTTAAGTCTTTGCATGGCCAGCTCCCATAGCCTCTTAGATAAATACGTTTTAAGATAAAAGCTTCATAGCTTCTTCAAATTTTGCATCTGCTTTTTCGAAATTACCCATCTTGCGAAGAACCTCCGAATATCGGCTCAGAGCATAAAAGTCCCGAGGTTCGTATTCTAAGGCTTTTACAAAGTTTCGCTCAGCCTCCTTTAATTGCCCTTGCAAATGCAAATTAGTCGCATAACCTCTTAAAAGAAAAGCGTTTTTTGGAGCAAGCTCCAAAGCTTTTTCATATTTTTCTTGAGCTTCTTTTAATTCACCAAGCTCGGATAAAATGGAAGCTAAGCCGCCTAACGCAAAAACATTCTGCGAATCAATCTTCAATAATTCTTCAAATTTTGCTCTGGCTTCGGCCAATTTGCCTTGCAGACGCAATACCTCAGCATAACCTCTTAAAGCAAAAACATCTCTTGAGTTTATGTTTAAAAGCTTTAAGAATTTTTCTTTAGCCTCTTCCAAACTACCTTGTTCAAATAATTCCGTGGCATCCTCCATCAGGGCTGAAACATCATCAACCTTTGATCCATTTTCTCTCTCTTCTGCTTCATCGGACATGTATTTATCAAAAACAATTTCGCTATTATGATCTTCTTTTTTTAAGATCCTCTCTTTTAGATAGAAAATGCCTTCCGTAATGCTTTCCCTGTTTTTATAAAGCAGATAGCACATTGCGAACCAATGAATAACTGCTAATGCAATCAATCCCATCCTTTTGTGCTGGTCAGTCATGTAAGATAACGCTTTTTCTTCCATGAACTGGATAGGAGCGCTACACAAATTAGCAGTTGAAAAAAATTCCAATCTCATTGTTTTTCTCGATAGTTAATTACCTATTGATCAGTATCATATATTTATGAATTTGATATGTCAATATTTCTAACAACTTTAATTATTAACGATTTTTTTTAATTAGAAGCATTCTAAACTACCCCCTCAGACATTTTATCTCTCTCTGTGTGCTCTGTGGTTCAATATCAACCACAGAGCACACAGAGAGCACAGAGAGAGACAAAAAGCAAATGGGAGACGGATCTATTCCTCTTTACACCTATCTGTTTTCTATGTTATATATTCCCTCTGCTTAATTTGTACTTAGGTCAAAATAAGGATGCGCTATCCCGATCATTTGTTAAAGCTCATTCACGTGTTAAAACGGCTACCTGGCGTGGGGAATAAAAGCGCAGAGCGTTTTGCTTTTCATTTATTGACTTGGCCGGAAGAACACCTTCAGGAATTAGGGGCGGTGGTCAGCACAATAAAGGATCAATTGCAACAATGTCCAAGTTGCGGCTGTTTAATGGGAAACGAAGGATGTCATTTCTGCCACAGCTCCCACCGCAACTCAGATGTCATATGTGTTATTGCCTCTCCGCGGGATGTCTTTGCGATCGAGGAAACGCAAGAATATAATGGTCTTTATCACGTCTTGGATGGCCTTCTTTCTCCATTGGACCGACGAGGACCCGAACATTTATCCCTTCCTAAATTAAAAGAACGCCTCGTTTTCCATCAGATTAAAGAAGTTGTCATAGCTTTAGATTCCACATTGGAAGGAGACGCTACCGCTCTCTTTCTTAAACAGGAATTAGCAAATTGCTCTGTACACATTTCTCGCTTAGCTTTCGGGCTGCCCATGGGAAGTTCCCTCGATTATGTTGATGGAGGAACGCTTGCACGCGCTCTATCCGGCCGTAGCCAGTTTTAAGAACTTCTAGTTGCAAAATAGCCTTAGATTGCCTATGATCAGTTACCTTTTCCGCTTGAAAAGAATAGAGCGTATTAAATTCTAGAAGCATTTGCTTCTTTTAAGATACGCCCTGGATGAAACGAGAGTATCCTTTTCTGCTAACTCCGAGGCTATTATGACGACAAAGCAAATTTCATTTATCTTTGCTCTTTTTTTAATCGCATGTATATCCCCCATCCAGAAAGCGGCAGCACAAATTTTACAGTATGAAAATCAGATCATAAACAATGTGGAAGTGATTGTTCATACGCGGACCGGAATCGTTTGCGATACAAATAGCATTTTAACTCGTTTACGCACAAAACAAGGCGGGATCTTTTCCCAAGCGGATTTTGACGAAGATTTAAAAACATTAGCTCAAGATTATGATAAAGTCGATCCTTACGTCACTACAGATGAAGAACAGTTGACAGTCACGCTTCATATCTGGCCAAAACCAACCATTCGCACTATTCGCTGGCATGGCAATCATCAGGTGAAAACCAGTCGTTTGCAAAAAGAATTGGGTATCAACTGTTTTTCTGTTTTTGAAAGACAGGCGTTTAACTTGGCTTTTCATAAATTGAAGGCTTATTATATCAGCCATGGATACTTTGAAGCGCAGCTGGATTATCATGTGGAAACGGACCAAGAAGCCAATGAAGTGACCATAACAATCGATATTCAAGAGGGAAGATCAGGAAAAATTCAAGAAATTGTCTTGCAGAACTTTACAGAAGGTGAACAAAGCGAAGTCCTCAAAGACATGATCACAAAAAAGTACAATCTCTTTACAAGTTGGTATACAGAAGCAGGCACTTATAACGAAGATGCCATACAACAAGATAAACTTATCATTACCAATTACCTGCAAAACAAAGGTTATGCAGACGCCAGTGTAGATATCAGCGTCATGGAATCTTGCAAAACCAATCGAATTATTGTCACCATTACAGCTAATAAAGGCGAACTCTATACATTTGGTGAACTTTCTTTTGAGGGGAATTGTATCATCAGCGATGAAGTTATCGATGGGATATTTGAAATTCGACCGGGCGATCCTTTTTCATTGGAAGGGATCAGAGCAACTATAGACGCCGTCACGGATGCCTATGGACGTCTCGGCTATATTGATGCTGTCGTTGACTTCGACCCTGAGTTAGTTGAAGGAGCATATCGCTACAATGTCAGATTTAAGATAGAAGAAGGGGAGCAATTCCACGTGGGATTAATCCGCGTTTTTGGAAATATTAGCACGAAGACTTCCGTGATCTTGCATGAAACTCTTCTAATCCCCGGTGAAGTCTTCAACATTCTCAAATTGAAAGCAACAGAGCGTCGTTTGATCAATATTGGTTACTTTAAGAATGTCAACGTTTATATCGTTAAAGGAACGGAATCCTCTTTAGGAGGTAGTTACCGCGATGTATATATAGAAGTGGAAGAGACTAATACAGGACATTTCAGTGCCTTCATGGGATACAGCAGCGTCGAAGAACTTTTTGCTGGGATCAATGTGACGGAGCGCAATTTTAATCATGAAGGACTTTATTACATGTGGCGCGACGGATTGCGCGCTTTGAGGGGCGGCGGCGAATTCCTGAATTTAACAACGCAAATAGGACAAAAGAGCCGCACCTATACCTTATCATGGACAAAGCCCTACTTCATGGATTCCAAATGGACGATCGGCTTCGATCTATCCAAATCAACGACTCGTTATATTTCAAAAGAATATGATTTAGAAACTGTTTGTTTAGCGTTGCGCGCCTCTTATGATATTAACCAATTTGTTCGATGGGGATTGCAATATCGCTTAAAAAATGGTTCGGTTGATCTACATCACCACGCTAGCAAAATCGGAGCTTTGGAAAGAGAATCCGATATCCATGGGTTGATATCTGCTATTGGCACCTCCCTCTCATACGATTCGACCGATCATCCCGTTAAACCTTCGGGAGGATTTCGTTCCAGACTCTTCTTGGAATATGCCGGCTTGGGAGGAGATCATCAATTTTTTAATGTAGGGTACATGAATAGTTACTACATACCTGTAGGAAGCCGCATGGTCCTCAAATATCGAGCCGATTTCCGCTTTATCCAGCCGTTGGGTCACACACGATATCGAAACCTTCCCTTAGATGAAAGAATTTTCTTGGGAGGAGATTTTATGGTACGTGGTTTCCGTCCTTATCGTCTGGGACCACATTATCGGCACCATCCTGATGTCCCTCGAGGAGGCCTTTCTTTGCAATTTTATTCCGTTGAAATGTCCCGCCGCATCAGGGAAGACTGGGAAGCTTTTGCCTTCTTAGATGCAGGCCATCTTTCTGCAAAAACTTGGGAATTTGGTCGGCTGAGTGTTTCCATTGGCTATGGGTTGCGCTTTAAACTCCTCGATAGCATACCCCCTATCACAATAGGAATGGGATACCCCCTGAATGCCCATAACCGCAGTGATGTGAAAAAGTTCTTTTTTTCCTTCGGCGGAAATTTCTAAAATGGCATGATATAAGCTAATTTGCAGACATGCACCAATTTACAAGGAGAAATTATGAAATTTTTAAATCGTTGGTCCTTTAGACTTGCAACGCTAATTGCATGCACATCTAATGTCTTACTATTTGCCCAGCAGTCCAATAATATGGCCGGCTTTCAAAACTATCCAACATCTTCGCCTTCTCAACAAAATCAAGCGGCTGTCGCCCAGATGAATGCAGGAAATCAAACACTTCGAATTGGAATTGTCAATACAAAAAAGTGTTTGGAAAATTCAAAATTAGGGAAGCAGGAACAAGCCAATTTTGAAAAGATGAAAAATCAAATGGAGACTGTTTTACAAGAAAAGGAGAAGCTTTTAGAAGACATAGAATCCAAATTGAACGATGATGATTACATGGACAGCATTTCCGAGGAAGCGGCAAGCGAACTCAAGCGCAAAAAACGGAACATTCGCAATGAAGGGATGCAATTGCAAAATCAAGCAATGCAAGCTCTGCAGCAATCTAACATCAAAATTATTCAAAAATTAACGGATGTCATTGCAAAAGCTTCTGCTCAAGTAGCTCAAGATTCCTCTAGTGGTCAACCAATCGATGTCCTGTTCACTGATGAAGCTTGCACATTTTATTCTCCTCGCCTCGATGTTTCTGATAGAGTTGTAGAAAAAATGAACGCTATCTTTGACGCCGAACAAAAGGATAATGCGCCATCGCGTTAATTCTTCTCTTTGCTTAATGACCTGCTGTTTTTTCAACTCGAAAATACAGCAGGTTTTTTGGCTTTTACAACAAGTGAACAACGGCCCTTAAATAATTGCAAATCCATCTATTTTCATAATAGCGATAGAGTATATGAATTCCAAAAAAATTTTTAATCTCGATGATCTAGCAACATTAACAAACTGTCGACTTGTGGGAGATCCTCAACATCAGATTTCCGGCGTCGCTGATTTAGAGACGGCAACTCCTCAAGATGCCTCTTTCTATTCTAATCCACGCTATCAACAAGCGATGAATAAATCAAAGGCCGGTGTGATCTTTGTTGATTCCCACATTCCTTTGCAAGATGGCATCAATTATCTCGTTTCAGATCAACCTTCACGAGCTTTTCAACAGTTAGTAGACACTCTTCATCCCCCTCGACAATCTCCCTCAGGTTTTAAGGGAATTCATGCTTCTGCGATTATCCATGAAACTGCTCAGTTGGAAGATGGGGTCTCAGTCGGACCCCATGCTGTCATTGATGAAGGTGTAAAAATTGGGGTCGGAACCTTTATCGGAGCAGGCTCCTATATTGGACCTGAAACCATTATCGGGGCATCTTGCTTGATCCATCCACGAGTCGTTATTCGGGAGAGATGCCGAATTGGCCAACGAGTCATCATCCAACCTGGAGCTGTCATCGGTTCTTGCGGATTCGGCTATACTACTGACAAGCAAGGAAGGCATGTTAAATTGAATCAAGTGGGCAATGTTGTCATTGAAGATGATGTGGAAATCGGGGCTAACACAACGATTGATAGAGCAAGATTTAAAAGCACTCGAGTCAGCCAAGGGAGTAAATTAGATAATCTGGTTCAGTTGGGGCATGGCACCGTCCTCGGAGTTCATAATATCATTGTGGCTCAAACAGGAATTGCAGGTTCCACAACAACAGGTAAATATGTCGTTTTAGCTGGACAAGTCGCCGTAGCAGGACACCTGCACTTAAGCGATGGAGTGACGATCGCGGGTAAGAGCGGTGTGACAAAATCGCTGCCCACCGGGAAATATGGGGGAATACCGGCAGTGCCTATAGAGGAATATAATCGCAATCATGTGTTCTTACGTAATATTGAACGCTACGTCGACCAGCTTAAAACGTTAGCCAAGCAAATAACTGAATGCTTGGACTTGATAAAATGCAATGGCTCAAAGGAAAATAAACAGGGTGTGCGGCACGGACAGCGTGGATAGGATCCATTTGCTTTTTGTCTCTCTCTGTGCTCTCTGTGAGCTCTGTGGTTGATATTGAACCACAGAGCTCACAGAGAGCACAGAGAGAGACAAAAGGCAAAGCTCATTCATGGAATTGGGGATCCGATAATCCCAGATAAATGTGAATTAAGCCGGTGTTTACTCGCCTCGTGATAGGCAACTTCAACTGATGCTTTTAACTCAGATTCTGCCTCGGCAAGTTTAATAGAATTCATCCCATAACGCATCGCCATAAAGATAAGGTTTATTGCTGTCGCGACTAATCCCACTATCGCTAGACTCCTTTGGTTAAAGAACTTCCCAAGGCCAACAAGGACAGACGAGGCAACTAAAGTGTATCGCTGAAAACTAGCTAATTTATCATTATCTCGCCTGAATTGTAATAATTCTTCTGCTTGATGAAAGGCGTCATCCATTTGCTGTTGAAAATAGGCAGCATAGTGCTTTTTTATGCTTTTCTCCCAAGCCACATAATCAACTGCGAAATCATGCTCGATTTTTTCAGTGCTTTTTATGCCCGGCGGAGGATCTGATAATGTCACACCAAAGATAACACTTGCTATGGTGGATATAATATTCATGAGGACGTTTTGAGTTTGATTGGGTTGCTCAACTTCATACTCTTCATAAAAATTTGATTCTCTTTTATACAAAGGATGGAAACGTTGTGTATAACTAAACTTTGTGCTTGTATCTTCCTGTGAAGAAATAAAATCGATATCGTCGAATGGTGCGATCGCAGCTTCCTCAAAAGAACTTCGATCTATTCCATCTGCTAATGAACATAAATGAGCTAAAACTTGCGCAGTAATAATTTCGATAGTGTCAGGTGTTTGCGCACGCTTTTTAAGGTCCGGTGACTGCTGCGCAAAAAATTCTGCTTGCTCAAATGCTTCATCCGTAATCTCTCCAAAAGATTTAAACCAAGGAGGGTATTCTAGATCCTCCTCTGAAGGGTATTCCAGATCAGCGTCCTCTTCAAATACTTGAACAGGATAAGCAAATGAACTTGAGCCAGGATAAAGAGTCACCATTTTTATACTTCCACAGTTATTTATTCCAAAATTTAATCGACTTTAATAAATAACAAATAAAACAATCATTAAGAAAACATTAATGTACAATAATTAAAAATTTAATTTCAATCTTTAAATTACCCAATTAATAGGATAGCTGGATTTTCCAAAATTTTTTTTAGTGTTTGAAGGAATTGCGCCGCAGCTACCCCATCAATGACGCGATGATCAACTGATAAAGTCAAATTTAAAATTTTTCCAGCCACCACAGCTCCGTTACGCACAACAGGAACATCTTGTATTCCACTGACTGCTAAAATAGCAGCTTGGGGTGGATTTAGAATCGCTTGAAATTCCGTAACCCCGTACATTCCTAAATTGGAAATTGTAAATGATCCACCTTTATATTCTTGAGGAGTTAATTTTCCCTCTCTCGCACGTTGCGCCAAAATGCGGATTTCTTGTGCTATTTCCCCTAAATTTTTGTAATTCACATGGCGGACGATGGGGGTAATCAACCCTGCTTCGATACTGACTGCAATTGCAATGTCGATGGTCTTAAATTGGATAATCGATTGATTGACAGAATTAAAACCTGAATTGATTCCAGGATGCTTTCTCAGTGCCAAGGCACTGGCCTTGACAATAAAATCATTGAAAGAAAGTTTAATCTCATGATTTTTGAGTTGCTCGCGCATGGCAACCAACGGCTCAGCATCTAAAGTCAGAGTGACATAGAAATGGGGGATAAAAGATTTGGATTCCTGTAAACGCTGGCCAATAACTTTGCGAATGGGAGACAGAGGCTGCTCTTCAAAGGAACCGGCAGGCAAGCTTGGCATTTCACGATGACCAAAGTTAACAAGACCTGAAGGCTGAGCTTTTGCTAAGTCTCTGCTCATAATCCGTTGATTAGGACCTGTCCCCTTGATCGTCGAAAGATCCAAACCTTGTTCTCTAGCAAGTTTTTTCGCCAATGGGGAGGCCAAAAGTCGTTTTTCAATCTGTTCGGTTGGATATTCAAACCTGTAATTTTCTAGAGGGGGTTCCGGAATGAATTGGGGTTGAGCTAGAACTCTTTCTCCCCTTTTCTTTGATAAGCCTTCTGTAACAGCTTCTACGGCTTTTTCTTCCCTTTCAGGCAATTTCGCCGAAATTTCTTCACCCTTTTGTTCCCGAGGAACAATTCCTTGAGGTTGATATCCCTCGATGCTTTCTTTTTCATCAATAGTTAAAACGGCAATCGGCTGATTAACTACAGCTTCTTGCCCTTCTTGAATTAAAATCTGACGGATCCAACCTTCATCAAGAGCATTATATTCAACAGTTGCTTTATCAGTAGCCACTTCCAAAAGAACATCGCCTGGTTGGATCGCATCGCCAACTTTTTTATGCCATTTGACAATTGTCCCTTCTTCCATCGTGGGAGTGAGCTTTGGCATAGTTAAGGTAAAAGGCATACAAACTTCTCCTACACTTGATGAAGGCTTTTGTAAACAGCCTTTAAAATTCTATTGACATTGGGCAGTGTTTCTTGTTCTAACACTCGAGAATAAGGCATAGGCGTTTCGCGCTGGCCGACCCGCTCAATAGGAGCATCCAAATAATCAAAACAAGATTCCATGATCTGGAATGCTACCTCTGCAGCGATACCTGCAAAAATATGTCCCTCTTCTACCAAGACCGCGTGATTTGTTTTTTTAACCGATGCAGCGATGGTCGCAATGTCCAAGGGTTTGATCGTTCTTAAATCAATCAGTTCTGCCTTGATTCCACTTTTAGCAAGCTCTTTGACCACCTCTTTGCAGACATTGACCATCCGGCTATGTGAGATGATAGTGATATCCTGCCCTTCTTGAACAATACGCGCCTTTCCAATGGGGACAAGGTATTCTCCCATCGGAATTTCCATTTTATCCCCATAAGACAACTCGGACTCTAAGAAAAGGACAGGATTATTCTCGCGAATAGCCGACTTCAGCAGACCCTTGGCATCGTAAGAATTGCTGGGAGCCAATATGATCCAACCAGGCAAATTGCCGTAAATAGCCTCTACGCAATGAGAGTGTTGACTTGACACTTGAGCAGCTGCCCCGTTAGGCCCTCGAAAAACGATTGGCACAGAAAAGCGGTTGCCAGACATGTAATGCATTTTAATCGCATTAGAGATCAACTGGTCTGCCGCAACAAATGAAAAATTGAAACTCATGAATTCTACAATAGGTCGAAGACCAGTCATTGCCGCGCCTATGCAAAGGCCGGCAAAACCCAATTCAGAAATAGGGGTATCAACAATTCGCTTAGGCCCCCATTTATCCAATAATCCTTTTGTTACTTTATAAGCACCGTTATATTCACCTACTTCTTCACCCATGACAAAAACATTGGGATTACGCTCCATCTCTTCATCAATTGCTTGACGCAAAGCCTCTCGTAATTCTACAACCTGTTTTCCATTACTCATGATTCAATTCCTAGATTACATTAAGGAGCAAAAACATCCTCTTCCAGATTTTGAGGATCGGGCCATGGGCTTTTGTCAGCAAAATCAATCGCAGCAAGAACACTTTCACGCAGACTCTTGTCAAGAGCCTTAATTTCTTCTACAGTAATGATTCCTGCTTCTATAAGGGCATTCTGCATGATGATAATTGGATCGCGCTGCATGACCTGTTTCAAAGTATCTTTTGACCGATATAGACCTGGATCAGAAATCGAGTGCCCCTTAAAACGTTCTGTGATCACTTCTACCAAGACAGGTCGTTCGGTTTCAAGGACTTCATGAAAGAGATGATCAAATCCCCCGTAACAAGTAAAAAAATCCATACCATCAAAGGTATATCCCTTCATGTTATACCCGGGAGCCTTATCCTCAGCTAAATAGGGGACGCTAACGGCTCGTTCAACTGCAGTTCCCATTCCCCACTTATTATTTTCAATGACATAAATGCAAGGAAGATCCCAAAGAGCAGCCAAATTCAAAGATTCGTGAAAAGCACCTTGCGGGACAGCACCATCACCCAAAAAGCAAATAGAAACTTCATCTTTAATGCCTTTGTATTTAATAGTGAACGCTGCACCTGTCGCAATGGGTACCTGTCCTGTGACAATACCAAAACCTCCCAACAAACGCTCTGTAAAAAAATGCATTGAACCGCCTCTTCCTTTTGCGTTCCCTGTTGCTTTCCCAAAAAGTTCGGCCATGAGCTCTTCGGGAGTTGCGCCAAGAAGAAGAGCTAAAGCATGCGTCCGATAGGAGGTCGCATACCAATTATTCGGCCCTAGGGCTTGAACGGCAGCAGTTTGAATGGCTTCTTGTCCAATATAAGCATGAAAAAAACCCCCGATTTTCCCCTGTTGATAGGCCGCTTCTGCTCGCAACTCAAAATTGCGAATTAGAAGCATGCGCCTCAAGCATTCTTTCAAATTATCGGGGCCCAATTGCTTGATCACAGCTTGACGATCGACTTTGAACATATGAGGAGAAGTAGACACACTCATTCCAGTCCTTTACGATGACATTTAGTTTGATCTTAACAAATTAGATAAAAAAAGTACAATTTCAGGGGTTTTCTTTTTGTCCAAAGCAAGATCCACAATTTTCGAAAGAATAAAAAAAGATAAAAAATTATACCAACGCACATTTTTTTGAAATGAAAATCGAAATGTTTGGCATGTAAACCTGAGTTTTGGGCTTTTTCGGTATTTGGACGGCGTTGTTGCATAAATAACCACAAGAGACGGTGAGATCACTGAGAAAATATGAGAACATTGAGGATAGCCTAACCTTTCCCTATCTCTCAATTCTTCTCTGTGATCTCAGTGCCTCAGTGGTGAATGATGCAACAAGCCTGATGAATCACAAATGCGCAAAGGCGCAAAGATATTAAGTAAAGATTGAATTTTTTGTATTGTCACGCAACAGGTAACCCGCCAAGATACAAAAGTGACTGACAATACAAACAATGCAAACTTTACTTGCCCCTCTTTGCGCCTTTGTGTTTAGTTAACCCAAAACTTTGTTTGAGGAATTTAACATTCATCGCTTTCCTCAAAATCAAAATTTTAATTTATAATTTTTTGAGCAAGAACATCTTCCATGTCTTCTAATCTATGATTTAATAAGCTGGATACCAACAATTCTGTACCACCTTCCACAGGTTCTTCCTCATCCTCTGATTCCTCCTCCTCAACTTCTGTCTCATCGGTCTCGTCGACCAAAAGCTTTTTGAGCTCTTCTTGTGTAGGTGAGGTTGGCGGTGTAGCATCCTCCTCAAGGTCCATTGCTTCGGTTTCATCATCTAATTCTTCGTCGCCTTGTACTTGATCTTGCTCATCCTGCGATTCTACTACATCATCAGCCCCAGATTCGGCTTTCTTGCTCTTTTTGTAATCATAAAATGCAGGTTGAACGTATCTTTGCCATAGAGCTTCTGCAGCAAGCGTCATAACAACACTTGAAACTAAATAGACTGTGCTCAGTTGCATATTCATTAAACGATTAAACACCTGAGCTCCCGTAAGCAACACAACTCCTTTAAAACACGCTTTGCCTGTATCTCCTATCCAAGGCTTTGGAAGCTC
>Ga0364910_1207_pt1 | contig 13061 bp, 11 predicted proteins | sample SorcelJu500001C4_3_FD_206970 | JGI IMG/M metagenome (GOLD analysis project Ga0364910, IMG submission 206970) | Enriched cells from Trout Bog Lake Hypolimnion, Wisconsin, USA - BchlTB.June25.5000.01.C4 | ecosystem: Environmental > Aquatic > Freshwater > Lake > Hypolimnion/Profundal zone | place...
GTAATAGGGTGCGTGTGCGTGCCCGATTAAATGAAAGTTAAAAAATTGAATCACGCAAAACAACTTACGGGCACGCGCACGGGCACGAAAAGAAAAATGGGTAATGGTAAGCGCACAGGGGCACGAAAAAAAATGGGTAAGCGCACACGGGCATGAAAAAGAGGTTATGCGAGAAATCTAATCTAAAAGTGCTTTTCGCAATGGAGAGCTATACTATCAGAAGTCATGGCAGGGTAGAAGCGATAGGAGGATTGATCTTGATAGGATGTCGTAAGCAAATAACTGTAGAGCAAACCAATTGCTGCCCCGCACACGACATCTTGAATCCAATGTTCTCTTATTTTAATCCGGGAATAGCCAACAAAACAGGCAGCTGCATAGGCAGGAATTGCATAGCGCCATCCATAACGTTTGTGAATAAATCCGCTGCCGAAAAAAGCCATTGTTGCATGACCGGAGGGAAAAGATCGTTTTCCATCATTTGGGCGTCTTTCGTTCACCATATTTTTCAATGCATAAACAGTCACCCCCGAAGCAATTAACCCTTTAAAAAACTCTTGAGATCCGTCAAAGTCTTTTAACGCAAGAGTCGCTGAAAACGCAGCAGTAGGAATGGCGATTTGTAAGATGTCACCCGATAGTTCCAAATTTTTGTGATATTTTGAGGCATTTCCATCTATTGCCATTGCCCAGAGTCCAATAATAAGTAATATCCTAATAGAGAACATTTTATTGCACCACGTAGGTAGATAAAGATGATGAACTTTTGATTTAGACGCCAGTCATTGATTTTTCCCTTTTCATCATTTTCGTTGCTAGCTATATATTGCCTTAATGAAAGAAGTAGGTAACAAAGGCATTGTAACCTTAGGAGAACGGATGGAAAAAGTCAGTCCTTTGGCGGGCAAGCCGGCTCCCTCTACGATATTGATTAATGTTCCTAAACTTGTGACAGCTTACTACGCTGAGGTTCCGGACCTCTCGATACCGGAGCAAAGAGTGAAGTTTGGCACATCAGGGCACAGAGGTTCTTCTTTTGAACATAATTTCAACGAAAGCCACATCCTTGCTATCAGCCAGGCAATCTGCGATTTCCGCCGGCAGCAAAAAATTGATGGACCATTATTTTTAGGGATCGATACTCATGCCCTTTCTGTTCCGGCTTTTACCAGTGCGCTTGAAGTACTGGCAGCAAATGGAATTGAGGTCATGCTTTCTGAAGGGGATGAATATGTGCCAACTCCCGTGATTTCTCACGCCATCCTCACTTATAATCGTGGACGTAAGAATCGCTTAGCCGATGGAATTGTTGTGACTCCTTCGCACAATCCTCCTGCGGAAGGGGGATTTAAATATAATCCGCCTAATGGCGGCCCTGCTGATCCCGATATCACCAATTGGATAGAGGCAAAAGCGAATGAATACATCCAAAATGGATTATCAGGAGTCAAACGAGTTCTCTATGATAAGGCTATCAATGCTTCGACGACTCATCGACATGATTATTTAGGTTCTTATGTCAAAGATTTGGTCAATGTCATTGATATGCAGGTTATTCGCGATTCCAAAATTAAGTTTGCAGTTGATCCTCTTGGAGGAGCAGGGGTGCACTATTGGAAACCGATAGCAGAGCAATATGGACTCAACCTAACAGTTATTAGTGAAACAGTCGATCCTACCTTTAGCTTTATGACTGTTGATTGGGATGGGAAGATTCGAATGGACCCTTCATCACCTTTTGCGATGAAAAGATTAATTGATCTAAAAGATCAATATGAAATTGCCTTTGCTTGCGACACAGATCATGACCGACATGGAATTGTCACTAAGAGTTCAGGTTTGCTTCCACCCAATCACTATCTTTCAGCTGCAATTTACTATTTGTTTCAACATCGACCTCAATGGAGCACAGAGGCATCCGTAGGCAAAACATTGGTCAGCAGCCAAATGATCGATTTCGTCAGTAAAAAGCTCGGACGGAAAGTCTATGAAGTTCCAGTGGGCTTTAAATGGTTTGTCGATGGATTGATCGATGGATCTCTCTGTTTTGTTGGCGAAGAGAGTGCAGGCGCCTCATTTGTTCGTTTGAACGGCAATGTTTGGACAACTGATAAAGATGGAATTATTGCTGCATTGCTTTCTGCAGAGATCACTGCTCGAATGGGGAAAGATCCCGGTGAAATTTACAACGAACTCACAAAAGAATTCGGCGAGTCTAGTTACGATCGATTTGAAGCTATCGCTACAGAAGAGCAAAAGAACATCATCAAATCAATTACTCCGGAAAAAGTTCATTTAAAAGACCTCGCGGGAGAAAAGATAACAGGTATTTTTAATCGCGCTCCCGGAAACAATCAGCCGATAGGCGGAATAAAGGTGGTTGCAGAGACGGGATGGTTTGCTGCTCGCCCGTCTGGCACTGAAGATATCTATCGGATTTATGTGGAAAGCTTCCGGGGCAAGGAACAAATGCAAATAATCCTCGAACAAGCTAAATCAGTTGTCAATGAAGCTTTGAAAGAAGCCGCTTTAACCCAACCAATATAACAATTCTAAAGAATTTGAAGGGAAATCTGCCATGGATCATCAAGAAAAATCTTCTCGTCCAATCATAGACTGTTCTGAGCGTTCAGCCGTCGATGGCTATGGAGATTTGGAAGAACTGGCATTAGATATGCACTGGTCCTGGATCCATAATGTTGATCAAATATGGGAACAACTTGATCTTCCCTTATGGAAAGCGACGCATAACCCATGGGTAGTCTTGCAAACGGTTTCCGTGGAGAAATTAAAAGCAGCGTTAGAGGATCCCAATTTTCGAAAAAATTTGGACGATATCATACGAATAAAACGGGCGCAAAATCAAGCAGACACGTGGTTTCAAAAGAATCATTCTAAAAGTTCTCTTTCGCTTGCCGCCTATTTTAGCATGGAATATATGTTGAGCGAGGCTCTTCCTATCTATTCAGGGGGCCTTGGCAATGTAGCGGGCGATCAACTCAAAGCTGCGAGCGATTTGGGAGTCCCGATTGTGGCGGTTGGATTGCTCTATCAGCAAGGGTATTTCCGCCAAATGATTGACAAGAATGGTTCGCAACTAGCCCTTTTTCCTTACAATGATCCGGGCCAATTGCCTATTACACCTTTGCGTAAGCCTAATGGTGAATGGCTGAGGTTGGAAATTGCTTTTCCCGGGTGGTCGGTTTGGATTCGTATATGGCAAGTGATTGTTGGGCGTGTGAACCTCTTGCTGCTCGATAGCAACGATGCAGCTAACTTTCCTGCCTATCGTGCAGTGACGAGCGAACTATACGGAGGAGGGCCTGAGCTTCGCCTTCAACAAGAAATGCTTTTGGGATTAGGAGGTTGGCGTTTGCTCGAGACACTCGGGTTCAAACCAGAAGTTTGTCATTTAAATGAAGGGCATGCAGCTTTTGCTATTTTGGAAAGAGCGAGATGGTATATGACGAAAACGGGTCTGCCCTTTGCAGATGCTCTTGCTGTTACTCGAGCAGGCAATCTATTTACTACCCACACTGCCGTTCCTGCAGGCTTTGACCGCTTTTCCCCGGCGCTTATTGAGAAATATCTCACTTTTTATGTGAGCAAGCTTGGAATTTCCATGCGCGATTTGCTTGCTCTTGGAAGGCTGAATCCGGATGATTCTTCTGAACCATTCAATATGGCCTATTTAGCTATAAACGGTAGCGGTGCTGTTAACGGAGTGAGTCGCTTGCATGGAAAGGTAAGCCGCAACATATTCGAACCTCTATTCCCCCGCTGGCCCGAAGAAGAAATACCTGTGGGTTATGTCACAAACGGAGTTCATGCTGCCAGCTGGGAGTCGCAACCTGCAAACGCGCTGTGGGATGAAATGTGCGGCAAGGAGAGATGGAATTGGACTTTAAGTTATGTTGAATCGAGTATTGACCGCCTATCTGACGAGAAATTGTGGAAAATGAGAAGCGATTCGCGTAAATTGATGATCCAATACACTCGCGCAAGACTGGCACGCCAGCTAGCGGCACGAGGATCTTCTCTGGAAGAAATTGAGCAGACGGCGAACATCTTTGATGAGAACACCTTGACTTTGGGTTTTGCAAGGCGTTTTGCAACCTATAAAAGGCCAAATATGCTGCTCCATGATCCCGAGCGTTTGTTTCGTATTTTAACCAATTCTAAATATCCGGTTCAATTAATCTTGGCGGGCAAGGCTCATCCTGCAGATTTGCCGGGACAAGCCTTAATTAAAGAATGGATTCGCTTTATTCAGAGTAGACCTGAAGCTAGGGCGCATGTCATTTTTCTTATTGATTATGATATTCTTATATCGTCGAAAGTGGTGCAAGGCGTTGACGTGTGGATCAACACTCCAAGAAGGCCTTGGGAGGCATGCGGCACCAGCGGGATGAAAGTCCTCGTGAATGGGGGATTAAATTTGTCAGAGTTAGATGGGTGGTGGGCTGAAGCTTATTCTCCGGATGTAGGTTGGGCTATTGGTGATGGCAAAGAACATGGAGAAGATCCGTCATGGGATGCTGCAGAAGCTAATGCTTTATATGAGCTGCTGGAAAAGGAAGTCATTCCTACCTTTTATAATCGTGATAAAGAAGGGATAGCTCTTCATTGGGTAGCCAAAATGAGAGCTAGTATGTCGCGCTTGACTCCTCAATATTCTGCAAACCGCGCAGTTCGTGATTACACGCAGAAATATTACCTTCCGGCTGCTCAAAATTTTACAGAACGGTCGGCAGAAAATGGAGTTCAGGGAACTTATATCCTCAACTGGAAGCGTACTTTAGCCTCCAATTGGCACAAGTTGCGATTCAATGAAGTAAAGGTTGAAACAAAAGGATTGCATCATGAGTTTGAAGTGCAGGTTAATCTCGATGGAATAGATCCCGATTTCATTAAATTAGAAATTTATTCTAATGATGATGAATCATTCAAACAGGAAATGAGGCTTGTCCGTCGATTGTCAGGAGAACCCAATTTCTATATTTATCACGCATCTGTTCCTACCAGTCGCTCGGAAATGGCTTATACGCCACGCATAGTTCCCTATTTTCCGGGTGTCGCAGTCCCATTAGAGGAAAAGCACATCTTTTGGCAAAAGTAGAGGTTATGGTTGAGTGGAGCTCGCTTGTATATCTTCAGGTTGGATGGTCGTTTTACTTTGACCGCTTAGCTTGTCATAAACTGTTGCCAAAGCAATTATAGTGATTGGCGCGGCGATCAAAATACCCACACCAAAGAATAACAGCCCTAATATATCGATGCCTGCGCAAGCCAAAAAAAGAAGTAAAATCTGCCAGCGGTTCTCTTTAGTAGCTTCTGCGGCTTGTTTTAATGATTCGATAGGTCCTAATCTTTTATCTAAGATGAAGAAGGGATAAAATCCGAATGTTGCCAATACATACAAACCGGGGACAATCAATAAAATTAATCCTACGACAAACATGATAACAAACAAAAAGCTGGCCACAATCCATGAGAGAAGCAAGCGCCAATTGGCGTAAAATTGGTCAAAACTAGGCTTCAAACCCTTCGTCAGCAAGAGTGCTGAATTATAAAATCCCATTTTACCTAAGATGATAATGATCCAACCAATGAACTGAACGGGAGCCAGCTTCCAATCGTAATTTGAATCGTTAAATAACCAGATTAAAAAAAACAAAATGATTTGATAAACAACGAGAAAGCCTATATTGACTTTTGTGAGCTCCCAGCCTTCTTTGATGGCGCCGCTAATAGTAAAAGATTCTTTGCTCATACATTCCTTAGGTAAAATAAATAGTTTACATAGCTCATGTGCCATTAAAAGACAAGCTATTGGAAAAAAAGTTTAAAAGGGGATGGCGACTCAACATAAAATCTTGGAAAATGGTATAAGAAACTTTTTGTGCATAATCTATGGGTTTAATATTATTAAATATTATTTAACAATAAAAAGTTAAAGTATGAGATTCATTTTTACTATCCTATTCTCCTTAGTATTGGGCATTCATCCATGTGTTTGTTTTGCAACAGAGCAAGCGAGAGCGGATGAGTTAGCGCGGTTTGATGTCAACTGCCTATTGGAATACCCGAAAGCGGAGCCTTGTGTCATTGTTGTGTTTGGAGCAACAGGAGATCTTACAGGTCGCAAGTTGCTTCCTGCCATTTACAATTTAGCATATGAAGGGCATCTGTCGGAGATAGCTGTCGTTGGATTTGCCCGCGGTGAAAACACACATGAAACCTTCCGCAAAAAGATGGGGGAAGCAATCAATCAAAGTTCTCGCACAAAGCTAAGAGACATTGCTTTTTGGAACCAATTTCAACGTAACATTTTCTATCACCGATCTGAGTTTGAAAATGATGAGGGTTATGATAAATTGCGACTGTTTCTATCGCAAATAGATAAAGAATGCGGTACGCGAGGCAATCGCATCTATTACTTGGCAACTCCACCAAGCTATTTTCCTGGTATTATTGCAAAACTCAAAGAACATCAATTGATATTCGAGGCTGAAAGCAATGGCGAGGGTCCATGGTCGCGAATCGTCATTGAAAAGCCCTTTGGTAACGATCTCCATTCGGCTATTCAATTACAGAAACAAATTTCTCAATCTCTTTCTGAAAGCCAAATCTATCGCATGGACCATTATCTGGGCAAAGAAGGAGTTCAAAATATCTTAACTTTTCGATTCGGAAGTGCTCTTTTTGAACCGATGTGGAATCATCATCACATCGATAACATCCAAATTACGCTTGCCGAAGAAATGGGAATTGGTTCCCGAGGTCGCCTTTGGGAAGAGACAGGTGCTTTGCGCGATCTTTTGCAAAATCACTTGATGCAGCTTTTGGCTATTGTAGCCATGGAGCCGCCCGCTGATCTAAGCCCTCATCACATTCATAGTGCGAAAATTCGTCTGTTGGAAACGATACGTCCTTTCTCTCTTTTAGATATGGAAAGAAATGTTGTTCGCGGCCAATATGGTCCAGGGTTGATTCAGGGAGCAATGGTCATTGGTTATAGAGAAGAGAAAGGAGTCTCGGAGAAGTCTTCAGTGGAGACATTCACTGCCATCAAATTGTTTATCGATAATGAGCGCTGGAAAGGAGTTCCATTTTACATCCGTGGAGGAAAACGATTATCCAAGCAAACGACAGAGATTGCCATTACGTTTAAGAATAGTCCTTTAGCATTGAATGGCCTTTTAAACGTTCTCATTATCCGCGTTCAGCCGAATGCCGGAATTTTTTTCAAGACTGTATCAAAAGTACCAGGCTTTGACGATCGCTTACAACCTATCGTTTTTGGTTATGAATCTGATGTGATTTTTGATCGATCGTCTCCGGAAGCTTATGAAAGAATTATTTTCGATTGTATCCGAGGGAATGATAGCCTGTTTGTGAAAGCTGAAGAGCAAATTGCTGCTTGGCGTTTGTTGACGCCCATATTGGATTATTGGAGAACTCGTGAACCTGATTATTTTCCAAATTATGAGGCGGGGACGTGGGGTCCGAAGGCAGCCGAACAAATGTTGAGGAATCAGGGTCATCAATGGGAGCTTTTAGATTAACAAAATATTTTACCAAAATTATGTATACGCCCATCGGTCAAGTTGATCGAGAGGCGTATATCCACGGCCTATACAACAATATCTTGTCCGTTTGTTAAGTCAAATTGCATAGATTTAAAAAGATCGATAATTGAATTTCCTTGTACTTTGTCTGTAATTTCAAGTTTGTAGCAATCAAAGAAATACTCCCTAATGGTGTCTGGAGTGAGACTATCTTTATCAAAATCTGTGTCATCTTTTTTCGATATAGCTGATTTGAGACTCAAAACAAAAGCACAATTTAATAGAAAAGGATGCTCAGATTGGAAATCTGCCATATCCGAAACAGATAAGCGGCCATCCAGACTATGAGTCACTTGATCACCTTTCTTTAAAAGGCACTCGTCGCATAAATGCCATCTAAATATGCTCAAGACTAAAGTTTTAATCACACGTGCGATTAATTGAAGAGAGGGTAATTTCAGATTCTTAACATGGCAAAACAATTCGTTTAGGGGTCTTGTGATAATAATATCATCCGTCTCCAATATAGCAAGCCTGAAATGCGTCAACTTTAACACATCATCCAACTTGTCTTTAAAATGATCCAAAACGTTGCCCATTGTAGATGCACATGATTTTTGGGATGCATGATCTATGGAAACGCGTGTCTCGGTGTCTTTAAAAAGAGTTTTAACAAACGATGGAGTTGTAAACGTGGAAAGTTTAATTTTTGGACCTTTATGAGTGCTAAAATCGGGGACCGGTTCAGGCACACTAAGAGGTTTCGGATCAGCATAAACGAGTTGCATATAATTTTCCTATTAAGTAATTAAAATTAGCTTTTGATTCAATAAAAGCGTTTTGATAAATTGAATTGTTTTATTTTTAATCAAATCTCATCATTATGTCAATTCTTTTTCTAGACGTTATTGGATTATTGGAGAACTCTCGCACCTAGCGATTTTCCGAATGATGGAGCGGGGACATGGGGTCCGAAGGCAGCCGAACAAATGTTGAGGAATCAGGGTCATCAATGGGAGCTTTTAGATTAAAAAAATATTTTACTATACTAAAGATCATGTATACACCCAGCGGTCAACTTGACCGCGAGGCATATATCCCCGTCTATCCAAAAATATCTTGACCGTATTTTAAATCAAATTGCATAGATTTAAAAAGATCGTTAATTGAATTTCCTTGTACTTTGTCCGTAATTTCAAGTTTGTAGCAATCATAGAAATAATCCCTGATTGCGTCTGGAGTGAGGCTATCTTTATCAAAATCTGTGTCATCTTTTTTCGATATACCTGATTTGAGAATCAAAACATAAGCACTATTTAATAGAAAAGGATGCTTAGATTGGAAATCTGCCAATCCAGAAACAGATAAGTGGCCATCCAGACTATCAGTGACGTGATCGCCCTTCTTTAAAAGACACTCATCGCATAAATGCCATCTAAATATGCTCAAAGCTAAAGTTTTAATCACACGTGCGATTAATTGAAGAGAGGGTAACTTCAGATTCTTAACATGGCAAAACAATTCGTTTAGCGGTCTTGTTATAATAATATCATCCGTCTCCAATATAGAAAGCATGATATCGCCCCAGCCCGAAAGCTGTATCAAATCATCCGCTTTGTCTTCGATTGTAATAAGTTCTGTAATAGGATGAAAATCGAACTTGGGAAGGGTTGAAACGATTTCGATGTGTTTAAAAAAATGTTTAAAAACCGATGAAGGGGGAGCCTGACTAAAATCGGGTAGTTTAAATTTTGAAATTTTGGGAGGACTAAAATAAGGAAGCGGATCAGTCACACTAAGAGATTTAGGATCAACGGGAACAATTTGCATATAATTCCTATTAAATTATTAAAATTAAGTTTTAATCAAAAAAACTGATTTGTTTCAATTTTAAACAAATTTAATTATAATTTCAATTCTTTTCTTAGCAATTTTGTTATCAACTCTCGGTTTAACGCAATGTCTATCTCTTGATAGACTTTCGAAAATTCTATTTGTTTGCACTCAAAGAGTTCTTTCCCTTATTCTTTTAAAATGTTTCTATATGTTGAATTTTTTTAGAGGGAGTGATGATCATGTCATTGGCTAAGGAGCGAGTTTTTTCTCATGATCTGAAAATAGTGACTGTAGATAGTGCGGAGCAATCCATTTTATCTATCAAGACTGAAAATATTCAGCAGACAGAACTTCTACTGGCGCGAGAAATCGGGGAAAAATTATTTCTTGCTCTTGAACCTTATTTTCCTGCGGCTGGCTTAGCAGCTCCGCAGATAAAAATCGGCAAGTCTGTTTTTATTTATAGTTATAATCGCGATCCAAAAAATCTTGAAGTGGTCATTAATCCTTCTTTTACACCAGTGGGAAAAGAAAAAACTGCTGGTTGGGAAGGATGCCTGTCGGTGATCACGACTACCTGGAAATTGGCCTATGTTCCCCGCCATGAAAAGATTAAGGTGACTTACCTTAATCAAGCTGGAGAGGTTGTTGAGAAGATCTTAGAAGGTTTTGCTGCTAAAGCTTTTCAGCATGAATATGATCATTTACAGGGGATAGTCAATATTGATCGTCCTGATGCCATTGTGAAAGAGTTTTCGACCAAAGATGAGCTTCACGACTTTATGCAGGCAGTTAAAAAGCAAGATGCAGCACGCTATAAAAATCCCAATCAATCATAGACCTTTTGCCTAGCTTATAAATTTACTTTGCAAGAGGATTATTTTTTTTATTTGCTTCAATGGGACATTCATTTTTGCCTATGAGTTGGTAGATGATGCACCAGCTCATAAAAGCTTCAAAAAGGGTGAAAAGAGATAAAGCCAAAGCAATCCAACTCTTCTGCCATATGGCCAAGGCTAAAAGGAGAATGGCGATCGTCAATCGCAGGATCCTGCCGGGAGTTCCGATATTTTTCTTTAACATCCTAAACCTGCTTGTGAAATAACCTCAAAATTTTTTTTCTTTCTGTGTGCTCTGTGTTCTCTGTGGTATAAATCAACCACAGAGCACACAGAGAACACAGAGAGAAACAGAAAAGAAATGGAATCTATTGCATTGCTTCATTCTTTCCCGCTTCAGGAAGATAGACTTCTCCTAAAATGTCTTGTAATGACATTTAATGTTTTCTCAAAGCCTATAAAGAGAGCTCAACGTAATTTCATCATTTTTAAATTTACCGGCTAAACGTTTCTTATTCGCGAAAATCTTTTTGCCTTCGCCGTGCAAATGGCCATCCACAAAATGTCCTTTCCATCGATCGCCATCCGAAAAAGTTATCGATCCCTTGCCATTTAAAAGATAATTTTTGAAATTCCCTTTGTGAACTTCTCCATTAGGCAGTGTTTTCACTCCAAAGCCTTGGAATTCGCCTTCCTCGAAGTCTCCTTCGATTGTTGCTCCATCCTGCAGCAGCCGACATCCGTAGCCATTTAACTTGTTATCTTTGAATGTGCCAACGTCTACCGTTCCATCTGCGTAAGTTCTTTGACCATGACCATTTAACTCGTCATTCGTAAAATTTCCTTCTAAGCTTTCTCCTAAGGGGTCTTTAATCAATCCTTCGCCATTCAAGCGCCCAGATTGAAAAACACCTATCCAAAAGGTTCCGCTTGAATATTCAATTGTTCCATGACCGCACAATAACCCGTGTTGGAAGTCACCTTTCATGACTGTTCCGTCAGGAAACGTCACTTCTCCCGGGCCATTTAATTGACCTTCTTTAAATATTCCTTGTTCTTTTCTACCATCTTGATGAATGAAGGTTCCTTGTCCGTCTAACTGATCACCTTTGAATTCCCCTTTTTGCTCGTGTCCATTCCGAAAAGTAATTGTTCCTTGGCCTTTAAGACGTCCAAAAGCAAATTCACCCACATATTTCGCGTTTGCTTCTACGCGTGTGCCTGGACCGGTTAGTTCATTTTCCTTGAATTCTCCCTCATGAAAATCTCCATTGAGAAAAGTGCGTTTTCCTTTTTCTAGGCGGCCCGCTCTGAATACCCCTTCTTCAGTCGTTCCATCAGGTAAGACTCTTGTTCCGTTCCCATTGAGCTTATCTTCCGTGAATTCTCCTTTTTCGATGGTTCCGTCAGATAACTTCTTCTCACCTGGACCGTTTAATTTGGTTCTTTTCGATTGACTTTCCTTCAGTTTTCTTTTCGATCGATCGATCTGCTCTTCCTCGTTTAAATCATCTGATTCATCATGCAGTTTTTCATCTTTATCATCCTTCATCCCAAAGTCAAGATCAAGGTCAATCAAATCATCCATATCAGTTTTGTCTGCTTTAAAAAAACAATAACGGCTCACAAGGTAGCAAAGGGTCAAAAAACCTATAGCAAGCGAGGCTATTGCAATAGTTTTCTTTTGAAGGTCTGTCAAAGATAGAAAATAACTTTTAAACTTGGTGATGGCATAACTAAAGTGTAAGTCGATGTTTATGTCCATGAATTTTTCTTATTACTTGTAATAGTTTTAAAACAGAACATAATTATTTGTATTAAGTTAATTCCTGTCAATAAAATGGAAGAGTGAGCTCTTGTGATTCGAAGAATTTTTTTGCCGAAGAGGAATAAAGATCCGCAAATTTTCCTTCATTAAGCTATACTGCAATGAGTCTAACTTCCAACTAAAACGCTTAATCTTTCATAGGATTCTGAAATGAATAGCAAGTACAAGAAGAATTTTATTCATGCGGGAGCATTAGCAAAGCAAGTTCGCTCTTATGGAAAATCTTTAATTCAAAAAGGAGCCTCTTATTTGGATATCATTTCCAAAATTAATCAAAAAATTTTAGAACTTGATGCCCGTCCTGCCTTTCCTCCACAGCTTGCCCTTAATAACGTGGCAGCACATTTTCTTCCTCAACCCGGTGAAGACATCATTTTTTCCGATCAAATCATCAAATTGGATATCGGTGTTTGTTATCAAGGCGCGATAGGGGATTGTGCTGTGACAGTAGATTTGTCGGGCAAGCATCAAGCTCTAATAGATGCTGTAGAAGCAGCTCTTCTCAAAGCGGAACAGAGCATTAGAGTGGGTCAGCCAGTCCGTGAAATCGGCAAAATTATTGATGAGACGATTTCGTCTTATGGTTTTAAGTCTGTTAAAAATTTATCAGGGCATGGCTTAGGAGAATATAAAATTCACATGGCCCCTATTATCCCTAATTATGAAGATCAGTCGTCTGCAATCATTAAGCCGGGTATGACATTTGCCATTGAGCCGTTTGCAACTGATGGAGCTGGCTTCATCTATGAAGGCGGGACGCCCGCTATTTTTGGATTAGCTTCAGCGCGCCCTCTTCAGACAGATCTTGCCCGTTGTCTTTTAACCAAGATTAGAACTTTCAGCGGCCTCCCTTTTGCCGTTCATGACTTGATCGGCAATGATTGGCCTTTATCTAAAGTGAAAGGGGGGTTGGATGAATTAATGCAAGCTGGTGTTGTCGTTGGTTATGGACCCTTGATTGAACAAGAGAATGGGATGGTTGCTCAG
>Ga0364910_1208_pt1 | contig 13053 bp, 10 predicted proteins | sample SorcelJu500001C4_3_FD_206970 | JGI IMG/M metagenome (GOLD analysis project Ga0364910, IMG submission 206970) | Enriched cells from Trout Bog Lake Hypolimnion, Wisconsin, USA - BchlTB.June25.5000.01.C4 | ecosystem: Environmental > Aquatic > Freshwater > Lake > Hypolimnion/Profundal zone | place...
GAGATTATGGCTAAAATGCGAGCAATTCAAGTTGCAGGACCAAATAAGCCTTTAGAGCTAGTAGAAAAAGATATTCCTGAGCCAAAAAGAGGGACAGTTCGAATCAAAGTTCAGGCGTGCGGCATTTGTCATAGCGATTCCTTCACTAAAGAAGGGACTTTTCCTGGAATTCAATATCCAAGAGTGCCCGGACATGAAATTGCAGGATTGATTGATGCGCTCGGACCGGATGTTGTAGACTTGAAAGTTGGTCAAAGAGTTGGTGTGGGATGGCATGGAGGACATTGTGGACATTGCGAATCATGCCGACGCGGCGATTTTGTGACATGTTCAGAGATGAAGACTCCGGGAATCTCCTACGATGGGGGTTACGCCGAGTATATGATTGCTCCTGTCGAAGCATTGGCCTTGATTCCTGATGAACTTACCGCCACTGAAGCCGGACCTTTGATGTGCGCAGGAATTACCACTTACAACGCTTTGCGCCATAGTGGCGCTTTGCCGGGAGATGTGGTCGCAATTCTTGGAATTGGGGGTTTAGGGCACTTAGGAGTCCAATTTGCCGCCAAAATGGGATTTTATACGGTAGCCATTGCAAGAGGGAGCGATAAAGAGGAGCTGGCTAAAAAGCTTGGCGCGCACCAATATATCAATTCTGAAAATCAAGATGTTACAGCAGAACTCAAGAAATTGGGAGGAGCAAAGGCCATCTTGGCTACTGTCACAAGTAGCAAAGCCATCAACCCTATCATTGATGGATTGGCGGTAAATGGAAAACTGATCGTTGTGGGAGTTGCACCGGAAGCAATTGAAGTTTCACCTATCTCATTAATTGCGCAGCGTCGGTCTCTCATAGGATGGCCTAGCGGAACAGCAATGGATTCGCAAGATACTATGTTTTTTAGCGCTTTGCATGGGATAAGATCGATGAACAAGATCTTTCCCCTAGAAAAAGCGGCGGAAGCATATGAGTTGATGATGAGCGGGAAAGCGAGGTTTCGTGTGGTTCTAGAAACAGGTTTTTAACATAAGTTCCATTTTCGAGCAGATTTAACTGAATAGTTCATTAAACTGTTTTTAACCGAACATTATACATGTCCTGCTTCACTTAAGGGATGTACCTTTTCCTATATAGGTGAGAATACGTTTTCGTTTAAGACCTCTTGCTTGCAGATGGATGAAAACATCAAGAGGTAAGGGTTCTTCTTCGGAATCTGCTACTTTAAAGACCCATTCATCATCTTCTTTATTTTGGATGGCTTCGATTCTACAGTGTTTGACATCCCTTTTATACATGCTGTTTTTTGAATTTGCTGTCATGGTAAAAATAATGGAATCCTTAGAAGAAGCAACTCGGCTTGAGGGTCTGAACAAATAGAAAAAGCCTATTCCATCTGGAGTCGATACTGCATTAGCTGCAAAGTTTACCACAGTAAAGTAGAGCGGGACTTCACCATCATTATCGTTGAAAGCTAGAACTAAACTCTCCTGATGCCAACCGGGGTGTGTTTTAATTTTATCTGGTACGTCATCAACGAGATAATTTAGCAGGCTGGTTGCTAAGGAATGGATACTTTGAGACTCGAAATCATTCCATTCAAACTTACGCCATTTATTTTGATCAATCAAGTCATTCTGATGTTTATAAATAGTTCTTAAGGCATCTATTAAGCATTTTTTAGTAGATGTATCTTTTGTAAATTGTTTTGCAATGGCAGCTCTAAAAAGAGTGCTAAGAGCTTGATTGATAGAGGAGCAGCTCAGATAATCAAAGATCGAATCTATCCCTTGACCTAGTCTGACGGCGAGCTTCTGTAGAGTGTCAACGCTGCTTTCTATGCGATCTTCATGTTCTTCTCTTATCGCTTCGATTTTCGAAGTAACAATTTTCAATCGATCATTAAGATTAGCCTTTATGCTATCTTGAATTGATTTAGAGAGGTGATCCGGAAGAGAAATGTCATTCAAGAATTGGCTATATTCTTTTAGTGTAACAAAATCATCCTGTTTCTGTCTAAGAAGATAATCAAGGATAAAATTGACGTTATTTGTGTTCATGACTGCATACTGTTGAAGTGTTTTCGTCCATTCTCGCACTCCATTAGCATCATGAGGAAATGTCGGAATATGTCTCTTGATGTTTGCTTCACAATAGCGCCATAAGGAGGGACTTGAATATTGACTCGCTAGTTTGATCAATTGATAAAAGTTAGCCTTGTCAATCTCCGAAGGAGAACTCATATCTAGATATTGAAAAACGGCCTTAAGAGCCTTTGAATCACCAGGGAGTTGAATTTCCGCTTCTCCGTTCAAGAGCGGGACTTCTGTCATTTCATCTTCTAATAAATCCCGAATAGCATGAATATTTTTAAGTGCAAAAATTAAATGTGTTCGATATTTACTTTTATTTTCAAAAACCACATTTGTGTTTTTAGCAACATCAAATATAAGAAAAGAATGTGTCTTGAGCAATATTTCAAAGTGATCCGCAACGACCTTAATCGGCTGAAGAAAACGAACCTGGTTGCCAAAATTGCTAAGAAGTGAAACGGTTTGTTCCATATTTTCACAGACCCATTCAGGATGATCCACCATGCAACGCAAAATAGATAGAAAATCTTCTTTTGCTTCAGCCATAGTAATAAATTCATCAATCGTTCCAGGCTCTGCTTTTTCTTTCCTGTTTAGTTTTGAATCTGTATCTTCTTCTACTCCTTCAATTTTTTCAGCTTCTTTTATTTCAAGAGTGTCGCCCGGTTTAGTTGTCGGTAAAAGAGGTCTTACAATGATTTTAGGTTGCGCTTCGCCGCTTTTTCTTAATATTTTTGTTTTTGGACTTTTTAAGACTGTATCTTCTAAATCGTCGATCTCATCTAACGACGTAGGATTATTAAAACAGCAATAGCGATAGAGAAAACAACTCACAATTACAAGAGTAAAATAAGCAACTACCAAAACTGCAACTTTTTTTTGCAAAGGTGTTAATTGTTTGAATATTTCATTATTAATAAAATGATATGAATTCGCAGCAAAGGCTTTTAAGTAAATGTCCATAAGATCCCATTAATTTATTAATTTTCAAAACAAATTTATGCTAATCATGATATTAAATCAAGCAAGAAAATTTGAAATATTTAAGATGATCTTAGTGCGAGATCAAGTTCAAATTTCAAATTCGTAAAAAAGGGATTGTTGGTTTAATCATTAAAAGTCTATTTTATATACAAATGAGCTGAAAAAATATTAAACGCAAAGCGGGACAATCATTCTTGCTCCCTCTGCCCCGATTTGGTTTTTGTCTCTCTCTGTGTTCTCTGTGTGCTCTGTGGTTTATTTTTACCACAGAGCACACAGAGAACACAGAGAGAGACAAAAAGCAAATGGGAGTAGCTATTTTTATCGGCCTCTCCTAAATAATAAAAGAGCAATTTGTTATTTCCCGGCCCGCTTTGCGTTTAATGTTTTTTCAGCTCATTTGTGTATCTGCCCCAAAGAGGAGAGGTCTATGTATAAAATGTTGTTTGCGACAATTTTGTTGTTAAGCGTGAGTTTTTTAAGCGAAGCTCATGAGCAAGATTTATTGAAAGCGCATGATATCGCCCGCATTATGCAACAGATTTTAAGCGAACATGTTGATAAAAAAGAGATCACTGTCCAAATTCTAAATAATGCGCTTGTGATATATATTGACCAATTTGATCCTCATCGCATGTATTTACTAGAGAGTGAAGTCGCACCTTATCTCAAGCCCTCTTCTTTGGAGCTTCAACAAGCAATCCAGCAATATAAGCAAAATGACTTTAGTCTTTTTAAACAGCTCAATCGGACGATTCAGACTTCCATTGAACGTTCGCGACACATTCGGAAAGAATTGGAGGAGGATGTCAAGAATAGCTTGTTCCATCCAAGCCCAGATTATGAGCATTCTCCTATAGCCAACAAAGAAGGGATGGATTCTTTTGCTCGGACAAAAGAGCAACTCAAAGAGCGCATCATGCAAAATTTAGGAACTTACATTGAGGCTCAGAAAAAGAGATATGGCGGAGCGATGACTTCTCAAAGGAAAGACCAAATTCTCAATTCTTATGAAACCAAGCTAAGAGAGTTTGAAGATCAATATACTTATCAAGATGAAAAGGGCAATCCTCTCCCTCTTTCCGAACAAGAAAATTTTTTTACAATACATGTACTTAAAGCTTTAGCCAATAGCTTGGATTCTCATACCTCTTTTTACGAAGCCAACGAAGCATTCGATATTCGTGTTCGCTTGCAGAAGGAATTCAAGGGAATCGGCCTTGTTTTAAAAGATACCAACCATGGGATTATAGTCACTCACATGCTGGAGGGAGGCCCTGCCGCTAAAAGTAAATTGATTAATATTGGAGATACTTTAATAGAGGTTGATGGGAAGTCTGTCTTAGATCATCCTTTTGAAAAGACCATGGAAATGCTTCATGGTGATAAGAATTCCAAAATCAAATTGACCTTCAAGCAGACAGGGGATAAGGGAGATCCCAAAAAAATTTATACAGTTGAGCTGGTTCGCGAACTTATTATTTTGAACAATGATCGTGTAGATGTACGATCCGAAGCTTTTGGTAATGGGATCATTGGTATGATTACATTGCATGCATTTTATCAAGGAGATGGCGTCTCTAGTGAACAGGATGTCCGAGCTGCTATTGAACAATTAGAAAAAAAAGGAAACTTAAGAGGGTTGATCCTTGACTTGCGCGATAATAGCGGAGGATTCTTATCACAAGCCGTTAAAGTAGCTGGATTGTTCATAACTGATGGCGTCATCGTCATTTCTAAATATTCTAATGGAGATGAACGTATTTATAGGGATGTCAATGGTAAAGCTCTCTATGATGGACCTCTGATTGTATTGACTTCAAAAGCTACAGCATCAGCGGCAGAAATTGTGGCTCAGGCCTTGCAAGATTATGGTGTTGCCCTGGTTGTAGGAGATGAGCATACTTATGGGAAGGGGACGATTCAAACGCAAACGGTGACAGATAATCAGAGCAGCTCATATTTCAAAGTTACTGTGGGCAAATATTATACAGTGTCAGGACATACTCCTCAAAAAGAAGGAGTAAAGGCGGATATTGTAGTGCCTAGTCATTGGAATCGGGAGAAAATTGGTGAGATGTACGCTGATTCTTTGGATGCTGATATCATACCACCGGTCTATAACGATACCTTAAGCGATGTTCCGCCAGATATTCGTTCTTGGTATCTCAAATATTACATTCCCAAGTTGCAAAAAAGGACCACCGTTTGGCGCAATCTCTTGCCTTCTCTTCGTAAGAACAGTGAGTATCGCATCGCTCATAACAAGAACTATCAATTTTTCTTAAAAGGCGAAGGAAATGAAGATGACGCTCTTGAAGGGGAAGAAGAGTGGAGTGTGACTGACAAAAAAAATAAAACATATGGCGAAGATGACTTGCAAGTTCAAGAAGCTGTCGATATTCTTAAGGATATGATCTTGATGCATAGTTTGGGAAATAAATAGGATCAAACGATCCTTAGGTTTTATAAACAATTGAATTCGAAAATGGGAAGAGAAACTCCATCTAAACTTGATTTCTGGGCTAATCGGCCCGATATAGAAGCGATCGTTTTTTTCTTCCTCTTCCTGTTATTAATTCCTCGTCTTACTTTTCCTGCTGAATCTTCTTGCCGGCCGCTAAAAATTAATTTATTCGGTTTTCATAATGGGGTTGGATTAGAAACAGACCGAAAAGTGCTTCAAGAGACTTTGCAAAGATTTGGTCATTCTGTTGAATATATTAATTATGGTGAAAATCGAAAACGAGCAGCGGATATCAACATTTTCTTTGAGCATCCTCTGGAAAATAAGTTCTCATGGGCAACTCTTAATTGGCTCATACCTAATCCAGAATGGTATACGCAAGACGTTAAGCTCCTTGATGAAATGGATTTAATTTTATGTCGCACCAAAGAGGTGCAAAGAGTTTTTTCTGAGAGACATTGTCCCACATACTATTTAGGTTTTACGAGTCCCGATTGTTATGAATCATCCATTCAAAAAGATTTTTCTCTTTTTTTTCATTTAGCGGGGGGCAGCAATCAGAAGGGGACGTCGGCTATTCTAGAAGTATGGAGCTCTCATCGTCAATATCCGCATTTAACGGTTATCAAGCATGGAAGCGACTGGATTGTCTCGCAACGCAATTTAAAATATATTTCCAATTATTTGTCACAAATTCAGCTGTGCCAACTTCAAAATCGGTGTGGTATTCATTTGTGCTTGAGCGAAACGGAGGGGTTTGGACACTATATCATGGAAGCTTTATCAGTTGGTTCTGTAGTAATAACTACAGATGCTCCTCCCATGAACGAATTTATTCATGATCGACGATGTTTGGTCCCTTTTATGAAATTTTCGCGTCAATACTTAGCCACAAATTATTATGTTGATCCCCAAGAATTAGAAAAAAAAATCAATGAACTGATAGCTTTATCAAAAGATGAGTTGAGGGAGATAGGAAAACAAAACAGGAAGATTTATTTGCAAAAAACTCAAGAATTTTATGAAAGATTAGATCGTTTATTATTGAAGAGTGCGTCTCACTTGCATATAAAAAGTGATTGCGCAAAATAAGACCTTCGACTATTGTACTCTCTTTAGTTTGGCCAGATAGCTCAGTCGGTAGAGCAGAGGACTGAAAATCCTTGTGTCGCTGGTTCGATTCCAGTTCTGGCCATTTTTTATCCCTTTAAAGCTTAAGTTTTAGAGATTAAAAAAGAAGCTAAAATACATTTCTTTTCTAAGAGATAGCGTACTATTGCCGGAGAAATCACCCAAGACTAGGATTTCATATTTGCGTTTTGAAATCCGTTTTGGAGTGTCGATTCCGTTAACTTTACTGCATCAATGTAAACACTCCTATTTAGTAACTATAAATCAGTGACCTAGGTTGACCGGTCTAAGGACTAACAATCTTGTTGCTGTCGCACCTATATTAATGAAATTGTAAATGGGACTAAAAAGCCTGGGAAACACTTAGCAAGACAAATGGAACAAGAAACTGAAGGTGAAGTGACTGTCAAAGAACTTCTACGTGAATAATGGGTTTGAAGCACAATGGAACGAAAAAGTACGCTAAGGAGAAATAAGTCACAAGTCAATGGATTGTGCCAATTATAGACTCCCCTATCATGGCTTGCTCAATACCATTTGCGTGTTTATAGTCTTCAGTGATAAAGCCAAAGGGAAAAGCGTCTTTCTTAAGCATTTCTTCAAAGGAATCAAAAAATCTAGTAGGACCACAACCATTTTTAGAAATATATTCTCCATTTTCCAAGTGCGTAAAATAATGAACGCCTCCCCAAAAACCCATTTCCTCGCGCACCCACGGAGCATGCGGCTGCCAAATTTTATAACAGGTATATGGCTTATGTTCTTTTTTTAGATCTACTTTATTAATATTAGGAATTTCAATTTCTTCAAATTTATCAATCTTCCCTGTCATTAGGTAATGAGCTAAGCCCTCACAATCAAAATACACATGCTTTTTAGAGGAGACTTTCGGCCATGGACCCGGTTGATGATATCTTGTTTCAAATAGAAGTCTTAATTGCACGATTGTAGCACTATTCTCAATCTTTAGTTCTTGGTCAGGAAGAAGATTCTCTTGTGAAGTAAGGTTTTTGTTAGCAACTTCGTTGATTCGATCTTCACTCTTGAGTGAGTCGAGTGAATTTATCTTTGTGGGTGATAAGGGATCCTGAGAAGAACTTAACGGCATATTATTTACAGGTATTAATGCGTCGCGACTAATTACAGACATAAAACCTCACTTTAAATTAATAGTTTAATTATGTTTATATCAAAATTATATTATAGATTCAAATTGTTTCGCTTTGTTTCGTTTGAATGTCGCGTAAATGCTCGAATAAATTGCGTTAGTTTCTAAGAATAGACAAGGTTTCCTTAAGTAATTTGTATACAGTCGATCAAATTTATATTCATTTAATCAAGTAGCAGATTGGAACCACTATTATTGTTCATTAAAGCAAAGTCTTAGCCAGAAGGCAAACAGAGGGTCATCGAAAAGCACACACCCTTTAGCAGCTCCTTCTTCATCTAAGATACCTTTGGTTTTTAGCGCGTTTATAGTTGAATGAAGAGCGGGCGCACTCTTAATTTCATATTTTATAAGCAATTCTTTCTGAAAAAGAGACTGTTTTTCATTTGCAGCAAGTCTTAAAGCCCTTTGCTGAGCTAATGTTAAAGAATTTAATATAGTCTGGTATGCATAAGCATTTTGTCTAGCGACCATTTCAAGAACTTCCTCAACCTCCTTGATTCCAACAGATGAATAAGCCTGTGAAACCAGCTGAAAACATACCATCTGCACGTAATTAGGAGTGTTTTGGACTAATTCACGCAGATGTTCGATAGCAATTTTCTCACACTTTATACCAACCGTTGAAAAGCGTTCTATAATCCAGTCTGTGAATTCTGCTCCAAAAGTTGGGAACTCTATAATTTGACAAGAACGATAAAGTGGACGGGATGGGTTATTTAGCATGTCATAAATTAAACTTTTCCTGGAACCAGTAAAGAGAAATGAAACATTTTTCAGCGTTTGAAAATGAGTTCTTAAAGTAGCTTCAAGCCAACCTTTATCATCTATTTCAGATATTTTCTGAAATTCATCTAAAACAACAACAACGTTATTGCCTAAACTTGATAGACCTTCCAAAAGATCTTGAATAGCAATTTGTGTGTCTTCATCTGCTAATTGTGCTAAGGAGAAACTAAAGCTTGAATTACCGGTCAATTGATCAAAATCAACTGAAACTTTTGGGCAAAGTCGCTTTATCTTCTCCAACCAAGATTTAAGAGTAGTGGCAAATGAGCGCTTTGATCGAATGGCTCGTATTAGTTGCTGAAGAAAATCTCTATGAGAAGTAATGTTAAAAATGTCTATATATAGACAGCTATAATCATTCTTTTCAAATTCTTTTAACAAGTTTAAAGAGAAAGATGTCTTTCCAAAACGTCGAGGTCCCATCAAGACAATATGGATTCGATTTTCCAAAAATCGTCTTATTGTAATTGCTAGCTCAGGAAGAGGAAAATAGTAATCCCCCTCAACAGGATTTCCGTATTTGAAAGGATTAGCAGTGAGTTTTTTTCATGTCATAATTTTTAACAAAACACTTAAAAATTGGCAAGTGAAAAAAGTGGGATTCGAGATTAAATTGGTCTAAGAGATCAAACTCGCTTTCTTGTTTTCTGCTCGGGAAGATTTATCGTAAGCATTAACCATTTAATTTGTCCTTTCAGTCGTACGAAAAAATCGTACGGTTGAATTTATGTGCTCAGGCTCACCTTCTTGCTGACGTGATCTATTCTAGAAGACTTGTCATCAGCATTAATCATTTCACTTGAAGCGTGGTCGGTGACTTTCATAGTTTAAGCAATCTTGCTTGCAACATTGTTCTAATTTATGTCGTTGATTATCAATAAAATGCTTCAGCTTGCGTAAAACGATCGCATTGTTTGATACTTCTCCATTAATTCAAAGGGAGATTTGAAAAATGAAGATGTTAAGAGCATTTGTATTTTCGTTTCTGGCGATTATTTATTCTATGTCTGTTTATAGTAAGCAGTTGAATTGTGAAGATTGTGATTTAGACAACGAATTCTTAAAGAAAAAATGTCTGATCATGCAAATGATTGATGATTCTTCGCAGTTAAAAGCTGTTACAATCATGGACATGATGGATCGCAATAAAAGCAAAACGAAAGATAAGGTTTTATCTGTTTTATTGGAAGTTGAACTTAAGGTGCTTGAGGGCAGAATAAACGATCGAATTAAAGGGGAAGAGGATAGTTTAATCAGAGTTAAAGAACATTTGCCAACGCTTAAAAATCAAATAGACATTCAAAGCTGTTTAGATGAAATTGAATGGCGAGAGAAATGGATACAACACTATAAAAAAGGCTTTAAGATCCTCGCACAATGGAAAGAAGAATATTGTCTTTAATGGATTAAAAAGACTTTCTTCCTGGCATTGTCGGCCGAGAAGACTTGTCATAGGCATTAACCATTTCTTTTTTGTCTCTTACCAAAAAACTCACTTTAAATTTTTTCTCTCCTAGCCGGACTATTGCCGTAGTCACTGATTACCAATAGTCGAAAAGAATCACCTTAAATTATCACAATTGAATGATTTAAGGAAATTAAATGCAATCTTGGGAAGTCCTTTTCAAGACTGAAAATCCTTGTGTCGCTGGTACGATTCCAGTTCTGGCCATTTTTTCCATGTGAACACCGTACTTTTGCTGGAGTACCTAATTTCCTGAAATCACCCAAATTCCTTCTTAAAGAAATCGAGACTGGTTTCTGTAAGATGTATAGTGATTCTCTTTCAGTCTCTTCCTATAAAACCAAATCTTGGGGTTTGGGTAAGAAATCATCAACTATTTTGATTTCTCCAATTGGTTCGCCTGTATATTTAACCTTTTTGCGCTTCTTCATAAATTTTCCTCCCTTGACCTATAGAAAATGCTCCATCACCATTTTGCCAGGCAAAATCAGTGTATGGATTTCTTTTGCTTTTATCTATTTGGAGGATCCTTTTTTGATATCTACGATGATCTTACTCAAAGGTAACGTTCTCGGCAAAGAAAAAAGAAGATGTACGTCATCTTCGATTCCTCCGATTTCATGGACTTGAGACTCATGTACACGGGCAATTCCTGCCATATAAGAATAAAGTTCTTGAACAATCTCTCATGGCTTGGAACGCGAGCACCGGATTTCCAAGATTGGACAGTTTTAATGCTTACATTCAAGACCTTGGCGATTATTCCTTAAGAGTAGTGACTTTTCTTGGAAGTTACGAAGTTATGTAGGTCTAGGGCACAATTTCGCCTGCGGCTAGAAATGGACTAGGAGGTGTTTCACGAAGGCTAATGTATTCTGCGCGCCACTGATCAACTTTTCGAAGGTCTGCTATCGAAATGTGTGTGTCAGCAACTGCTTGACAACTTTCCAAAGCTATGTCAGTTGCGTTTGCAGGATCTCCATATGTGGTATTAAAAAGCTCGGACATTTTTATTGCGCAATCTTCAGCGACTTGTCTTGCGTTCAAACCCTGTATAGCATCATAAACAATTGAAATACGTAGGTAATATGGCTGTTCATCAGGTAACTCTATGGTTCGTTCTAATCCTAGATCGAAAAAGATGCCGACGAGATAGGGATTCATAGGTTTCAATATATTGTCCAGTTTGTCCTTAGTTTTGTTTTTCTTTAACCTGTTTTCAAAGGCATTAGGAAAGGCTGGGCGCCCGTAACGCGTGGACAGCCACTGTCTTAAAACGCGTTTCTCTTCGGGAGGGAGCTTAACGCTGTGTTCAGGTTTTGCGAATTCTATAAACATCTCTACAGGGATGAAACGACGTGCCGTATGGTGCAATTCAATTGATACGACTTGATCAGAAGAACAACTTTATAGGATAGATGCGAACGACGCACATGACGTGCTTTGGCATAGGCAGGATCTGCTTTAGTCACAATATTGCTAATGATAACTTCAACGTTGTCTTCATTATCATTTAAAAGGTCGCAATCGTGAGAAATAATAATGATGTATTTGTCTAATGAGTCTTTTTCAAAAAGGCCAAGTTTACGAGAGCTTTCTTGAGTAATCAGGCTGCCTTGGCGCCATGAAGCTTCTTTTTGATGCATAATTTGTCCTTCAGGCTTCTTCGCGGAACGAAGGAAGGGATATTGTTGCCTGCCAATCATTCGTTGGCAAAGCGTTTGATTGTGCAAGTCCTGAACGTTCGTAAGCTGCTTCCATAGCCTGTGCTTCTGCTATTAGTATGCTAACATGTTTTTCGTAAGGAAGTTTTGCCTTTAGCAAATCAAATAATGATTGACCATTAACGTTTTTCATATGAAGCAGTGCACCTGATCGATGTATGCCCGCATCTGTGAAAGAATCCGCTATTTTGCTTAGGGTGGTGATCAGTTTTAGTTTATCTTCTTCTGGAGAAGAATCTTGCGCTAACCATTTATAGATGGCCTGCCGAGATACTTCAAACAAGGTAGCCAACTCGGCAATAGGAGGATTTAATGTAGCTCGAATGTTCTTTAAATGCTCTAAAGGGGTCCGTACATCAATTTTCGGATCCAAAACATTGGTTCTTTCGATAGATAATGGTGAACGTGGTTCAACATGTGATTGCCATTTTTGCGCATTCTCAACGGCATAGCTGCTTCCGGTTCCAACCAGCATCATACTTATAATTGTAAAAGCTACTTGAGGATGTTTTTGATTTTTCATTTTGGTTTCCTATACTTTCACTTTGCCCAGATTGTTTTTGCATGATCGGTCATTGTTGCTTCAAATGCTTTTTTAAGATGCGTATGCAAAAATGTCAATTTAGTCTGAATATCTGCAAAATTCAGTTGCATCTGCCCTTCCATAAAGTGATCGGTGTCAATGATGGCATGCGGAGTATGAATTTCTTTTTCAAATTGTGGCTTTAAAGATAATCCATGAGGAAGAATATCTGGCGGATAAGCTACGAGACCAGTTCTACAAATGACTCGATTTACAAGGGTGCTTTTAAATTGTGAGTCTTTGCTTTTTGTATCAATCACTGATTCATTCAATGAGTAGATTGGTTGTTTAGTAAATGTAACGCCATGTACTCCATCCACTAAATAAGACTCTATTGTTTCATTTTTTGAAGGTAAAATGGCATTCAGGTAGCGCAATCCTAATCTAGTTAAATGATCAAGTTTAAGGATCGAATGAATAATTTCTAATCCCGATAGAAGTTCTTCAAAAAACTGACTATGAGTTTGGTAATGAGTAGTATGGAAGGCTATGTATGATGGAGACAGCACAAATCCGGCTGTTCTGTCAGGTTTGGTTATTCGCCAAATAGGCAATTCCATTAACTCAGCTCTTGTCGGTGAAGCATTTGATCCGGTTTCAAAGCGGAGTTGGTTGATTTTTTGCGGTTCAAAAATTGTATATCCCGTGAGA
>Ga0364910_1012_pt4 | contig 13028 bp, 14 predicted proteins | sample SorcelJu500001C4_3_FD_206970 | JGI IMG/M metagenome (GOLD analysis project Ga0364910, IMG submission 206970) | Enriched cells from Trout Bog Lake Hypolimnion, Wisconsin, USA - BchlTB.June25.5000.01.C4 | ecosystem: Environmental > Aquatic > Freshwater > Lake > Hypolimnion/Profundal zone | place...
GTTTTTTAGAGCTTTCTTTTTGCCACCATGTTTCGTAATCATCACGATTTTTAAGGTTTTTAAGTTTTACTTTTAAATCATATATTTTGTTTTTAGCATCGGCTTTAACTTTTGCTATATTCCGTAATGCCGCCGACTGTTTAGCTGTAGTTAGTAACTTTGCTTCTGTAGGTTGACCGCTTAACTCCTTTGCTATTTGCTCTTTAGCTTGTGCCATCCGTTCCCCTGCGACTTCATCCCTTGGGCGGCTAATGGAGTCAGCTAAATCCTTGCCAGAAGCAAACCCGTGTTCCTGTGCAATACCGTCGAATACTTCTTTGGCAGCACTAGTCATTTTTTCATAGTTCTTGGCTATTTCCATAGGGTCTTTAGAACCAAATAACTGTAGACTAAAATTAAATCTGCCAATCTGATTTTGTGCGTCCTGCGCTCGGTCTAGTTCTTCGTTTATTGCCTTTTCGGTTTCAGCCATTTGTTCTTGATAATCTACATTTTGCTCGATTACATTGGGTTCGCTTTCTTCCTTAATCCCTAGTTCTTCTTCCATTGTCTTAGGTGCTTCTACCGTTTCGCCCTCCTCGGCAGGTTTGGTATTCATTAACTCTTTTAATTCCTGCTGTTTGGCGAGTATCTCTGTTTCTGTTGGTTCGCCGTTAACACTTGTGTCAGGGAATAATGCGTCTTTGTTTGGTTTATCTAGGGTTAATAGATTGCCAACATCAACTTTAACCTTGCCGTTTGTGGCAACCGCTTCATTAATTTGGTCAGCAGTAACGCCAAGTTTATTCATAATCATATCAGCATCGCCGGGTTTGCTTTGCTCTACTTCCAAGAGATAGTTACGAAGTTCTTCGCCTGATATTTGCGTATCTTCAAGCGGTGAACCTTTCGCCATATTGCTAAGATGTTCCGCATATGCGCTGGGAAGTCTTTGCGCTGTCTTGGATTCGTCGGCAAGTTGTGATAGCCTACGAAGTCCTGCTATGCCATAACCGGGAACAGATAGTGCAAGACCTAGAGGAAGCATATCCGCGCCATTTTTAGCAATGTTCTGCACATCTTCTGATGTTATATTGTAATTGCCTGATGCTACTTTTTGTCCTGCTACGTTGACAGCACCAAGCCCTAACCCAATGCCGCCTTGTTCGGCTGCATTAGTAAAGATTCTTTTAACACCTGTAGTTTCGGGAATTTTAAGCCACTTGCCTACCTGTAAAGAACTTAAAGCCGCTGTGCCAACTCCTGACGTATAAGCCGCCGCTTCTGGGTGTTGCGAACCGCCCATAATACTATCTACATAGGAGTTGCCCCATCTAGTAGTACCTATGTCTTTTGCCATGCCTATACGAAAACCAGTTGCAAAACCGCCGGGGACTGTTACCTCTGCGAAGGGGCCACCTAGTAAACCTGTTCCAGCACCAACCGCGCCATATTTTAAGCCTGTTTCTGCCGCACCTTTCATACTAACAATTTGAGACAATAATCCCGAAGGACTCCACACCGAAGAAGGTAATTGTTGTTGGAGTTGCACCATTTCCGTGTTTATTGCCTGTACTCTGGCAAGGTCAGCAGGCGACACTTTATCCAAAGAACTGATTCCTTGCTTTTCCCATGATAAACCTATCTCTGCTTTTTCGTGTTCCAAATCATCCAAACGACTTGAATTTTTAACAACATCCTCAATACCAGACAAGTTATAAATATCGTCATGTGATATTGCCATGTTGTTATTACTATTAAGATAAGCAGCTGTTTTGGGATATTGTTGTACAAAGGCGTTCCAATCGCCAGGTTCATTCTTTTTTGATTGTGCTACTTCTAGTGCCTTTGTTTGTAAGTTTTTATCAATACCAACAAAAGTACCGGGATTCACCCCCATAATATGTGCAGCTTCAATCTGCCTTACTGTATCGTCAGGATTGACCCGCGAGAATATGGCATATTTTCCATAAAGATATTGGGCAATAGGCTGACTTGTAGGTTGAGTCGATTGCGCTTGTTGTTGTTCTATATCAGATTCAAAAGGCATGAGTTAACCTCCTATTATTATTATTGGGGACTAGTTATTATTGTTGGGGACTGGGATACCATTTTTCTTCTTTATTAGTTTTGTGATTGAACGCCATAAAATAACCACCGTTAGGGTCATTATTATCGGCAACCCATTTAAGGTCAGCGGGAGGTACATCTTTTGGATTCTCATATGCTTGATACATTTTTATAGTAGAACTTCTATCTGAGGTTACTATATCAGCATTGAGGTTTCTAACTATCTGTTGCTGTACTGTTGGATTGGGATATTTGCCATTATCCTTTTTATATTGTGCTACTGCTTCAGTAATCCCATCTAACATAGCCGGTAAGTGTTGTTTATCAAAACCTGGAATAGTATCGTTTATAACTTGATTCCACGGCACTTTATTTGCCCCCGACAAAATATAATTAGTGTAACGTTCACGGTCTGCTTTCGATAAGTCTTGACTAAAAGATTGTGAAAAGAAAGTGGATACACTTGCATCAGGATTAGTTTGCAGATATGCCAGTGCCGCATCATGTGTAGTAGCAGATGTTGTTATTGGTATACCATCATCATCAACGTGGAGATTTATCCTTAATTTACGTTCAAGAGTATCCGCTTTTGCGGGATCATCTAAATTAGCTGCGCTTATAATCTTCATGCCATCGCTATAATTAGTAACTTTGTCAATAGTATCCCAAGTATTTTTATATATTTCATTTTGGTGTTGATTATAAACATAATCTGTATTTGAAAGAATCCCTTTTACTAAACTTTCAACTCTTTGAAATCTTTGCGCGTCAAACACGGATACTGTCTGCGGAGTATTTGACGGTTTGAAGTTAGCCATTACAGAATTTCTATAATCTAACGTAGTTTTATTCCCATCACTAATACTTGCTAATTGAGCGTCAGAATCATTCATATGACCGCTACCCGCTTGCCACGATACTGCAACCTTTCCCCAATTGCCACCGCTCGCCTTATAAAGTTGGTCAATAGCAAAATCAGCGACTTTCTCTTGATTCTCAGGTGTTTGCGGTGTGTTTAACGGTAATCCCATAGCTTTTAAATTATCTGTCCACGTTCCCGGCATAAATTGATATTTGCCGTATGCACCGCTTTTATTTGAAGCAATATAAGGGTTAGCATAACCAGGGCTTTCAATAGACGCAAGAGCCGTTTTAAATGCTGTTCTTTGTGATATATAATCTCCTGCAGATAAAGTTTTTGTGGCGTTCGGTCCGATATTAGGATCATTTTTAAGCATCGCTTCTGCTTTTGCTAAATCAGGTTTTCCGTTAGCGCCAATACATTGTGCAGCAATATTATTCGCCGTTAAAAACTCAGTATTATCGTTATTTTTCTTAGTCAACTCACCTAAAATAGTATTACGTGTTTCGGGTAACATCTTGTCGCCATATAAGTTAAACATCTGTTGAGCGACAGGATAGTTTTCACTATCTATCTGGGTTTTAATATCTGCCGCCACTTTTGCGCTGACTGATTGCGTAACGGCAGATTGTGCCATATCATCGTTATATCCCATTTGTGACTTTAAGTCGCCAGCAAGTGAAGTATTCGCCCAGTTTATAAAACCAATAGTACTATCTTGGTCGGCGTGTTGCTGTATGTTAAATTGCAGCCCTTTGACCTGTCCCGCTTTAATTTGTTCTTGTTCGTGTCCATAAACCTTTTGCCTAGCGTCCATTATTACCGCCGCTGACCTTAAAGAAAATTCCTGTTGCATATCCTGTCCATGCATACCATTGGCATACTTAGTTTGAATTTCCCCAGCTTCTTCGTTAAACTTCTGTGTAATACCTTGGGCATTATACATTTCAGTTGATAACAAAGGATTTATTAAGTTTTGTAAATCGTTGCGCATGTGCATATCAGCGTTAATTACTGCCGCTTTATCAAGTGTTTGCTGTTGCTGAATAGCAACCTTCTGCTGATAATCGCCCTGCTTTTCTATAACATTGGCAAAATTCGCTTGCGCTTGCGCTACATTTGTTCCAAAGGCTTCTTCGCGAATATGAAACACGCTTGGCATCTGATAACTTTGTGGCTGAACTTGTTGACCTTCTAAAACTGGTACATTAGGCATTTAATTACCCCCTTGATTTTATTATTCGAATAACCTACTTAAACCACACCCATATCTTCTTTACTTGCGGCCTGCAAGCATCTTGTCTATATTCTCCTGACTAACCTTGCGTCGTGGACTGTATTCTGGAGAAAAATTAGCATCTTTCCTGAATGACAGTAACCGCTTGTTAGCTTCATATGTTTTTGCCACGATTTTCCCATCTACAACGTCAGATTTAACGCTAGAATAAATTTTATCCAGTTTGGTCATAGTAGTGGTATCGGACGTATAAATGGTCATTGTTTTTCCGATTCTATCGAATTACACAACAGTTTCTTGTTCCTCTAAAGATACGTTCACTTCTTTAACCTCCTGTATTGCTCTTTTTCAAACCTCGTAAACGACTTTCCTCGCTTTATTGCTACTTCCCAAATATCTGGCCTCGACTTTAGTAGTTCGTCCATTTCTTGCTGCTCAAAAACTAGCCAACATTTAGGCATTTTAAAACTTATCTGCCTACCCAATTACTATACCTCCATCAATATTTTTGATAATTCTTGTATATGTGATTGTAAGCACCACTTCTCACTAGCATATTCCTCGACATTAGACCAGCCCTTCTTCCCAGTAGGGTCAATGATTGGCATAACCTTATAACCTGTCCGATCATCAGGCACTAGCCTTGCACCAGTACCGCGAATATACATCAGCTTGGAATATAACTCATTGTCAACCTCCCTCGCCCTGGTCAATACCTGTACCCATAAAGAAACCCCAGCAGGGTCAATGTCCGCGCCAGGGTCTTTTACATCAGATATATCTTTATTCCGAATAACATCTAAATACCGGGACATATTCTCACTCCTTCCAAAAATAAATACGCTTGCGAATTAAGCGTGTTATGCGTAAAAGGGCTAGATTAAAGGCTTTACACCTGCTTAATAAGTTGCGAATTATGCGTGAAAAGGGGGTTACCTTATTTCGCACTTATTAAGCACCTTATTACGCAACGCGAACCCAGTAATATCAAGGTATTACGCTTAACTCGCTTTTCACGCAGGTATATACCATTCAAGAGCAGTTCGACCAGTAGTCCCTTTTTTACGGCATAGAATTTTCCCTACAGCAGATAGTTTTTCCAATGTCGCTTTAATTTGTTTACTGTTTTTATGCCCCTTAAAACATTCCTTAGAAATATCGCTCTGTGTTCTAGGACCATTAACTAAGTATTGTAGTATCTTTTCTGCCATTGCATCCCCTACGCCGCCACCAAAGATATAAACAGCTGATCGTTCACAGTAGTCCCATAATGCCAAGGCAGCGTCAAGATGAGGCAAGCGCACAGTATCCGACTGATCTAATAAAGCGTATATACAAGCTAACCGCATTACCTGTGCTTCTGCCCTCGCTGTAGCGGCACCAGCTGGCCCTTGCCGACCATTAGATAATAAAGAGTAAACTTTTCGCCATGCTTCGGCGGTTTCATCATCCCGCCCCATAAGCGGCCCCATTGACGCAAAATTTACCACCTCGCCCAATTCCTGCGCCAGTATTTCCAATGTGCTTTCTGGCATTATAGGCGCATCAGGAAGGTATTTGCTTCGACGAACACATGCCCATAAGAAACGATTACCCAGCCCGTTTAATAATTCGATTTCCGCAAAGTTTCGGGTTAGTTCCTCCGCTGTAACATGTGCCAAGATAGAAATATGCGACCTCGTTGTTTTTGCTTTGCTAGATTTTGTAAGGGTCTGAATAATTTCTTTCCCGTCCCATACTTGCCGGAGAACAGCTGAAAGCGTATTTCCTTCACGACGAAGAACTTGCAATGTTTGCCCTAACTCTGTCTCTAAAATTAACAGCCGCTTATCCTTAACCCCAGGGTCTTCCACTTGTTCTTGATAATCAACAATTTGCCCGTCCATTTTTTTAGGTACTGTTTTTGTTATTTCGTCCCTAACGCCCCATATTAGACCTTCACCTGATGAAAGCCCACCAGTTACCCTGTCTGTACTCCATACATCGTCAACAATAGTGAATAACTTTTCAATATACCCCCAACTTGTACCCTTGCGGCCTCCGGCAGTAGGGCCAGTTAATGCCGCAAATAAATTCATTCCATGCCGCGTACCACTTACTTCAAACCGCGACCCTCTACCTATGCTGTTCCCGAAGGCCACCAGTAAGGACATCAGCACAGCTACATTGTCAGCCTCTGTAAATGGCTCTATAGCTTGCACTATTTGCCCTGCTAACCCATAATAGGCGGCTTTATCTGGTTGGTCAGGCCAAGGAACAGCCTCAATTACATCAGTATCCATTGAATTTTGGAGAGCGGTCAATATTTCAGGACTTGGTTGATATGCCGTATTCATTCTGTGAATAGCCCCCTTGCTTTAGCCTCATTAATTGCGGCTTGTACTATCTGGTTATCTAGCCCGGCCAGATCATCCAGTAGTGGCCAAATAATTTCCCTGAGACTATAAACGTTTGCCATTAAATTAGCGCTACTATCATCCACGCTAGCGGCGATCTCGCTTTCAGCCTTAATTGTGTCCCTATAAACTTTTGCTAGTCGAGAATAGCAACGATCCCGCATTACATCAATGTTCTGGCGCGCTTTCACTGTTCGCTTTCGCTCTATATCTTCTGGTTCATTGTAATACTCTCTTAATATTTCAGTTATTGGTCTGCCCGTGAAATACGCCAGTAAATCAAGGCTGCTTCCTGATTCTCCACATCCGAAACAATAAAAGCGGTTCCCCTCTGGCCATACAGTAAATGATGGGTTCCGCTCTTGATGAAATGGACATAAAAAAACGGCCTTCTTACCCCGAAACTTAGGGGCCATGCCGTAATCTTGTAATATATTCAGTATAGGCGGCTTTGTGTTAGTCAATACGCCGAAGCTTACCATATTCCACCGCCTTTGACTCTTGTTGTTGTCCTTGTTCTTTTGATTGAATCCATTCCATGACACCTCCTAATCGATAAAAAACTCTATTGCCAATCAGAAAGTGTGGGCAACCCTCTTTAAGCCGCATTGTCCGACATGTCCAGTAAGGCAAACCCAACTCAGAGGCAAGTTCGCGTTCAGATAACACCTTGTTTGGTTTTTCCATATCAACTACCTCATTTCATATAAAGGATTTTTTTGTTTTTAAACAGAATAGAATCTCTAACAAAATTAACCCATTATTCTGCCGACTTTTATTTGTCGGTCTCTTTTTTTTATGCGGCATGGATTTTAAGGCCCATTCTATCCAATAAAGCATAAGCCATCTGGCTTGAAAACGCCGCTGGCGGCAGGCCGCTAATAACAGAGATAACTTGTTTTATTGGATACTGATGGTTTTCAATCTCCACAAAATACCGCATATTGTCGCGATGATCCGGTGTAATTCCTTTCATCCTCCTTTCTATTTCGTTTGGATTAACTTCATATTTTCGCCCGCAAAGTTGAAACGTCATTATAATTCACCTCCTTTTCTTTTGTTGTTTTTTAACCTCAAATAAAATAGCCGCCCCATTGGAACGGCTGTTGGAATATTTCAATATTCAGATCGTAACATTATTACTACTAATATCTATAGAATTAAATCGCTCGATTGAGCGGCTTTAATATTTTTCTTCTTTCCCACTCTAAGTATAAATCAGGGTAATCGTACTTGTCTGTGTATTGTTTTCATCAGATAACCTCTAACGCTTTTACGATCTTTTCTCCCACTATAAGTATAAATTGGGTTAATACCAAATGTCTGTCGGTTATTTTTCGGAATTAAACAGCGGCAGCCCCAAACATATTAACAGATAGTTAACGCCCTTCTTTCCCACTCTAAGTATAATCCTGGATAATCGTGCTTGTCTGTACTATCTTTTTATCCAACACACTCCAACGCTTTAACCCCGAACATATTTACTGCTACGCGCTTATTTTTGCAACTAACTTATTAATAGTCGATATGATAAGTGCTTTGCGCTCCGGCAATAATTTACAGCGTAACCACCGGCAAAGAGTTTCCTCCGCTATTCCTAACTCTTTCGCTATTTGCCATTGACGAATACCTTTTCCTGCTGCCAAGAGTTGAATTTCCTTATTCATTGCATGCGCCCCTTTCTTTAAAAGGATAATCATTAAATAAACGATTGCCTTCTTTGTTTTTGTTGTGATATTAAATTTCTAACTACGGCTACTAGTGTAGGGTCTGAATGGACGGTATCTCTATTCTCAACTATAGACTCTTCACATACTCCGATTATGTTTACAGGCTGTTTGGCATGGTCTAACTTTGCTTTAGTCCATTGGGAACGTCTATTTGCTCTCTGGCGTTCTCTTTGAGCCTTCGATGTTGACATTTAATCCCTCCTTATAGTGCGGTACTAGCCTCTTGCCACCCGCGCATTTTTATTTAGTCAACAATATTGACTACCCTTTAATTTCAGTATATACTAAAAATCAGTATAACGAGTATAAAGAGTGAGTATAACAACTAAGTGAGATTATCGCTTTTATTCATATTGATCTCTCTTTCTTGATGTCATCATTGACTACCCCTTACTTTTATTATATCAAGGAAATCACAATAACCAGTATAAAAAACGAGTACAAAGGGTGTGCAAAAATGCTACATACTCATCTGGAAATTCACTTTAAACCTAGGCCATGCACGAACTTTCGGGCATATTATTATGATCATAAAAACTCAAACACGCTACTAGGAATGGAGAAAAAATATTTATCGGATATTAATAACTTTAGCGACCTTCCAACGGATATACCGTTTAATCTCGTTTATCTTGAATGGGAAAGTAGCGACGATACCAGGGGAACAAGCATTAAACAATTGCGTCCAGACACAGAAAAATTACTTAAATATTACTTCTTGGGTCATCATTTGAATGATAGGGCAAATATTACTCTTGCCCCTATAATTGAGTTTGCCAGTAAATACGGTATACTTCTTGAATCTCCGCACATGAATGATATTTCTATAACAACACTCTCACAGCATGTCTTTAGCTTTTGGATTATTAATGCTATGATCCGGCCAGAATTTCAACCAAGTGATATATTACCTGACCTCTATAAAGGCATGATCCAGGCTATTAGAGACCATTACCAGCAGACACAGTCAAGAGGAAACGTTGTTTATTACCTAGTTTATACACCGAACGGTTTTTTTGTGGAGGGAACGACCTCTGATGAAATCCAAAATTACTTATGTTTTAGAATTCCGTTTACACACGAGTTTTTGCACACATTCAAAGATGACCTAGTTGAAATAAAAAATTATTCTGAGTTTTACCCAAAGGAACTCATGGGAGAACTCGCAGGTTGCGCGCTTGCAAGTATTGCGCAATACCTGTCTGGGAGAAAACTTGAATATAGAGCTAGTTGGGACGGCGACAGAATAACTTTTAAAATGACAACACATAGCCCTACCGTTTACTACCTTTTATATACCAAGCAGCCAAAGATATTTGATAAACGGCGATATGATAAGGAATATAGTCAAACACCGTATGCTCGATTAACAAATTACTTTCGTAGCAGGTTAAGAGGTGGCCATATCACGAATAGCGAATACCAATTCGCGTTAAAACATGGCAAAGAACTTTGTAAAGATGAATATGGATATATGGAAGCTCGGACATTGATTGAAGAAAAATTACAAAGGAGGTAATGAAATGTCTGGTTCAATTGAGAAGCGTGGGAATAATAAATACCGCCTCATAGTATCATGCGGGATGGATGGCAATGGCAAACAAGTAAAAAAGACCAAGACCGTCACCTGTAGCGATTCCAAAGAAGCAGAGAAACAGCTTGCTATATTTATTACCGCCGTTGATACAGGCAATATAGCTACCTCTGGCAAAATGACGTTAACGCAATTCTATGATTATTGGAAAAATAATTATGCTTTAAAAACCCATGAAGCCGCCACCATCACCTATAACGATGCTATCTTCTTCCGAATCAAGGCAACTCTTGGACATAAGCGCCTTGATAAAATCGAACCTAAACACCTTCTGGCGTTCTATCAGAACCTTGCTGAACCCGGCATACGAATAGACCCCAACGAAAAGAAACGTAAGCCTAAAGAACAAAAGACCATTGCCATAAGTGAACAGGCACAAGCAGAAGATGCCAATGAAAAGCCAAAGCCTGACACACTCTCCACTACCACAATTAAAAAACATCATGTTTTATTGTCCACACTTTTTAATCAGGCGGTCAAATGGAATCTTATCCCGAGTAGCCCCGCTTCCCGTGTCGAACCCCCAAAGGTTAAGAGTATTAAAAAAGCCGTCTATGATAACGAAATTACGAGCATTTTTCTAAAAGCATTAGAAGGAGAAGAATTAAAATATCGCCTAATGTGCTTCCTCGCCTTAACTGGCGGCTTATGCCGGGAAGAAATCTTTGGCCTAGAATGGAAAGATGTTAATTTAGATAATGGTACGTTGCTTATTGATAGAGCAAGTATTTACGTCGTAGGCACTGGAATTATTACCAAGGATTGCAAGAATACCCACCGTCACAGGATGGTTTCAATTCCGCTATTAACCGTAGAGCTACTCAAACAATACCAAGTTGTTGAAATAAGCAAAAAAAACGAACTAGATGATAAATGGCAAGGTTCAACCCGGATATTCACCACATGGGACGGGAAATCAGCCCATCCACATAGCTTCAATACCTGGTTACGTCGGTTCGTTATCAGGACTAAACTACCACCAATAAGCCCCCACATGTTTAGACATATGGCTGCCACGTATCTAATTACTGGCGGCACTGACATTAGAACTGTATCAGGCAAGCTAGGACATGCTCAGACATCAACCACTATGAATATATATTCGCACCTGTTAAAATCAGCTGAAAAGGAAACCGCTAATACTATGCAGGATATTATTAATAAAGCAACCCAAACGAGTCAATGAGATAAAAAAAAGAAGCGGGTTAATTTACCCGCTTCTCATTATTTTATTGGTTAATCTTTGTGATTATTGGCTAATATTTACGACCACTATCCCCAACATTATCCCCATCTTTACATAACAAAAGGGTCTGCATTGCTGCAAACCCTTGGTATTACTGGTGGGGTATGCTGGTTTCGAACCAGCGACCTCTTGAATGTGAATCAAGCGCTCTCCCGCTGAGCTAATACCCCGAAGACATTTATATTCTACCACAAAACTGACAGCTAATCCAGTCTCAGCTTACTGAAAATAATGTATTCCGCCTGTTAATCGCTTTTTTAAGATTTTCGCTTGTCAATGACCCGTTTGGCTTTGCCTTCACTGCGTTCAATGGTTTTCGGTTCCACCAGGCGAACTACGGCGGTTACTGCTGTGGCGGCTTTTAATTGCTCGCGAATCTTGCGTTCGATGGCACTGATATTTCCTTCCGCCAGTTTGTCCGATTTTTCCACAAGAACGGCAAGGGTATCGAGGTTGTGTTCCCGGTCCACGACCAGCTGATAGTGTGGCGCTGTTTCGCCCATGCTCAAAAGAACGCTTTCCACCTGAGAAGGAAAGACATTGACGCCGCGGATAATAAGCATGTCATCGGTCCTCCCGACAACCCGCTGCATTTTTGTCTGGGTACGGCCGCAGGAGCACTCTTCCCGGTACATGGCCGAAAGATCACGGGTGCGGTAACGGATCATCGGCATACCATCCTTGGTGAGGGTGGTAATCACCATTTCCCCGATTTGTCCTTCAGGCAGCACTTCTTCGGTTATCGGGTCGATGATCTCGCAGTAGAAATGGTCTTCCTGAATATGCAGGCCACTATGGGCGTCACATTCACAGGCCACACCCGGGCCGATTATCTCGCTCAGGCCATAGACATCAAAGGCCGGTACCCCAAAGGCGGTTTCTACTTCCTTATGCATTTGGTCTGACCAGGCTTCGGCGCCGCAGAGGATGGTCTTCATGGCGGTGTCTTTGGGGGTTATGCCCATCTCCCGCATGGTTTCCGCCAAGTAAAGCGCATAGGACGGAGTGATAATCATCGCGGTTGTGCCAAAATCCTGCATAAGCATGATCTGCCGGGCGGTGTTGCCGCCGGATACCGGAACGACCGAGGCACCCACGGTCTCTGCCGCGTAATGAAAACCCAGCCCGCCAGTAAACAGGCCATAGTTGACCGCTACCTGAAAGACCGATTTATCGTCTACGCCACCTGCTGAAAGTGTCCTGGCCAGTACTTCGGCCCAGATATTGATATCCTCTTTGGTATACCCCACCACCGTCGGTTTGCCGGTGGTACCGCTGGAGCAATGTAGCCGCACGATTCTTTGTAAGGGCGTGGCCAGCATGCCATAGGGGTAGTTTTCCCGCATATCTTTTTTGGCGGTAAGCGGCAATCGCCGAACATCGTCCAGTGTCTGGATGTCTTCCGGCTTTACCCCGGCAGCATCCATCTTGGCCCGGTAATAAGCCACGTTCTGATAAGTATGAGCCACCGTACGGCGCAGGCGTTCGGTCTGCAATGTTTTTAGTTCGTCCCGGTCAACCGCTTCCATGGCAAGGTTCCAAATCATTACTGTTCCCCCTTCGCTGGTTGGGACATATCGCCGGTAAATACCCGCTCCGCCGGATAGTAAAGAACCTGGGCCGCTACGCAGTTAATGGCCCCTACCGCCAATACCACCGGCAACATCCCGTAGATATATGCATGCCAGGGAATATGCATCGCAACTTTGGCAATGGTGATGAACACCAGGCCGCTGGCCAGTGTCCCGAGGAAAGTGCTAAGTCCTGGCATGAAGACTTTTCCCCCGGTGAACTTTGGAACCAGTCCGGCAACAATAGCGCAGGACAAACTAAGGAGCTTGCCATTACGGCAATATTTTTGGCCATCGGGGCAATTTTACGGCTAGCCAGTCCGAGCATCTTTGGAATTACGCC
>Ga0364910_1209_pt1 | contig 13001 bp, 14 predicted proteins | sample SorcelJu500001C4_3_FD_206970 | JGI IMG/M metagenome (GOLD analysis project Ga0364910, IMG submission 206970) | Enriched cells from Trout Bog Lake Hypolimnion, Wisconsin, USA - BchlTB.June25.5000.01.C4 | ecosystem: Environmental > Aquatic > Freshwater > Lake > Hypolimnion/Profundal zone | place...
GTTGTTGCTCGAATACAGCTTTGCAAACATCTTCCTTAGTTAGCATTCGAGATTCAATGCTGCCTAGGGAAGACGTTACTGGTGATACTGGTAATGTATCCAAACAACAAAAAGATGTTATTACCTTGTTGAAGAATTTAGAAAACAGCATCAACTCTAGAATGATAACAAGGGAAGATATTACTGGAGCATTATCCGAACAGCAAAAAAGCCTGGTTTCTTTGTTAAAACTTGTAGATAGCAGCTTGCTGACAGTTGATAAGATATTAAGAATAAAATTTCCAATATAAATGCTATATCACCGAAAACAAAACTCATAATGAGCTTCATCCCCGAAAAAAGCACTTATAACAAACGCCCCGCTGTCGACCTGACAACGGGGCATCCTTTTTCTCATAGCATCTTACAGTACGGGCGATTTCCTCTGTGTAAATAACCAGTCTCTTATTCCCTCAATAGTGTAGGCTATCTGCCAGGTATGTCTGTGATTGTTGCCGCCATCGTCTGTCAATCCTGCAGGTACTACCGTTCCTTTTTTAAGCACCGTATATTTAATATCGTTGCCTTCTGCAATCATTTTACTTACATCAGATGCAAATTCCGCTTTACTTGCGCGGCCATCCCATGTCGCCTTGCTGATTTTGGCTCCTGCTTTTTCCAGGGTGGCCGTAATAGCATTCATTCCCGGAAACGCTTTCACATCCCCTTCTGAGACAATGATCCACAACTTATCTTTAGCCAGTGGAGTCACTACTGTCGGATCCCATTGACCAGCTACAAGCAGCGATGCTGCAAACAAGTCGGGATATTTTATATTCAGCGCAATTGATGACATACAACCCATGGATTGGCCAGTAGTATATAATCTATTTTTATCAATACTATACTGACTTTCTAAATAATTTATCAAACTCACTGTAGTATCTAAATCGTCTGTTGTTTCAGAATTGTCATTAACAGTTGCACGGGCATACTGGGGCGCAAGTACAAAGCATTCATGTTTTGCCTGTTCTGACGGAGTTGCCCAGATGACAGCCCCAAGCCCCTGGATTAAAGTTGTGTCAGTTTCGGTGCTGGTGACGCCCCTGTCATGAATAAACAGTACCATAGGATAAGATTTGTTCTTATCGTAATTTTTAGGTACAAATAAATTATACTTCAACGTTTCCCCTGTTTTAGGATCCTTGTATTCAAGCTTTAAAAAGTCGTCAACGACCAAGTTTATTACTTTATCATTTACTATTGCATTAGAAGTTGGCGTATACTTTTCTCCATCAGTTGTATTAATATCTCCAAGCTGCGTTACAGAAACCTTTATTCCCTTTCTCGCAAATGGCTGCTGAGCAAATGTTACAGCGTCTTTATCCGATGGAGAAAGCTCTATCATGACATACTTTCCGTCAATGCCTTGCGGCACTTTTGCAGCTGCATTATTGGCATAAACTTTTGTTATTGTCCTCCCATTGACTGAGAAGGTTGATTGCGAAAGCTTTGAATTAATAATATTTTTGTCGTATTCCACTGCTACAGCTGTTACCTTCTGTCCGTCCCCAAATACCTCTGTAATTGCCGTAACGCTTTGTATATGTTGATGCTTATCACATGCTGCCATCATTTGTTTGCCTTTTTGAGCATCTGCCATTTGTACAGCTACGCCATTCGCTGCAAATACTGACGAACTCATTACCATTACAAGCATTAGAAATACCACTAAAGTAGAAAATATTCTTTTCATTTTTGTTTTCTCCCTACTGTTTTTACCAATAAGATAATGGCTTACCCTATGGGATTATGGGCGGCTTGCTTCTGGGATCCTACCTCATTGTCAGACTTAACATCCTTTTGGGTAACCGCCATATAGCCGACAAGGCAAATGATAATAATCGCTAATCCAAGGCTGACAGGCCCTGTGCCCCACCCAAGGCCGGCACGGCCTGAAGCCATCCAGTCGGAAAACGAGGCACCGAGCGGCCGCGTCATAACATAGGCAAACCAAAAGGCAAAAATCTCATTCAAGCCAAAATACTTATAAGCCAGAGCAGGGATGGCAATTAAGACGGTAAACAGTACCCCTGAGGTGAATAATCCTAAATGCATATTGAACGCGGTACAGTCTCCAGCAGCCGTGCCAAGTGCAAACGTACCCAGCACAGTGGCCCAGTAAAAAGCTTCGCGACGACGGGTGTGGATACTTTGTATCGACAGCGTTTTCTCCGTCACATACCACGCGACAAAGATGATAGCCTGCAACACTATAAAGCCCGTAGTTGATGCAAAAAATGAGATACCTAACGCTCCGTGGATAAAATCAGCAACCATTGTCCCAAATATGCTGACCGCGACAATACCTAACCAGTATATCCAAACCACATAGCGCTTCACTGAGAACTGAATTGCCAATGAAACTGCCAGCCCAGTGAACCCCATGACCATAGCAGTTGTATGGCCTAATTTACTGAAGAACAAGTAATCAGAGAACACTTCCCCCTGTCCAGTGGTTAATATTTTTGTTATCCAAAATAAGATAGTAATTTCCGGAACCTTACTTAATACTTGATTCCTGGTGACTGATAATGTTTTATCCATATGCTCTTTCCTCCATTTTTCCCTTAGATAAGTTTTTATTGATTTTGTCAAAATTACATAATTGTGAATACAGTAAATAAGATGCCGCGCCTTTCGTTTTCCATTTTACTTTATACCTGTGACAAATCTGTGACAGGTTTTTGACAGATACTTGAATTGCGGTTAGCTCTAAGCAAGGTAGCGTCAAATTCATGTGCTTTAAGATCACTATTGCGTTAGAATAGCGATTAATGATCCACCCCTGTAGTCAATTTTCATTAATTCGATCAATTTATAGGTTGGAGACAGCAGTATACAAACCCGCCTTCTGTAATATGGTCATTTTCATAGAAACATTTATATCCTTACTTTTAATTTGTATGTATTAATTCTCCACTCCCATAATCTTCTCCATCAAAACAGATTCCTCCCATTTAACGCGCATATGTTAGTTATACCAACTAACATATGCGCAAAAAAAACTAAACTTTTATCCCCTTTGCAAATAATTGAATTGCAGTTTCAAGATATTGCTTATCCGGAATGTTAACCAATTCATATCCGCGTACCTTAAAAAAGAAATAGCCAAAATTTATTGCCATAAAAGTCAATGTCACTGCCTCAATATCACTTTCCATTATTTTTTTCTCATCTTGCATCACGCAAAAATATTTCTTCAAAAAAGCCTTAAACTGTGGCGGTCCTTGACGTATAAAGTCACTAACTTCCGGAATTGTTTTTTCTTCTCGCAAAGTGATTAAAAAGGCTAATTGGTTATCGATCATAATTTTTTGATAAGTTTCACTAATTAACAACAAATCAATTTCTAAATTCCAGGAAATTTTGTCTTCAAATACTTCCATCAAAGGAGGTATATATGACATCTCTTTAATAACTGCTTCTAAAACTTTCTTTTTTGAGGAGAAATGACGAAATACTGTCATTTCACTGACATTGGCCCGACATGCGATATCCTTCATGGACACTGGATGAAACCCTTTGTCCTGAAATAATTCACTTGCTACTGATATAATTCTATTCGCAGTCGCCAAAGCATCATTATTCATTTTATGCACCCTCTGTTAGTTATTATAACTAACATTGATTATAGCACCCGCCCATAAAAATTCAATACATCTTTATCCATTTGTCGAATTTTAAATTCGGCCTGTTTACATACTGGAAGGTACTATGCTAACGCCACCAGTTTGCTCCCAGGGCGATCAAGCAAGCCAAATCCCTCCGCTGATACCAAACGGTCTTAGTTTGCCTCCTAAGTATTGTCAAATTTTCCCGTTAGTCCGCCCCAGCCAGTATGTACCAACTTTCTTACTCCTCATCTGAGCTAAGTAGCAATATTTCATCTATTCTTGTCTTAGTCAAGTAGATAACCAGGCTCATTATAATTACAAGGAAGATTGCACTTGTTCCCGCGGTACCGAGGCCAAGGCCACCGTCCTGGCTAGCCTGGGAGAGATAGTCACCGAGCGAGGCTCCGAGAGGACGGGTCAAGATGTAGGCTATCCAGAATGCCCAAACTGCATTTAGCTTGAAACGAAGATGGGCAACGGCCACTACCCCGATCATTAGGATAAAAAGAAGTGCCGACATCCAGTAACCAAGGTTGAGGCCCTCTGCTAAAAGATCCCCGGCGGCAGTACCCAAGGCGAAGGTGAATAAGATGGCCAACCAATAGAATCCTTCCCGCTTGATCGTGTAGATGGAGTGAATGGATAGAGTCTTCTCACTCGCGTACCAAGAGGCAAAGGTCGCCAGCATCGCGGCGGTGAAGATAAGAGTGGTCGTCTCCAATGATACGCCCAAATTGTCCGTTAAGTTGTCAGAGCCCAGCGTCCCTACAACGCTGATCAACACGACTGCAAGCCAATAAATACATGGCACGTACTTCTTCGCCCTAAACTGAAATAACAAGGTGAGAAGCAACAGGCCACTCATCACCAAGGTAGTACCAGTCAAGCCAAAGTTGAGTTTAACGTTCAAAAAGTCTGCAGCTGTCTCGCCAACAGTAGTTGCCAAGATCTTGATAATCCAAAAGAAAATAGTGATTTCCGGAACCTTGTTCAACATTTGTCTTACTGGTGATAGGTCAGCAGCACTTTCGTTTAAAACGAATAAATCTTTCGCCAAAAAATCATCTCCCCATTTTGCAACTAATTTGTAATATAAATTGCCCTTTAATTCTACAAACGTTATCTTAAAGACTATTTAAAATAAGTTTAGAATTTGATTAAAAGGCACTAAAACATCTGTTATCTCCTGGTTCAAAAATTATCAGGAGATAATTTCTTATCTCCTGATAATCATAGTGATCTCACCATCCCTCGAAAAACCATTATGTCCGGTGGATCGGGTCGGCGATATCCCCCTGCGTTTTCTTTCTGGTAAAAACTCTGACAATTACTACGCCGAAGCCTGTCATTAGACTTAATTTGAGGACAATCAGTCCGATAAGCGGCACATTAAACACCAAGGCCAGCAGCACCGCCCCATACAAAGTGATGAAAAAAACTCCCCGTTCGCCGGCCGGGACGTTCAACGGCAGTGCTCGTCCCAACTCGCAGCATACACCGCTCAGACCGTATATACTGACTAATCCGGCTAACAAAATAAGTAAAAGAGCTACTGGAATGCCAATAATGGTAAGTGCCAGTATGAGAGCGGCGATATCCACGGCAAGACCACCCAACAAACCTACCAGAATAGTTCTTAAAGTTTGTGTCCGGATGATGTCGCCCATTTCCTGGACTCTGTTCTTGAAGCCCCAAGCTAAAGTTATTGGTATAACGATTAAGCCGGCGGTGACGACAATGTTTATAAACCACAGCAACAGCACAAAAAGTCCCGCGCTGATTAGTGTTTCCGCCATCGCAAAGTCCCCGCCAATGCGAACCACGCCCTCGCCGACATAGGCTCCATCCTCAGTGGAAAAGTTGCCGCCAAGCACGGTCACCCGATCACGGACTTTGGCCGTAGATGTAAGCTTTACATTGCCGTTCAATACAACTACTTCATCAGTTACAACGCCAGCGATGGTGGCATTGCCGCCCACCACGATCACATTTTCCGCGGTCGTGCCCTCCGGTACCACGGTATCAGCAAAATTGACGATATTGCTTACAGTTACCGGAGTTGCCCCTGCGGTTGAGACTAAGGCAGACAATAATACCAGACATAATAGCAGAACCTTTAAATAACGCGCTACGTTCATAAGCTCCTCCTAGTATAAAGTCGCCCGACGTGTTGCCCAAGCCACCGTGACCAGCGCCACTATCAAAAGAGACAGGCTGGCAAACTGCATGACCGGAAATGCTTTGAGTATGATCGCCGGCAACGGCAATAAGTAAATTGCTAGTTGAACCAACACCCTAAAGACCGGATACAACAGTGGTAGCAAAAATACAAGTCCTATGGCTAACAACGCTAACAACAGTCCTCCCAAGACAGCCAGCGGTATAGAAACGGTGATACCCACTCTATTATTGGCCAATTCTGCCATTATGCGAGCGCATAAATCTTTATCAGGCGTCCCGGCGGTAATGTGTGTGTGATATAGCGCCATTGTCTCCTGGATTTCCTTCCACTCAATTTGACAGTCAACACAGGTGGAGAGATGGTTTTCCACCCTACACCGCACTTCAATATCCAAATCATTATCTCGATAATCGTAAAGAAGGCTTGAGCATTCGTGACAATTCATCATCTCACCCCTTTCTCCTTGACCGCCAGTCGCAATTTTTCGCGAGCGTGATTAATTCGGGATTTAACAGTACCCAGTGGAATTCCCAGCACAGCTGCTATGTCCTCATAAGATAATTCTTCTATTTCCCTTAAAACCAGCACCGCCCGATGTTCAGGCGACAGTTCAGCCAGGAGCACATTGAGCCGTTCCACCCCTGCCTGTTTTTCCATGTAGGCATCCGGAGGTTCCCCTTGATAAACCGGTTCTTCAATAGCATCCAGTGGCACCATTTGACTCTCGTGATCGCTCTTTTTATAACTAAGACTTGTATTTATAGCAATTCTCACCAACCAACTGTAAAAGGCTGCTTCAGTCTTAAGGCCGCCGATGCTTTGGTAGGCTTTTATGAAGGTATCCTGCGCGATATCCTCAGCATCATGACGGGTCCCAACGATACCATAAACTACAGATAATATACGGTTTTGAAAGTGTTCCACCAGCCTGCCAAACGCTTTCTGATCGCCATCACGCGCCTTGGTTATAAAAGTATTCATATTATCTTCCAATACGTTTCACCAACTAGTTAGCGTTCTTGAGACAGGAGCGGGATCATATCCTCAATCCTGCTCCAGATATCGAGCAGCCAAGTTATTGGCTTCTCCAATAACAGCTTGTTTCGTTCAATAAACCAGCTACTCAGAAGACCGATAACCATTCCTCCCAGAACATCGCTAGGATAGTGCAGTCCAACATATACGCGGGATACCACCACAAGCATTGCCAGCAATGTCAATAGGGCACCGCCAATTCGCTGTCCATAGGTCACCCCGCTGGCTATGGCGAACGAACCGGCGGCATGATCGCTTGGAAATGACGCGTCAGGCGTCGCTGGCAGTAATCTGTGCACTGGATTATGAACATAAGGCCGGTCTCGGAACCAAAAACCGCCTATTACTTGGTTGATACCGAGCGCCAACAATGCGGCGAAGAAAGCGTATAACGCCCGCCTGCGGTTTTTTTCAATACTAGTAGAATCACCACTAAACCACAAACCTATCAAATAAGCTCCGAATATCAGCGGGCCGTATTCAGAAACCAGAATCATTAATCTATCAAGCCATACCGAGTTACTGGCGAAACCGTTGATAAGCACCAATAAAGCGTTATCGTAGTACATATTCTCCTCCTCTCTTTTTGTGCCTCAATAGATAAGACAAGACCGCCGCGCAAAAAGTTCACGAAAAAAGTAAATATAGTTCGTTTTTGCGATGATTAGACTGCCCTTCTGCACAAGCTTATATTAACTGTTACACATTACACCACCATTAGATCAAGGTTATAATCAGATTAAAAATTGCCACTAATGTTTTCGAAACCGTCCAGTGGCTAACCCACTCTGCCAATTACTTGGGACTAATAAAAAAGGCCATCCTCCTATTACTAGAAAGATGGTCTGTTCCTACGCTTCTATATTGATACCTTTGACTGCCTTCGCTGAAGTACCTGGTTTGCTTGGTGCTTCTGCAACCTTCGTTTCGGAATCAGTATCCTTTGATTTTGCATTTTGCTGTGGCGTTGATGCAGCTGCCTGCGTTTGCTGTTGCTGCTGTAGGACTAGCGCATTGTATTTCTTTTGAAGAGCTTTGATCTGCACCGCATTGCCTTGCGGGTCATTTTGGAGGCTTTTAATTTGGTTCAAAAGTTGTTGTTCCTGGTTTTTGATTGTTGTGGCGCTTGTACTTTGCATGCTAACTGGAGTTACAGACATGATGATTACCCTCCTTTTGTGCTTCTATAAATAAGACAAGTTCGCCGCTTTAAAAGTTCACGTAATAAACAAGTATTTATGGTATTACAGAAGAAAACAGGCGGTAATTTTTTCTACCGACCTAAAGAATAATTCCCTTGTGTCTCCCCTATTCTATGATTGATAAAAAAAACACCCCGAAGGATGCTTAGTTATTAAAACTATTTAATTAAGCTTTATCTTCATATCATGATAATCTTCAAACTGATTTAAAAGACCATCTAACGCATTTTCCACATTCGCAAGGTTTACAGTCAAAGGGTCATGTTTATTACTCAAATGGAGCTCGAACCCAAATAGTTGTGTGTCATCAACAATATAATCTTTATTGTTACCAATGTTAATATTTGATATTATTTTATTCCGAAACAATCTGTTAGCTATCTCTGTAAATAATTCCATATCTTTATTAACTGGCTCTTTTGTAGCGATTTCAACAGCGAATATTCTAGACGTCTCATCACACGAAGTACACATTGTTTAACACTTCCTCATATCATTTTATCAGGGACAATTTCCGCCATTTTGACCTTGCAAACTCGACTTTTATAAGTCTATTATTTACGACGCGAAAAGCCAATATCCTATACATTTATTAACATAGCTGCCATCGCTTTCCTCTTCAAAAAACATTGCCGATAGATACCACGAAATACCACGAAATACCAAGGAAAACCGTTGTACCCATTTGTCTTGGCTGTCTATTCACTATCATCACCGCTTATCTAAGTATATCATTTCTACGGCAAACAAGAAACGTCCCCAACTTGATCTTATTATTTACTAATTAGAATTAAGGACTTCTTTCGGTAACTCATTGGGACGGCATAAGAATAAAAGGCCGCGAATTTTATAACAGCCCAAACTTATTTAGAAAAACAAATATGCTTACTCAAGATTATCCCGCTGCGGTATCAGCACAATAAATCTACTTCCGCGTCCCCATTCACTTTCCACCGTGATTGTTCCTCCATGACATTCCACAATCCCCTTCGCAATGGCTAACCCTAACCCCACTCCGCCTAATTCCTTCGACCTTGTTTTATCCACACGATAAAAGCGCTCGAATATACTTTCTTTTTGATCCTGTTCAATTCCAATTCCTGTATCATTAACACTTATCTTTAATATTTTACCGTGCTCACTACATAAGGACTCAAGACATACTGTAACGCTTCCCGCTTCACTTGTGTATTTGATTCCATTCTCAATTAAAATAAACAAAACTTGTTTAATAAGGTTCCGGTCTGCAACAACATTGACCGCTTCTTCCCCTTCAAGGCAGAGCTTTAGGTTTTTAGCGTTTGCCAGCGGACTAAGACTATGGATAACTTGCGCTGCCAGAGATTTTAAAGAAAACTCTTCCCTTACCAACTTTATATTCTTCTCATCAATATGTGCCAACGTTAACAAGTTATCTACAATTTTTACTGTTTTGTGAATTTCATCTTTCATATCAAGCAACACTTGTCGTGAAAAAACCGATATTTTTTCCCCTTCTTCTTCAACCACTTCTACTGAAGCAAGCAGAATGGCAAGTGGAGTACGCAGTTCATGTGACGCATCTGCAAAAAACTCTCTCTGCCTGTCAATTGAATCCTTAATTGGTTTCATTACTCTCCCAGACATAATATAACCAATAACCGCGGTCATAAGCCAAAAGATAATATAAATGAGTATCAGCCATAAAATCATCTTGTGAAAGATTTGCTCATAGGCGGTTATATCTTTACCAACATACACTGTGCCAATACTATTATTCCCCTGATACAACCTCTTGGCAGACATCATTAGCGTAACTTCTTGCCCATCTGGCAAAATGTAGGTCTCTTTTCTTACATCATCCGAAACTTCATCCCACTTATTTATCGTATCAACCACAGCTGCCTGAAAGGCAGCATTCGGCGGATCTGTCTTAACTAGCTGCTTATTATTATCATAAATGCAGTAAAATATTTGCCCTCTTATATCTCTCCGGTCATCCTCAAGAATAACTCCAGGCCTATAATTTGCATCATAAAAATGTTTTATCAACTCATTCTTTTGTTCGTCACAAATAGCTATAGTCAGCGCTTTGATCTCATCAGAACGTTCAATATAAAGCACCCAATTTAAACCTGCAAAAATTATTCCTATAATTACAAGTGAAAACAAGCCCATACTAGTTATATAAAGCAAGGTCAGCGGAGTACGTATTTTATTTAGCATCATCCGCCTCCATTTTAAATCCGATGCCCCGAACATTACAAATCAAAGCACTTGTTCCCGGTGCTTCAATTTTTTTGCGTAGCAACCGTATAAACGAATCCAGATTGTTAGACGTTACCTCTGACTCAAGTTCCCAAATATGATCGATTATGACCTCTCTTGTTAATACATTCCCATAATTTTGGGCAAACAAGTCCAGCAGCTGAAATTCTCGTCTGGTAAGTTGTATTTCCTGTCCCTTTCTTGTTACCGTCCTTGTAGCATAACTTAATACAATGTCACCGACTTTTGTAAAATCCTCATATCTAAATACTTTCCGACGTGCCAATGCCCGGATACGCGCCAGTAATTCTTTAAACTCAAAAGGCTTAACAAGATAGTCGTCTGCCCCCATCTCCAACCCCAATACCCGGTCATCAACCGTAGCTTTGGCCGTAAGTATCAAAATGCTGGCTTGATAGCCGGCTCTTCTCAGATTCTCGCATACATTTATTCCGGTATCGCCTGGCATCAACCAATCAAGCACTAGAATATCATAGGAAAAACGTTTCGCGTAATCAAAAGCATCATTACCCGACTGCACCCAATCAACTCTAAAATTTTCTTTTTCGAGCTTATACTTGATGAGTTTTCCAAGCTTTGCATCATCTTCAGCCAAAAGTATATTCATAATAGCTACCGCCTATATCTTACCATCAAGAATCCCCCAGCCGAACACCACATAATTAATGTGCTATTTCAAACTTTAATATGGATTCTTCTATATGTAATTATACGTGGATTTTAGAGTTGGCGATATAGTGCTACACAATTCTGATTATGTTTCGGAATGTATATTTCCATGTTATCCAACAGAGGTTTAAAATTAGATTTGGCATAAAATCCAACAATCGACGGTCGGGAAACTAACGTAATTGCTTCAATAGGCGCACTCGTTTTTAGATTATCAATTAGTTCAATCGCATATTCTAAAGTCTGCTTACCAATATTTCTACCGCGAAACCGGCGATCTACCGCCATTCCAGCGATCTCCATCGCGGGGTGTTTAACGGGTTTTATTCCATCGTTCTTATCTTCCTTAACATAAATTGCTGAGTATAACATCGAGAAATACGCAATAGTCGTGTTAGTGGTGATGTCCATTATCAAAAATACTATTGATCGAGAATTCTCCATAGCATCCAGCGCCCTTGTTTCGTTACGGATATAATCATAACATTCGTCTTCACATTGAAAATTATCCAATGCAGACATCAGCCTTGTGGATAACGGAACCGCAATCAAGTGCATTTTTATCACCTTTTAAAACATCTCTCATTGTTAGCACTATTCTATGATACGAAAGTGAAAAAACCATGAAAAAAGCACTAACCCAGAGCCACATTGTCTAACAAAGGTTTAAAATTAATTTTAGCGTAAAAGGCTTCAGGGCATTTGTGCCATATATGTTTTGCTTTGGTGTGAAACTTCATATGACATCAAGGACTGACTGAGAGACTTTGTTAAGTTATCAGTCAAGGCATAATACATTGTTACACAATCCCTCCAGAAAATGTCCGTGTACAAAGCCGCGTTTGGGGTCGGAAGCTGGGCAAACTGAAACTTCTCATAAAATCCAATAGAAGCAGGTACCGCCATAACTACAATAGCATCAACTGGCATAATTACCGTAAGCTCTGTTACAAATTTAAAAATATATTGCAGAGCATATTTCCCATGCCCTTGTCCACGAAAACGAAGATCTACAGCAAATTTTGTTATTTCAATTGAAGGATGCCTATTAGTACTACCATCGGAATTAGTAGTATGAATAAGTGAACATTTTACCGTAAAATATGCCACGATCTTATCAACGTCTTCGCTAAAAATCAAGTACGTAATTTCATGCCCTTTTTCCGTATCGGCCAACGCCTTTAAACTATCAGTTAAATACTCATGCAAAAACGGATATTCCAAGCAATAATCTTTTGTGTGAATAAACAGCTCCTGAGATAACCGCACAACATAATAGCCCATTGTAAAATACTCCTAACCGAGAGATTGAGAAGACAATACTGTTGCAAATGAAGCATGGAAACTTTAATATTAGTCTTAACATTGAAAATCATCCAATGCGGGCATCAGCCTATCGATAAAGTACCCGCAATCAAGTGCATTTTTATCACCTTTTAAAACATCTTTTACTTTTAACACCATTCTATGATACGAAAGTGAAAAAACTATGAAAATAGCACTTAAGCATAAGCGAGAAAATCCGATCAGATTCATTGTGAAATATTTGCTACCAGTCTACCACTTAAGATGGCTATTCCCCCCTCCACAGTGAAGTGCCACTTGTGTCACAGCTTCATAACCCTAAGAAGGACAATGTCCAGCACCATGCTCGAAAAGGCGCTCGTCAACACGCTCTCGCGGTCACAAAGAAATAGCCTGAACCTCCGTACGAAGGTTCAGGCTATTTTCGCAGTTATCAGCGATACGGTTCTCAGTATCGGGTAACTAAGGATATTCATCTTTCAAAAATAGGCGGTTAACCCGTTTCGTCCTCCCCCAACTTTCTTAATGTCATATGTTCCCGCCTGCTTAGTGCCTGATATCAAGTGGCGTCTTTTTGCCTCTGCCAGTACAGGATTTCAGGTGGCTTCTTCTTGACTGGTAGCATCTTATATTGGGGATGACCCAGAATAATTGGAGCAACCGCCTTGTATTCACTAGGAATGT
>Ga0364910_1213_pt1 | contig 12912 bp, 10 predicted proteins | sample SorcelJu500001C4_3_FD_206970 | JGI IMG/M metagenome (GOLD analysis project Ga0364910, IMG submission 206970) | Enriched cells from Trout Bog Lake Hypolimnion, Wisconsin, USA - BchlTB.June25.5000.01.C4 | ecosystem: Environmental > Aquatic > Freshwater > Lake > Hypolimnion/Profundal zone | place...
CGGCCAACATCGGGAAAAAAGGGGATACCGCCTTATTCTTTGGCCTTAGTGGCACAGGCAAGACCACTTTGTCAGCTGACCCGGCGCGCCGTCTGATTGGTGATGACGAACACGGCTGGGACAATTCCGGGATATTCAATATTGAAGGCGGTTGCTACGCAAAATGTATCCGCCTGCGTCACGAAACCGAACCGCAAATTTGGGAGGCTATTCGTTTTGGCGCTGTTCTTGAGAATGTCGCAATGGATGTTAATACCAGAATGGTTGACTATGACAGCGAAGATATCACCGAAAATACACGGGCTGCCTATCCGGTGGACTATATCCCCGGCGCTGTAATTCCCGGTATCGGCAGTCATCCTAATACAGTAGTGTTCCTTACCGCAGACGCTTTCGGTGTATTGCCGCCTGTGGCTAAATTAAGCAAAGAACAGGCAATGTATCATTTCCTATCCGGTTATACCAGTAAACTGGCTGGCACCGAGCGGGGCATCACGGCCCCGGAGGCAACATTTTCATCCTGCTTCGGGTCGCCTTTCCTGCCGCTGTCGCCGCTAGTCTATGCCAAGCTTTTGGGAGAAAAACTGGACAAACATAACACCAACGTATTTCTCATCAATACCGGCTGGTCGGGAGGTCCGTACGGGGTGGGCACCAGAATGAAGCTACCCTTAACCAGAGCGATGATCAGTGCGGCCATCGAAGGTAAACTGAATAATGTCAATTACGAACTTGACCCCAATTTTAACATCTTCGTTCCGACCGAGTGCCCAGGTGTGCCGGCGGAAATACTGAATCCGCGCAATACCTGGAATGATAAACAGGCTTATGACTGCGCCGCCGCTGAACTGGCTAAACTATTTGTCAAGAATTCCGACAAATTCGGCGGGGACGTACCACCGGAAATTATCGCCGCTGGCCCCAAAGGGTAAATAGCAATACAATATATCCAAATTATCCCAAAAGAGGGTTGCACTTAGTGCAACCCTCTTTTTAGCTTCTCCAAAAGCCAGGCTTGTTTTTCGCCGGAGAAAGCCGGGTGGTGCACTTTCCCTCTATCTTTCGACATAAAACGACACTTACCGCTAAATACACATAAAAGCCGCGCCGTTACTGGGTTCAGAGCCAATGTGAGAAAATTGTGAAAAATCCATCTTATTCAAGATGTCGTTTACAACCACAAAAGGTAAGCTAATGTTGAGAGTAAGTACAGCCAACAGGATGACTGGATAGATCAGCAAGTGTTCTGCCAATATAAATATCTTGAAATAACAAGGAGGAGAATATCATGAGAAGAATAACAATCGGAATGCAACTAGGTGCAATAATGGGACTGGCTATGCTGCTATTGACCTCGCTTTTAGGAGTGGCCATCTATGAAATGAGTGAAATATCAGGGCAATATAACTCGGTTATCACTGAAACTGTTCCCCGGACACTGACGGTGGATGCGGCGGAACTTGATCTTGAGAAGGGTTTGGCTAATCTGCGCGGTTTTATAAACTATGGGGCTGAAAATTACGCCCAGTCGGCCCACCAGAATATGCACGACAGTCTTGATAAAGTCCAAAATCTGACACAGACGCTGCAGTCGGCGAACAGCAGGGAACATGCCCAGCTGCTTCAGTCCCTAATGACCGGTTATGTAGCAGATATTGACAATATAATTGTCGCCCGGCGCAATAACGACCCTAACCTGCCTAAACTGCTCGTCGCAGGCCGGGAAAAGGTTGTGAAAGTTACCGAACAGTTTGAAGAATTGAAGCAGGCTCAGAACGATGTATTGACCCAAAACAGCACCGCTGCCGAAGACCGGCGGGCTACGACAAGCCATACGGTCATCATTGCCAGCATCGTCGGCATCATCCTGGCCATCGCCGCAGTAATCTGGTTCAGCCGCCGCCTGACTTACCGGCTGGGACGCGTGCGGATTGAACTTACCGCTATTGGCAGCCTCGACCTGACACATAAGGACGTCCATGCCACCAAGAACGACGAAATCGGCGATATGGCCGAGACGGTCATCGATATGCGCCGGGCCCTGAAAGACATCGTCGGCCAGGTCAGAAACAACGCTGACACGCTGGCGGCCTCCAGTGAAGAGCTTACTTCCTCGGTTGAGGAGCAGCTGCTGGTGTCTGACAGCATTGCCCGGGCCGTCAGTGAAGTGGCTGCGGGCTCCGTGCAAAATACCAGCAATATCGGCGAAATATCAGCGGTAATCGAGGAAGTCAGCGCCGGAACTGAAGAGATGCACGCCACCGCTGCCCATGTCAACGACATCACCAGGGACGCGGTCAACGAAGCCAATCAAGGAATGAAGCTCATCCACAAGGTAGTAACCCAGAATGAAACCATCGAACATTCGATGGCTGATATCTCCAAGGTATCCGAGTCGCTGGTCAAGGGTTCAGGCGACATCCAGGAGATCGTCGCCGTCATCCGCAACATCGCCAGCCAGACGAACCTGTTGGCACTTAATGCGGCCATCGAGGCAGCACGGGCCGGGGAGGCCGGTCGGGGCTTCGCGGTGGTAGCTGATGAAGTACGCAAACTGGCCGAACAGAGCGCTACCGCTACCGATCATATCGAGGAGATCATCCGTAAGATGACTGGTGATATCCAGTTCACTGTAAATGTAGTCGGAAAGACAAGCACTGAGGTGCTTGCCGGCAAGGCCGCCGCCGATGATAGCCAACGCGGCTTTGAGACCATAGTCGATAAGTTGGAGCAGGCCAGAGTCGGCATGGAGCAGATCAATCGTGCGGTTGAGGAAACTGCTCGCGGCATGCAGTCAGTGGTCAATAATGTCCAGAGCATCAGTGCGATAGCTGAAGAGACCGGCGCCAGCAGTCAAACGGTGGCAGCCTCTGCCGAGGAACAGAACGCCAGCCTCCACGAGATCAATTCCAGCGCCGAAGCTTTAGCCAAAATGGCGACAGGGCTGAATGAAATCACCAGCAGATTCCAAATGTGACGCACGGCCACTTGATAAACCCCCATCTGCGTCTGCATGGAAGTTCGCTCTCCGAGCGAACAAAGCGACCACATCGCCGCTGAAGCGTCGTGTGTCTGCTTTTCCGGGAGCGCGCTTGTCGTACTCCGGTACTGTCTGCACGCGCTTCCTCGCAGCCGCCTAGCATCTGGAGATTTCTCAAGCGTCCTGAATTAAACTTTCATAAATAACCCAAAAAGGATTGCAGCAATGCAATCCTTTTTCTATGGCCTTTTTCAACAATGGTTGATATCATGCCGTAAGGGTGTCCGGCGGCGTTGCAGAGGAGATTAGACGCTGTAGGTAAAGAACGGTAACGGCCTCGTGCCCGCAACCAGGACGGTTGCGGGAGGAGCCATTGAGCAGGGATGCGAATTGGCGACGGTACGATAGCTGTCGGCCAAAACCTTACAGCGTCTTTCTCCGGAGCTTCGCCGTCCGGCACTCTTGCGGCGAAAATGCGGAAAGAATTATAAGGTGAGAAAATGGCTTCGTTGATAATGGATAATAGTCAATATTCTACTCTAGCGCAGGCAGCTGCTGCTTTAAACTCAAAACCGGAGCAAATAAATCTCCATCCCGCTCAAGCCGCCTGAGCACCTGCTCAGCTTCGAAATTGAGCATCCCGGGATCTTGCTTCTGCCAGGCCAGCTCCACCTCGTCCCAGGTCACAGGAGTAGAAATCTGTGGCCGGTCTTTTGCCCTGAGGGAGTAAGCGCAGACCGTTGTCTTATGCTCATCGTTCTGGCTCCAGTCAACAAATACTTTCCCGGTCCGCAGTTCTTTGCGCATCTTCGAAACCACCTGGCTGGGGTGCTGCTTTTCCAGCAAACGGGCCAAAGCATGGGCAAAAGTTTTGGTCTGGTCATAACTGGTGGTGGTGTTCAGCGGTAGATATAGTTGCAGCCCCTTTGAGCCGGAGGTCTTGGGAAAACTTTGCAGCTTATAATGATCAAAATAATCCTTTAGCCATAGCCCTACCTGGGCGCATTCTAAAATCGAGGCCGGCGGCCCGGGATCAAGGTCAAAGACAAGCATCGTTGGCGTGGCAATATCAGCAGCCAATGCTAAAGAAGTGTGCAGCTCCAGAGCAGCGAGATTGGCCGCCCAAACCAGGGAGGCCATATCTTGCAGCAGACAATAATTGATATCGCGGGCATGGCCTTCGCTCCACACCGGGGCGGTGGGCAGCCAGACGGGTCGATGTACAGGACACTCTTTCTGATAAAAAAATTTACCGGCGGCTCCGTTTGGATACCGCTTCAGGGTGACCGGCCGGCCTGCCAGGTGAGGTAAAAGTCCGGGTGCAATGCGGACATAGTAGTCGATCATCTGACTCTTGGTGAAATTGGCGGCAGAATAGAAGACTTTTTCCAGGTTAGAAAGCGTCAGTTCCTGACCAGCGATTTTTACTAGCGATTTAGTGGCCACTGGCCATCTTCCTCCTGTCCCGGGGTGGCGGCCTCTTCTTTATGGCCGCCAGACTGGCCTCCAGCGCGGCCGAGAGGTCGATGGTCCTGGCACCTTCTTCTGGTGAGGGAGTCTGAGCAGGCGCTTCTCCATTAGCCTTGCGCTCAATCAATTCCATCAGCCGGGAATAATATTGATTATGATATTTTTGCGGTTCAAAATCAGCTTTGAGGGACTCTATCAATTGTTCAGCCATAGTCACGTCTCGCTCAGTCAATTCAGGTTTGCTGTCCGGAAGATCAGTCAAATCCGCAACAGGCACAATCTCATCGGCGAAAAACATCGCCGACAGACTGAGTACCTGTCCTGCTGGCCGCAGCACTGCCAGAAGTTCTTTGCGGCGCATTACGAACTGGGCTACTGCTGCTTTGCCGGATTGCCGCAGCGCTGCCAATAGCAAGCCATAGGCTCGGGTTGCGCCGGACTCGGGAAGCAGGTAATAGTGCTGTCGGAAATACATAGGATCGATTTCAGCGGTGTTGACGAATTCCTTTATTTCGATATAACGGTTGGCCTCAGGCGATAAGACCTCCAATTCCTTGTCTGTTACCACGACATAATTGTCAGGGCTTACTTCGAAGCCTTTAACAATGTTTTCAGCAGTTACTGGCGTGCCGTCGGTGGAACAGACCTTCTTCTGTCTTATCCTGCAACCGTCTGTGGTTCGTAATTGATGGAAATTCACTGTTTTCTTTTTGACGGCATTAAATAATTTCACCGGGACGTTGACCAGACCGAAACTGATCCAGCCATTCCATAGTGCTCTTGACATGCTTGCCTCCTGCTCTTCAGGCCTGCTGACGATAATAGAGAGTAAAGCGGCCTTTGAACTTAGTTTTACACGTCACAGAAATATCATGCCGGAAATTTAACACAAAGAAAAAACAGGTTAATTTATGTGGTTTTCATAAAATTAACCGCACTAGCCAGTTGATTGGTAATGATACCATCAACGCCAAGTTGTACCAGGTAGCGCCAAATTAATGCCCGGTCAACCGTCCAGGGAATGATGAATAGATTGCTGGCATGAGCCTGTAGCACCAGGCTGCGGGTTAGCAAACGGAAATATGGATGCAGAGCGTCAGCCCGGAAAAACTTGGCATAGCCCACGGCATCCGGCAGCGGTCTTTCGTACAGCAACCCGGTAAGCGTGGCTAGTTGCTCTACTTTGACCAGCGGGAGCAGGTCGTGGTCGAACGAGGAAATCAGAACCTGGCGCTCAAGTTGCCGGGATCTGATCTGGAGCAAAACCTCCCTGACCAGAGCCTGGGGACAGGTGTCAGGTTTTAGCTCTATGTTGAAAAACGTCTTTTCCCGTCCAAGCTCTAAAATGTCTGCTAGCGGTGAAATATCTTGCCCGGCCAGCTCGGCGGCGGTCAGGTCGGCCACAAGACCGCTACTCTCGGTAATGCGGTCAATGGTTGGATCATGAATGACCACCGGAATGCCATCGCGGCTCAGGCGCACATCTAGCTCCAGAAAATCTGCGCCGAGCATTATCGCCGCCCTAAACGCCTCCAGGCTGTTTTCGGTAAAGATAGAACTTGCGCCGCGGTGCGCCCCGATCAGCGGGCGGGATTTCGCGGTCAGAGCGTCACGAAAGGTGCCAATACCCATAGTTGTCACCTCGGTAAATTAGTAATATTCCACAGATAATTGATGCAACAAAAGGCCGGATATCCGGCCTTTTGTTTAATAATATAGTATATGTGTATGTTGGATTATTGTTGTTTTAAAAGGCTTTCCAGCTGATCCAATAAGCTGGAGAACTTCTTAAGGGTCACTTCAATCGGCGCAGGCGATGACATGTCAACTCCAGCTTTTTTGAGGATGTTGATCGGATAATCAGAGCCACCGCTTTTGAGGAACCCAAGGTAGCGTTCCTGTGACGGCAGGCCTTGAGTTTGGAGCTGATCAGCCAGGGCAGTGGCGGCTGAATAACCGGTGACATACTGATAAACATAGAAATCCCAATAAAAATGAGGGATTCTGGCCCATTCCACATCGATTTCCTTATCGATGGTGATATTAGGGCCGTAATATTTGACGTTCAGGTCATGCCACATCGCGTCAAGTGAATCGGCAGTCAAGGTTTCGCCTTGCTCTGACTTGGCGTAAATCATTTTTTCGAACTCAGCAAACATCGTCTGCCGGTAGACAGTTCCCCGGATGTTTTCCAGGTACTGATTGAGCAGGAACAGCTTTTGCTGCTTGTCAGTCGTGGTTTTGAGCATATAGTCGATAAGCAGTACTTCGTTGGTGGTGGAAGCGACTTCAGCGGCGAAAGTGGCATAGTTGGAATTGATATAAGGCTGATTGGAAAAGCTGTAGTAGCTGTGAATGGCATGCCCCATTTCATGAGCAACAGTGGACACATCATCATATTGACCGTGGAAATTTAGCAGCACATAAGGATGCACGCTATAAACTCCCCAGGAATAGGCCCCGGTTTGCTTGCCTTTGTTTTCATAAACGTCCACCCAACCGGAGCTGAGACCTTTGTCTAAGATCAATGCATATTCCGGCCCGAGCGGGGCGAGAGCGGAGTGAATCAGTTTGAGGCCCTCGGGATATTCGAATTTCATCGTGGCGCTAGGAACAAGCGGAGTGTATAGATCATACATATGAATGTTGGAGAGGCCCAGCACCTTCTTCTTCAGGGCCACATAGCGCTGGAGCGGCCCGAGATTATTGTCCACCGTGGTGATAAGGTTGTCATAGACTTCCGGCGAGATGTTGTCCCCTGCCAGTGAAGAACCCAGCACCGAGTCATATTTCCTGGCCCGGGCATAAAAAATATTCTTTTTGACGCTGCCGTTCAAGGTGGCGGCGAAAGTATTGCGATAACTGTTGTACGTGCCGAACAGGGCTTTGAACGACTGCTCCCTTAGCGTTCTGTCGGGAGACATGATATAAGAATGATACAGGCCCTCGCTCAGAGCCAGTTTATTGCCCTTGGCATCGGTGACATCAGGGAAGGTCATATCGGCGTGAGACAGCATATTAAAAACGTTTTCCGGTGTTTGCGTGGCTTCGCCGGACAAAGATAGAAGTTCCTCTTCGGCTGGCGACAGTACGTGTTTCTTCTGACGTTCCAAATTGTCGAAGTAGAAAGAGTATTCATTTAAGGCAGGATCATTTTTGCGGATTTTGGCCAGATCAGCATCCGGCATGGCCAGGATTTCAGGCTCGATAAAAGCTGAAGCTGTGCCTGCCTCGGTAAGTAAAGATTCCATCTTGCCGGTGAGGGCCTGATACTTTGTTACCGCAGCATTCTCGTCGCGATGCAGCCGCGCGTAGGCATATAGTTTGCCGCCGATAACCCCGATTTTATCCCGTAGCTCTAAGCATTCCGCCAGATTGTGCGGCGGCTCGGCGAGCTTGCCCTTATAGCTGCTCATTAGCGGCAAATAGCCCCTGAGCTTGTCAAAATCAGCCTGCCATGCGCCTTCGTTGGCATAAATATCGGTAAGATGCCACTGAGATTCAGCCGGAATTTGGTCTCTTGGGGGGACTTGTGAGGCGGAGCCAGCGCTGGCTCCGGCAGAAGAGGCATTAAAAAGCATTGCCCCGATCACAAGCGGAAATAATCTAGCCATTATATACATTGTCACACTCCTAAACCTTTTTTGCTATATACTCAATATATTAGCAAAAAAAGGTCAAATTCCTGTATAGGTTACCCGGAAAATAATAACTATTATACTTTTTTTATACTTTGAAGTATTTGACAATGCCCTGGAAGATGCTTTCTGCTGCCCTAAAGCGGCCATCCACGCTGGCCAAGAGGACTTCCTCCTCTGGATTGGAGATAAATCCCGCCTCGACCAATATTGCTGGCATATCGGTATAGCGGATAGTATAGAAACTGGCAAATCTCGCGCCGCGGTCTTTGGTACCCAGTTCTTCTACCAGGCGTTTTTGCACATGGCCGGCCAGACGGCTGGATTCCGAGTCACCATAGTGATAAGTGGAGGTCCCTGCCGCAGAACTGTTGGCAAAGGAGTCATTGTGGATACTGACAAAGATATCTGCACCGGCCTCGTTGGCTGCGTCTACCCTGGCACTCAATTCTTCATCAGTAGAAGCGCCGGGATAAGAAACTTCTTTATCACTGTCGCGGGTCATTATGACAATGGCCCCGTTTTTTTCCAGCCTGTCGCGGAGCAGTAGGCCAATGGCTAGCGTATTATCCTTTTCTTTGCTGCCGGTATTGCCGGTTGCGCCTGAATCCATGCCGCCATGCCCAGGGTCAACGCAGATGATTTTACCGACCAGGCGCGTGCTTTCGATGCTGTCGCCGAGTAGCTGACGATCAGGCGGCGGGACAGGCGGGGAAGAGCTTTTGGAATTAATATAAATTATCTCCTTGGTGGCATCGTAAAACATGCCCCAGTTAAGTATTTTGCCGAGGCTTCGCAGGGTAAGTAGGATGTCTTTGGAGGCCCGGGCATTCACGGGGATCCTCTGCCCATCGACGATAATCCGCATTTTTTCACTCCCCTTACACATACTCTACTTATAGTATGCGCTGAGCCCGGTGGCGGTGAATTAGCGGCCGGACGCAGGATATGGCCAGGTTATGGAGAAAGAGTAGTACTGGCAGGTGATGCGATCGTGAGAATAGTACTGACAACCCTGAACGCTAAATTTATTCATTCTTCGCTGGCTTTACGGCAACTGAAACAATACTGCCTTAGAGTCTGTCCGGATATTGTCGTCAAAGAGTATACCATCAATAATGAGCTGTCACATATTCTGGGGGATCTTTACCGCGAAACTCCGGACGTGCTGGGTCTGGCTTGCTATATCTGGAATATTGACTATACCCTGGCACTAGTCCGTCTGCTGAAAAAAGTGTTGCCGCAGACAATAATCATCCTGGGAGGCCCGGAAGTATCCTTTGATCCTGATGAAATCATGCGGGCTAACCCGGCAGTGGACTACATTGTACAAGGCGAGGGCGAAGAAATACTGGCCAAACTGCTGGTGGATTTAGGCAGCGACCAGCCGAGCAGCGTCATAGAGGGGTTGACCCAAAGGATCGGTAACGTTGTCGTGAGCAGCAAGCCACAAACCATTGCCGAGCTCGACACACTACCCTTTCCTTATGACGACAAGGCCATAGCTGAACTGAAAGACAAAATAATTTACTATGAAAGTTCCCGGGGCTGCCCGTTTTCGTGTGAATACTGCTTATCTGGCGCTAGTCCCGGGGTGCGTTTTTTTACCCTGGAAAGAGTCCTCGATGATTTGGCCTTTTTTATCCGCCACGATGTCCGGCAGGTCAAATTTGTCGACCGGACCTTTAACCTTCGCCGGGAGCACTACTGGCCAATACTGCGCTTTTTAGCAGCGGCCGACTGCCGGACGAATTTTCATTTCGAAATTACAGCCGAACTCTTAGATAATGACATATTGGAGTTTTTGCGCCAGGTACCACACGGCCGGTTTCAGCTCGAAATTGGAATTCAGTCGACCAACGCGGCCACACTGGCGGCGGTTTCCCGGAAAAACGACTGGCCAGTGATCAAGAAAAACGTTGACACACTTCAGTCCGGTGGCAATATCCACCTTCATCTCGATCTCATTGCTGGACTGCCGAGCGAAGATTATTGGCGGTTCGGCCAGTCCTTCAACGACGTCTGGCATCTCCAGCCGGATATGTTGCAACTGGGGTTTTTAAAAATGTTGAAGGGGTCAGGGCTTCGCCTGCAGGCCGCCAAACACGGCTACATATATATGGATGCCGCTCCCTATGAAGTACTGGCCAACAAATACCTCACCTACGGAGAAATCCGCAGACTGAAAATAATCGAAGAATTATTGAACCAATTGTACAACAGCGGTCGGTTCAGAACAACTTGCCAGTGGCTTGTCGCCAGCTACCAACAAGACGCCTTTAGATTTTATCATGATCTGGCGGATTACTGGGAACGAAGAAACCTGCACATTATAAGCCATAGCGGCAAGGCCCTATATCAATACCTCAGCGATTTCTGCCAGGATCAATTGAGTGAACAGTCGGGGATCTGTCAGCAATTTCTGAAATTTGAGGCCCTGACCTTTGAGCGAGGGGCGACCCGCCCGGCGTTTCTCCCTTGGGACAACCAATGGGAGGAAGAGAAAAACTCCTTCTGGCGGGACGAAGCAAAAGCGCGTCAATACTTGCCGGAATATCGGTTTACCACCTGGCGCGAGATCAAAAACAACTACCACCTGGAAGTATTCAGCTGCAATATACCTGACTATCTAAAGACTGGCGCCGCTATCCACCAGGAGACCACCATACTATTATTCGACTACCGTGGCCGTCAGACTTGCTACCAACAAATCGCTGCGGCCGATTTCCGGTCGGGAAGAAGGTAACTCCATGCGCTACCGCGTTTATTCAGACTATCTGCGCCAACGATACGGTACAAAAGTATACAAGCTGCCAATCAGTTTGCCTGTGACCTGCCCTAATCGTGACGGAACCTGCGGCGTAGGTGGCTGTACCTTTTGCGGCAAAATCGGTGCAGGGTACGAAAATCTGCCTGATTCCATGACGGTAGGCGAGCAGATCACAGCCAACAGGGACCATATTGCTCCAAAATATAAAGCCAACAAATTCATTGCTTACTTTCAAAACTACAGCAACACTTATCTGCCGCCCGCCGCGCTGGAAACTTACCTAAAACAAGCCTGCCAGGACGATATTGTAGGCTTGGCGCTGGCTACCCGGCCCGATTGTGTCAGTGACGAACACCTGACAGTGATGGCGAACGTCCGGGATGAATACAAAGTAGATATCTTTCTGGAACTTGGCCTGCAGACCGTGAACTATCATACCCTGCTGGAGATCAATCGCGGCCACACTTTGGCCGAATTCATTGACGCCGTGCTCAGGGCCCGGAAGTATCGTCTGGAGACCTGTGCCCACATTATCCTCAACTTGCCGGGAGACACCGCTGTAGACGCTGTTGAAAGCGCCAAAATTTTGTCGGCTCTGCAGGTTGAACAGGTAAAGCTGCATGCATTATACATCGTAAAAGGCACACCGATGGCTGAAAGCTATCAAAATGGCAGCTTAAAACTAATCAGCAAAGATGAATATATCGAACGGGTAATCACCTTTCTTGAACACCTACATCCTGACATTGTAATGCAGCGGCTGCTGGGCCGGGCGCCTGAAGCCAATACCCTGTTTAGCAACTGGCAAACCGGCTGGTGGAAAATCCGCGACGAAATCGAACAAGGTATGATTCAGCGGGACACCTGTCAGGGGCGATGCTGCGACTATCTGAACGGTCGGGCAGTGCGTAAATTTCTATAAAACTGGGAAATGATGGCATCATATACGTTATAATAGTTATTATTGTTACTACAATTATAATAATTAAATGAAAAATTTGCGCCATCGTACAAAGAAAAATTGTAAATAAAATTACATTTTTAGGAATTTTTAGTGTAATGAGATGCGACACTTGAATTTTCATGCTAAAGCCTTTCAAGGCTCGCCGTTACTGACAAAAGCCACTTTTTCGGGATAGTTTAATCTATCACCGAGTTGAGTGGCTTTTTTATATAGACAAGCAATATTCTGTCTGATATAATACTAATTATAAATATTATTATAACATAATTTACGTTTTTTGGATCAATATGGAGGGAATTATGGAGCTTCGCAAGGTATTTAAAGTGGGCAACAGCTGTGGAATCTCACTACCGCCGAATATGCTTGAAGCCCTTGGAGTCAAGACCGGGTCCCACTTTTCCGTGGAAATCAACCGTGAAATGCGGGAATTGATTTTGAAACCGGTAGTTGTTAAGAACAATACCATGTCTGTTGACTTTGTGCGGATAGTAAACAAGGTAATGCTTGACTACGAAACAGCACTAAGGAGGTTGAGTATATAATGCGCTACCTTACACTGGAAGAAGTCATCTACATATACGCCGAGGTGGTCCAATGCACCGGCGGGAATCCGGGGATTAACGACGAAGCGGCTCTGGAAAAGATATTAGCTAAACCATTGGTTACTTTTGAAGGTGAGGAACTTTACCCTGATGTCTTCACCAAAGCGGCGGTATTACTATCCGCGATGATCAAGAGCAAGCCGTTTGATTCATCCAACAAGCAAACCGCCTTACTATGCGGGATGTTCCTTTTGCGGGCCAATGGCTATGGCGTTATTGCCACCCAGGAAGAAATCATTGATTTGATTGAAGGGGCAGAGACCGGCAAATACTCAGTAGATCATCTGGTGTCATGGTTTAAGAAGAACGTCGTCGCCGCGTAAATTCAGCTGCCGCTTGCTTAAGGCCGGCCATATATCTTTGATTGTACCGACGCTTAGTTTTTTTTCCTTCCTTATATATATACGAATATTAATAATCAAAATACTATCAAATACGCTCTCATGCTGGCTTGACAGCGCTCATCCAGTATGCTATTATAATCTAAG
>Ga0364910_1214_pt1 | contig 12909 bp, 10 predicted proteins | sample SorcelJu500001C4_3_FD_206970 | JGI IMG/M metagenome (GOLD analysis project Ga0364910, IMG submission 206970) | Enriched cells from Trout Bog Lake Hypolimnion, Wisconsin, USA - BchlTB.June25.5000.01.C4 | ecosystem: Environmental > Aquatic > Freshwater > Lake > Hypolimnion/Profundal zone | place...
AAGAATTGACTCCCCATGTGCCGATTACTCCGCGAGAAATTGCGGCGCATGTCTATGACTGCTGGCAAGAAGGGGCTGCTGTAGCGCATTTGCATGCTCGGGATAAAGAAGGAAACCCAACTTCTGATGTGGAGGTTAACCGTGAAATCTTGGCCGAACTAGACAAGTATCCCGATTGTGACATCATCCGCCAGGTTTCTACCGGCGGACGCGCCGGTAAGACATACATTGACCGCGGCCAAATGATCTGCCTTGGGCCGGAAATGGCCAGCCTGGCGACTGGCTCTTCAAATTTCCCGGCCAAAGGAAATTACAATGACCCGCAAACCATTGCTTACCTTGCAGGAGAAATGCGCAAATACAATGTCAAACCGGAAATCGAAGTATTCGACACCGCCATGATTTGGAATGCCGTCATGATGGCAGAAAAGGGTGAAATCAAAACGCCGCTACATTTTAACCTTGTTTTGGGCGTCAACGGCTCGCAACCATCCACCGTAGATGCCTTGATGTATTGCTACCAGCATTTGCCGAAAGATTGCACTTGGGGCGTATCGATCATCGGTAAAGACCATTTGAAGCTTTCCGTAATCGCCATGGCGCTCGGCGGAAACGTCCGAGTCGGTATTGAAGACAACTTGTATTACTCTAAAGGAATCCTGGCAACAAATGTTGGCCTGCTGAAACGTATGAAGGACATCGCTTTGGCTATGGGCAAAGAAATCGCTGCTCCTGCAGAAGCCAGAAAGATATTCGGGCTTACCCCCAAAAATTAGGCTGAGAGTTGAAATTACGAAATGCATACCTGAAATGTGGGTGAGCCCAATGAGAAAAATGGCTACAGGTGCGAATATATCGAGCTGGTGTGAGTCTCAAATACACAAGCTATGGGGATCAGTCACGTTATTTTTAACTCATCTATTCATATCACTAAATATTTTATAATAAAGGAGTGTCATCATGAAAGCACTGATAAATTTTAATAACAAGATTTGTTTAATTACAGGTACGGGTAATAGCACGGGAATAGGATTTGCAACAGCACGAATTATCGGTGAGCTGGGAGCTAAAGTATTAATTGTTTCAACAACTGATCGTATTTATGAACGGGTCAATGAACTACATGCTCTTGGCATTGATGCAAAAGGATATATCGCAGAGCTAATGGATCGCAATCAAGTCAAAAATCTCATTAACTCAATTATCGAAGAGTATGGGAGAATCGATATTCTTGTCAATAATGCCGGCATGACGCAAGTTGGCTCACCAGAGGATTTTACTCCTTTTGCCGAAATGTTAGACGAAAACTGGGATTTATCTATCGCCAGAAACCTGACTATCCCCTATAATGTGACCCGTGCTGTATTAAAGCACATGCTTGACCGTAATTATGGCAGAATAGTTAATGTGTCATCTGTCACAGGGCCTATGGTCAGCAATCCTGGCGAATCAGCATACAGCGCCGCCAAGGCAGCGATTGTCGGCATGAGTCGTGGCATTGCAATTGAAGTTGCAAAAAATAACATTACGATAAATAACGTTCTGCCGGGCTGGGTTGAGACTGCCTCGCAAACAAAAGATGAAGCTGCTTCTGCGTGTTACACTCCGATTGGGAGAAGTGCCAGACCTGAAGAGATTGGCCATATGATCGTATTTCTTGCCTCCCAGCAGGCTTCATATATTACAGGACAAAACTTTGTTGTCGATGGGGGAAGTACGCTGCCGGACGCAGTTCTGAAGTGATCTTTCATCAACATTTACAGCCAAAATCTCAGAAGGGGGGGAACCATCCCCCCCTTCCAATGCTAAAACTACCAATCGGGTACCCCGGCTAGAATTTGCAATACTCCTGCATTATTGCGATTGTTTTGTCAATCTCCTCCATGGTGTTATAAGGTGCTAAGCCGATCCTAACCAGGCCGCCCCGGTCAGCCAATTTCAAAACCGTCCTGATCGTCTCAATGGCGTAAAAATCACCGTCCCAGACGAATATCCCCTTGTCCGCCAAATGTTTCGCGACCTCGAGAGCATTTTTCCCGTCCACTGTAAACGATACCGTTGATGTCCGCAGGTGGCCATCCGGAGGACCATACACCTTGATTTTGTCAATCTTGCGTAATTCGGTTCTCAACTTGCAGGCCATGGGTTCCTCATATTCATCAATGGCCATCATCCCCGCCACTACGTTTCTCCTGCGGCCTTCCAGCCCTTTCAAACGGCCCTGGAAGCAGTCTGCATATTTTTCGCCCAGGGAAGCGATGAACTCAACCGCCTCGGCAGCTCCGCAGATCGACTCGAAGTTGGGCGTGCCGGTTTCAAACTTCTCTGGCGCCAGCGTGTTGTCGTCGGCAAGTACCCTGATAGTTCTGATCTTTTCCATGCTCTCCTGTTTGGAGTAGATCACTCCGATATGCGGACCGAAGAACTTGTAGGCGGAACAAATCAGAAAGTCTGTATCAATTTCTTTGACGTCAATAGGCTTGTGAGCCGCATAATGCACAGCATCGACGACAGTAATCGCTCCGACTTTGTGAGCCAGCTTGATTATTGTCTTGACATCCGATATTGTTCCTACGGCATTGGCAGCCCAGTTGACTGCTACGACTTTCGTTTTTGAAGACAACTTGGATTTGTAATCGTCAAGATCCAGTGTACAGGTTTCCGGATTGACTCTGACGCATTGTACCACAGCACCTTGCTCGGCGAGCAGTCTCCACGGGGACCTGTTGCCCTCATGGTCGATATCGGTTATGACCACTTCGTCACCAGGCTTAAGGTCTCTGGCAATACCCAGGGCTAACTTGAAGTTATTTGATGAAGTATTTGCCCCAAAAGACACTTCTCGCCAATTGCACCCGAAAAAGTCCGCAAAAGTCTCTCTGGCTTCTTTGAGCATCTGGTCGCTTTCCATGGATGTGATGAAACAACCGTGAGCGTTGGCGTTATGATAGAATAAGTACTCGCATATTCTCTCGCCGACACGCCGGGGCACTTGCGTTCCTCCCGGCCCATCGAAATATGCCGGTACACAACCGCGAAACTTTCTGGTGTAACAGGGAAACTGCTTCCTCACCCATTCAATGTCAAATTGCTCCATGATATCCCCCTATTTTGGATGTGTTCTTTTGCTTACTGCCCTATCAGCGCAAACCCTGCTTTTTTTGCCAGGCAATAACAGATAGTATCTCATGGGCAATGCTGGCCGCCGCCCAACAGGTGATATTTGAATGATCCAAAAACGGCAGAACTTCAACAATGTCGCTGGCCACAAATTGGATGTTTTTCATTTCCAGGATGAGCTGAATCGCCTGGTAGGTGGAAAAGCCGCCGATTTCAGTGGTCCCGGTTCCAGGAGCATATGCCGGATCCAAGAAGTCGATATCAAATGTCAGGAATGCTTTGGCATTACCGACTCTTTCCCTGATAACCCGGCCTGCCTCTTTAGTCCCCATTTCGTGCAGTTCGTTGGCCGTAATTACCTTTAACCCAAGATCAATCGATTCCTGCAGGTCTTCTTCAGAGTAAACAGTGCCTCTAATTCCTACCTGGATTGAATGCTTGGCATCAATAAGGCCTTCTTCCACCACTCGCCGGAAAGGTGTGGCATGATTGTATTTCGATCCTCCGCCTTCCACCAGGCCTGTCCACATTGCGTCAGACGTGTCCTGATGAGAATCGAAATGAACCAAGGCTACAGGTCCGTATTTTTTTGCCACGGCCCGCAATTCTCCCAGCGTCACCGAATGATCACCACCAAGGCACAACGGGAAAATTCCTGCATCCACCAACGGCTTCAAGCCGTTCTCAATTTCCCGGTATGTTTCGGCAATATAGCCCGGGACACACGGAATATCGCCGTAATCTACACCCGAGAGATAATCGAAAATATTTACGTTAAGGTTGAAGCTGCTAGGTCTTAACATGGTCGAGTTTTCCCTGATCGCAGCAGGCGCAAATCTCGCACCCGGCCGATATGAGGCTCCCGTGTCAAACGGTATGCCGACTATGGCAAAGTCCACAGAATCAGTGGATTTCATGTACGGCAACCTCATGAACGTCCTGATGCCTGTGAATCTCGGCGCTTTTGAAGCATCCTGCGGTTCGTACCTCATTGTATCAACTCCTTTATGCTAGTTTCGTACTCTCAGCCCTTATCTTTATTGATGTGTTCCTAATTCTTCATTAATCGGACAACAGCGATTCTATAAGGCTATGTTGCCTTTAACCAGTATCTTGTACACGCCACCAACTTTGATATTGACCCCCTTATCGTCATGTGCCTTTTGCAGAATGCTCATTATCTTGGAAGGCCGGTTCATACTTTCTCCCTGCAGGAAGACATTTCGCTCATCTTTTGCCACATGCCCGTTTTTATACAGGTAGTAAGTCAGTGCTCCGTTGGAAGTACCAGTGGCCGCCTCCTCATCAATTTCATAAAGTGGAGCAAAATTACGGCAATAAGCGATAGCTTCATTTGTTTTATTAGGGCCATGGTTCGGGTTTAATGAAAAGGCGTGTACTCCGACAACTTGATAATCTTCTGACAGCTTTGCCAGAGCAAAAAAATCCGGTTTTATACCCATGAGAATTTCTTTGGTCTTTACGTTGAGCATGATATCCGGTAGCCCGGTTGAGATAAGCTGCGGGGTCATGCCGATATCCTCAACGTAAATACCCATGACTTGCGCCAATTCTTTCAACTTGGTCGGATTCGTAATTTCGGCCATCTCTTTTGGGGAGCTCATATCCATCATGACAAAACCGTTTTTTATACTTACTTCAAGTTGTCCAGAAAGAGTATCCAGCGAATAAGTGGTATTGTCCTTGGCGAGCCCGCAATCCATCAGGGCTCCAAATGAACCGATGGTTGCATGTCCGCAGAGGTCTACCTCAGCAGCTGGGGTGAAATACCGGATCTTGAATTTGTCGCCAGATATCTGTTTGATGAATGCCGTCTCCGAGTATTTCAGTTCTGCCGCTACTTTCACCATTACATTATCTGAAGGAAACTCGTCATCTCTTCCAAGAATGACAACCCCGGCCGCATTTCCGCCGAACAATTCGTCGGCAAAGGCGTCGACAATGTAGAATAACACCTAAATTCCAACTCCTTTCATTTTTCCACTATTCTGAAAAATTCTCTCAGGTTTCTCCTTTAAAGGAATTCCACCGCACCTGAACACAGGGGGTTATTTTTTGCGCAAATCGTTAATGGCCTTGGTGATGCTTTCCAACCCGTTGATAAGTTCTTCATCGGAACGCGGCCAGACAAAGCCGATACGCATATAGTTCCTCGGAAACTCAAACCAATTTCCCGCGCCGGGATACGCCCCATATTTCTCCAGGAGATATTCATAGAACGTATCGAAGTTGATTCCCAGTGATTCGTCGACTTTGACAAAACAGGTGCAGCCGCCTTGAGGTTCGTTCCAGGTCACGTATTCCTGTGATTTGATCCATTTTTTGACGATTTCTTTTCTCCTGATGATTTTTGGCATTACAAACTTTAGCCACTCGTCTCGCTTCTCTAATACTTTCAGGGCAACAACTTCATTAAGAATACTTCCATGGACATTTATCTGTTCTTTAATACATAACAATTTGAACATAACGTCGGCATCCTGAGTATGCAGCCAGCCTACTCTGATTCCAGGAAAGCCATATGCTTTAGATAAACTTCCCATGCTGATTGCTTTTTTGCTCAGCGTTGCAGCCACTGGCAGAGCCTTGTCATGAGCCATTTCACGATAGGTTTCATCTGAGATTAAATAGCAGTCGTTCTTTTCACAGATTTCGATGACCCTCTTCAGCTCTGCTTCAGTGATCATCGTTCCCGATGGATTTATAGGAAAACTAATACTGACAAACTTAGTCTCGGGCGTTACTTTTTGTTCTAATAAGTCAAGATCGAACTTGAACCCATCCTCAAACTGACTACTAAGATAATCAACATTGCATCCCATGGCAACGGGAGTCATATGGTTGACTGAGTAATTTGGATGCTGGATGACCACATGATCACCCTTATTGGCAAGAATCATTGAAGTCATAAACAAGGCCATGGTTGCACCATCAGTGATCATGATCTGTTCGTACGTTGTGTCGGGTCCACTAATTTGGGCAATTTTCTGCCTTAGCTCCACCATGCCGTAATGGTCCTGATAATAGGGAAATTCCATGTCATCAATGACCAGTCCGATATCCCGCAGATTTCTCTCTCCCACCGAGCTTTCACCTAAGTTGCATTTCATCCTGTGATAGCCGACGACTTCAGCGCCTTCCTCTTCAATTACCGCTCTGATGAATTCCATATTTCTCCCCCTTAAAATTGATTACTTCACCTATTCAAACGAATTTGATGCTCAGGCCGATAGATTTCTCCAAGGCTCTTTTATAAATTCCGGCAGCTGTCGCGTTGTCCTGAACCGACATTCCCGTTGAATCGAATATGGTTATTTCTTCATCACTGGTCCGTCCAGTTTTTTTGCCCAGAAGGACTTCGCCAATCTCCGCATGGATATCGTCCGCAGTAATTATCCCCGCTTTGATGGCGTTCAGAGTTTCTCCGCCGGTGGTGCACTGCATCTTGCTGTCCACCACTACTTTGGCCCGGGAAAACAGTTTCACATCCAGTTCCTGCTTGCCCTCAACATCAGCGCCGATAGCGCAAATATGGGTCCCCGGTTTTACCCATTCATCCATGACGATCGGCTTATTTCCCGGGGTTACCGTGACAATGATGTCCGAACCTATCACAGCCGTTTCCGGTGTATCACAGGGGATGACTTGCACTCCCAGTTCTGCTTCCATGTCTTTCTTGTAGCTTTCCATTTCACTTGGGATATGAGACCACACTTTTACTGTGGTGATCGGCAGCACAAGTTTGATTGCCCTCAACTGCATCCTGGCCTGATTTCCTGCACCGATGATACCGACGACTCGGGAATCTTTTCTCGCCAGGGCTTTTACGGAAACACCGCCAGCCGCCCCGGTGCGTATACCGGTGATGAGTGTTGCTTCCATGATGCATACCGGGAAACCGTTTTTGCCGTCAAACAGGTTGATGGTGGCAAACAGCGTTGGCATATTGTACTTTTTGACGTTGTCCCAATACCCCGGAGCGGATTTTACGCAGATCATTTCCGTGGACGCCGAATAACTCGATTTGATATCCGTCTCCGCATTTAGATCCGGCAGGATAATCGACATGATTGGCGGCTGAATGACTTCGCCGGAGTTGAAACTTTTGTAAGCCGTTTCCACTTCCGCAATTGTGTCCTTCATGTTCAAAAGCGATCTAACATCATCCTGGGTAAGTATCAACGTGTTCATAGTATCACTCCTAAACAATTTTTTCCTCGATGAGGTACTCCTCAAACTTGCCCAAAGCTTCTGCGAAATTCCTGCGGCCGAATCCCATTCTGAAATACTGCTCTTCCGTGTCAAAAATGCCGGCCGACAGGAGCAGCACACCCTTCTCGTTAACAAGTCGGACGCAAAAATCGTCTATTGGCTGCTCGATATTCATTTTGAGGAACCCGATAGTGCCTCCCCTGAGGCGCCTGTATTCGAACAACTTGGGATATTTAGCGAAAAACTTGTCGGCAATCTCCATATTGTCCCTGAGGATTTTCAGATTACGGGCAATTATCTGCTCGCTGTTTCTCAGCGCCAGGGTCGCCAGAAATTCCGAAGGAGCACTGTTGCATACCGTCGTATAGTGTTTGGCCTTTGTGAGCTTGTCACAGGTATATTTGTCCTTTGTCGCGGTCCAACCAATCCTGAGTCCAGCAAAACCATAGGCTTTGGACATTACGTTTACGGAAACAGCTTTGTCGTACAAGTCCGCAAGTAACGGCCTTCTTACTCCGTCAAGTTCCAGGCCGTGGTAAACTTCGTCGGAAAGAATATAGATATCATGTTTCTTGGCTATTTCAACCAGACGGCAAATTTCAGCTTCGGTAAATACAAAGCCAGTCGGATTATTGGGCGAATTAACGTAGATTACTTTTGTATTGGGCCTGATATGCTTTTCCAATTCGCCAAAGTCAACTAACCACTCATCTTTGCCGGCTTTGATCCACCATCTGGTGACCTCGGCTCCGACAGCGGACGCTACGTCGTAAGCCGATTGATACGCCGGAAACATCGCAATCATATGGTCGCCTTTTTCCAGCATAACCCGCATGAAGTTGAAAATTGCTTCTTCCGCCCCAGCGTGAACAATGATTTCATCAACACTAATTGACTTGTACAGTTTGGAAATTTCAGCCCGCAAGTCTGGGGCGCCAGGAACTTCAGTGTATCCCAGCCATGTATTTAGGAATTTTTCCCGTTCCCAAGGCTCATAATCCAGTAATTCCTTGATGGTCATTGATTCCGCATCAGACTGGGACAGCAGATACGGCGCCGAAAACTCATGTTTCTCGAAAAAGACCTCCGATTTGAAATCATTTACTTTCATGAAAAAGCTCCTTTCAAGATTTTATGGTTGGGTATATTTTTATATTAACCTTTGCAGTACCTACCAAAAACAACATGACATTTCCATAATGCAAACCGGAAGCAGTTTTTGTCGTCAAAGAGGCAATAATAGCATCGAGTGACTCGGCTATATTTTACGCTTCATAAATTTTAATTGAGCCGTTTGGTCGAAGATTTCAAACATCGAATAAAAATTCGGGTCTTTCGTGAATAATGTGAGCCACTTTAAAGTTTTGAGTTCAGGATGATTTACTACAGTCTGAATCAACCATTTGCCAATACCTTTACCTCGAAAATCACGAAGAATAAACAGATCGGCAATAAACCCAAAGGTCACTAAATCACTTATTACTCGGGCAAAACCAATTTGCTTCACGCCACTACTTTCATGATATACACCAAAGCAATAAGGGGAATTATATACTGCCTTTTCCATCGCCTCTCGGCTTCTGCCCAAACCCCAATAAGACTCCGTAGAAATAAACCCGTTAATTATGTCTAAATCCAAAAGAGCTTTATCCGTTGAAATCATAAAATCATTCATTCTCCACATCGCAACTCACCTCATATTTTCTTAACCAGGCAAGCCCGTCTTTCCGTTGCTAAGTGGGCCTTAATAACGTTTTATGATAATCTGCTCTGTTGTATAGTTTTTCTTTTGCCATTTTCCCCATCACCTTTTTGTTAGTTTATCTTCTTGCTACTAACATTCAAACTGGGGGGGCATGCCATTCATCGTCTCACTCCTAAACAAGTTTTTTCTCGATGATATACTCCTCGAACTTGCCCAAACACTCTTTAAAGCTTTTGCGACCAAAGCCCATTCTGAAATACTGTTCCTCTGTGTCAAAAATACATGCTGAAAGAAGCAACACTCCTTTTTCGTTGATAAGCTGGACGCAGAAATCATCTATCGACTGTTCGATATTCATTCTAAAAAAGCCGATCGTCCCACCCTTGGGACGTTTATACTCGAAAAGCTTTGGATATTTAGCAAAAAATCTATCAGCAATTACTAGATTATTTCTAAGAATTTTCATGTTTTTTTCAATTATTTGCTCACCATGTTTGAGAGCAATTGTTGCTAAGAATTCTGAAGGTGCACTGTTGCAAACGGTCGTATAGTGTTTGGCTTTGGTGACCTTGTCGTAGGCATATCCGTCCTTAGTGGCAATCCAACCAATTCTAAGACCTGCAAAACCGTACGCCTTGGACATTACATTTAAAGAAACCGCTTTATCATATAAGTCCGCGAATAAAGGTCTTTTAACCCCATCAAGTTCCAGGCCATGATAGACTTCGTCAGAAAAAACGTAAAGGTCATTCTTTTTTGCAATCTCAATGATGCGATGAATTTCATATTCACTAAATAGATAGCCGGTTGGGTTATTGGGTGAGTTGACACAGATTACTTTTGTATTCGGTTTAATGGCTTTCTCCAATTCATCTAAATCAACCATCCAACCATCCTGGCTAGGCTTTATTTCCCACCTAGTAATGTCACAACCAACAGCTGCTGCAACATCATACAGAGATTGATATGCAGGAAACATAGCAACCATATGGTCGCCTTTTTCAAGCATAACCCTCATAAAATTGAATATCGGCTCTTCTGCACCCGCATGAACGATTATTTGATTAGTGCCAATTGTTTTATATAGCTTTGAAATTTCTGCACGTAATTCCGGACTACCGGGAACCTCTGTGTACCCCAGCCAAGTGTTAAAAAAAAATTCGCGTGCTCCCGGTTCGTAATCTAAAAGCTCTCCAATATTCATTGATTCCGCATCAGATAAAGATAGCAAATAAGGTGCTGAAAACTCATGCTTTTCAAAAAAGACTTCAGATTTAAAATCATTTACTTTCACGCCAAAGTACTCCTCTCAGAATTTATTTATTGACCTAATTATCTTAATTTATTGACTTCATTATATAATCTATTGCAAATGTAACAAGATCCAAGAGTTGACTTTTTATCCAACCAAGTTTAATATTATTTTAATAATAAATATAAGTATCTACATAAAAACATATTCGGGACCAGTTGGGGAAAGTTTTAAAAGCATAACAGGAAAAACCCCAACCATACTCCAACTCAACATTTAAATTCATTGTTGTTAAATATCCAGGTACTGGTCAGTTCACTCGTAATGCTCCTCCCGTGAACTAGCAAACCCCTGTTGTAAATAGAGAAAAAGGGTTATTAAACTAATACTTGGTTACTGGGAATCTGTAGCTGTCTTTATTGTATTATTTATTCAAACGGTATCAACATCCAACAATGAACTTTATATCCAACCAAGTTTAATATTTCTTAAGGTAAAAAGGCGGGGGCAGATATGTCAAAAAATAATGCAGGAATAGTCACGGTAGATTGGAAGCCTGATAAGAGTGAAACATTGCCACTCCCCAACCAAATTGTTAAATACATTATTGATAAAATATCGAAAGGTGATTGGTTAGTTGGCGATAGGCTGCCATGTCAGCGTGAACTGGCAAAAATATTAGGCGTAAATAGAAGCACTTTGGTTATTGCCATAGCAGAGTTGGTGGCCATGGGGATTATTGAAAGTAACTTTGGTAAAGGCACGAAGATTGTTAACACTACCTGGTCATTGTTTATGTCTTCAGCACCTCCTAATTGGAAAAGCTATATAAATTCCGGAATTCACAACCCAAACGTCCCAACTATTCAAGTTATTAATCGGCTGGAGTACAAAAAGGGCATTATCCGTCTAAGCACAGGTGAGCTTTCACCAAACCTGATCCCCCATGACATGATGGAAGAAGCTTTGATTTCTGTTGCCAAGCGCGCCAATTCATTAAATTATCTTGAACCGCTAGGCCTAATAAATTTGCGTCAAGCGCTGAGTAATTACTTATCAAGATATGGCATACATGTACCTCCATCATGTATTTTGATAGTTTCCGGATCATTACAGGCTTTACACCTGATATCAATCGGCATGCTCAAGCCTAATTCAACTATTTTTACTGAAAGAATATCTTATCTAAGATCATTACGCATTTTTCAGTCCGTAAAAATGAACCTTCAGGATGTCCCAATGGATAAAAGCGGCATTATTCCTGCCAAAATTGACACTAGGCATCTATCTTCGGGGGATTCTCTTCTCTATACTATACCGACATTTCACAACCCTACAGGTATCGTAATGCCTGAGAGGAGAAGAATTGAGCTGTTAGAATGGTGTAAAATAAATCAAGTTCCCATAATCGAAGATGATGCATATAGAGATCTATGGTTTGATCACGTTCCTCCACTACCTCTGAAGTCTTATGATCAGCATGGAGTGGTTTTATATTTAGGAACTATCTCTAAATCCCTTGCACCTGGTTTTCGCTTGGGTTGGCTAGTCGGGCCTGAAGCTGTCATCGAACACCTTGGAGATATTAAAATGCAAATTGACTATGGTGCAAATTCCTTGTCCCAGTGGGCATTAACGGAATGGCTTGAAAGCGGGATGTATGACAAGCACCTTGAGATTCTAAGACCTAAGTTGATAGAACGTAGAGACATAACATTGCAGATATTAGAACGGCACTTTAAAAATATAGCTACTTGGAGTACTCCAAAAGGCGGTTTTTATATATGGCTTAAATTGAACACTAAAATTAATACGGCTAAACTATTTAATTTAGCCGCAGAAAGTAATATATTAATAAACCCCGGAAGTATTTATGATGTTGTTGAAAATAACTGCATTCGCATATCATACTCCTATGCGGAAATAGATGAATTAATCGTAGGACTGCAAAGGCTGGCAGACCTCATAAAAAATATAACATATAAAGATTACCGAGAAATATGCTCATAGATTACACAACTTGTGCTGGTAACAGCTCCACTCAATATTTAACTTTGCATATAAGCATGATAATGGGAGGGTGAACCATCACCTAGTCAATGGTTTCCCGACGCCTTATTTCGGCAACCAAAGACAAGTCGAATAACCGATGCTTAAGAAAACCAACTCATCCCCACAAGTCAGTCGTAGGCGAAAAAAATAAGCCTTTCAGCTTTGTATTAAGGATTTACACGAACATGGCACCAATGACAGGTAAATGCAAAGCGTAGCTAGGAATAGCCGCGGGACAAAAACCGGTTACTGCTCTCGCTGAGCCTTCTGAACTTCCTGAATCGTTTCCGATGTCAGCATTTTCACGGATTCGCTAACGTCTTTTATGTCTTTAATTCCGTAATTCCTCGATTAATTGCCGGAGTTTTCTTTTTATTTTTTTCACTATAATTCAAAACCTCCGTCGTCAGTTCTATTTTACCTGACAATGGAGGTTTACACATTATTTTCTGCACTACTGCGGTTTTTCATATCACCAATGCAATACGCCATGGCTGAACAAACGATAAGGACCCTTCCGCATCGCTAGCGGAAGGGTCCTCCTGTT